>Ga0123355_10014730_pt1 | contig 12246 bp, 6 predicted proteins | sample TergutEmb28metaG_3_FD_89872 | JGI IMG/M metagenome (GOLD analysis project Ga0123355, IMG submission 89872) | Embiratermes neotenicus P1 segment gut microbial communities from Petit-Saut dam, French Guiana - Emb289 P1 | ecosystem: Host-associated > Arthropoda: Insects > Digestive system > Gut ...
ATGATCAAACAGAATCCTGAGAATTTTAAAACTTAATCCCCCTCCCCGTAATGCTTTTTGCGGGAATTTAAGGCCCCACCCGCCCCACCCCCCCCCCCCCCCTTCCCCCTGCGTCATGATGCATATGCATGTTGTGTAAAAGCTTTTTCATATCCAGTCATCAGACAGTTCAATCTGTCGTCACTAGATGGCTGTTCTAACACCGTTCCTATCCGCAGTATTTTGAACAGAAGAGCGACGTCAAGATTTGTTAAGTTTTATAATCTATAAAATTATTAATATATATTGTTTATTTAGCTCGCTCACACATTTTATAGACCAATGAACGTAGTGACGGTTCCTGTTTCAATTAACTCCTCCAATGACGCGGACAAAATAACTCGTTAAGACATGACGATCGATGTTAAGAACGTCTTTCACGACCAACAGTTTGAATGCAAAGAAGCTTCTTTTGTCATTTCTAGCAACTTAATACCCTATATAGAGAAGTGCGTCACTCGCTTTGATGTTCAGTAACGCAGTAACTTGCCAATAAAACATATTAGTGGGGTTCAGATGCGGTTCAAAATAGACCTCATAACTACTACCAGGTTTAATTAAATCATTTAATATTTGTACCTGTAATGCAGCGAGTTCCCTTCGAGGCAAAAACAAAAATTTTAGATATCATGACAAAATTCATCTTTGAAGACAAAACATGTTTATGATTTACTGACTTATATGAAAATAAGAATATAAAGAGAATCGAATTTAAGCTCGGAAGGACACTTAGCGTCTACAGTACTTAGCAATCAGACATTCGGTATGCCTTCTTGGGTGGCGAGATAGAACTAGCGCAAAAGGATTAAAATACTGGAACTTCTGTCTTAATTGCCAAATACCGTGTGCTCCCTGGACCGCCTATTGCAAAAGGCCTGCCTTCTGAACACAAAATTCAACCTATGAATCTCTTAGAACACAGACAGACGCAATCCCCACTCACTCTTACGGAATGAGAATGTGTTCATTTTTTTTTATACAAAGGTAGTTGTAGTTCTCTGTATTATCTTAAATTTTAAACTTCGATAAGTTGTACAGAATTAATGGTCTCTGAGGACGGACTTCATGGTTAGAAACATTCCGCGCTTGGTTAGTTTATATGAATTTTAACGTGTTCCTTGATCATGATCTAAATATCAGTACAATTATAGCTGTCTTCTTTCAAACTTAACACAGATTTTTTCCCAGCATCCAGACTGGCTCTGAGGCACATCCAGCTTCCTATTCAGTAGCTAAAGGGTATTTTTTCTGGGAGGCAAAGCTAACCACAAACTTCCACTTTGTCTGGGGCTTAAGAATGCGTGGAATTGTAAATACACTACTCTACACGTCTTCAAGGCATGACGCTTGATTAATACTTACTTACTTACTTACTCCATGGTGTAGAGTCCTTCTTGAGAAGCTAACTGGTTTGCAGCTAGTCAAGAAATTCCCCGCATTTTACGGAACCCGAAGGTTCATTACCGCGATCACAAGCCTAGGCCAACCGTCGCTATCCTGAGCCAGCCCAATCCAGTCCATATACCCACATCCCATCTCCTGGAGATCCATCCTAATATTATCCACCCATCTACGCCTAGGTCTCCCCAGTGGTCTCTTTCCTTCCGGTTTCCCCACTAAAACCCTGTATGCCCCCCTCTCCTCACCCATACGCGTGACGCTTGCTTAATAACTGACCAAAAATAAAATAAATGTGCATGCTTCTCACTCGCATACAAAGTGAAGTGAAAACACGCAATAAAGGTATTTATTACGTTGCATCACAATGCTGTATGTACTAACATCACCTGCAGTAAATGAGGCCGAAGCCCTTCAATGTGGATACAGCAACATCTTGCCGAAATTAAAATTTTATTTATTCACCAACTGATGCACTATTGAGGTTTCTTATAAAAATATTAAAATTTACATTAAAACAGCTCCGATATGTTTCGGTGTTACAGTTACACCATCAATAATTTGTGCTTACTAAAGGTACAGTTGTTAAAATAGTCCATTAAAATACATCGGTGTTTGGTTGATACGGTGGTAGTGTGGCTGAATATATTAGGTCCTTATAGGTGTCTGTATATTGCACTCTTCGGCAGTAGTCTCCTGCCGAACAGTAATGTAAATTTTAATACTTCTTTTAAGACAACTCACTATTGTATCAGTTGGTGAGTAAATAAAATTTTAATAGTATCAATATGCACGGTACGAACGTGAAAATAATCTTCCCAAAAGTCGGCATTTACCTTCCACACACATGGTTCCCATTTCAGACGAAAGCGAAATTCATCAGCACTGCAGTGAGAAACCTAAACCTCACAAATTGCCTACACTATTACGAAATCATCTGAAAGACCGGATTAAGTTATCAGGTTAGAAAGTTGTCTTTAGAGATTCGAAACGGATACTCCTCGATGCGAGTCAGAATCGTTACAAGCCTGGCTGTGTTGTCTCCTATTGGTGCCATCACCAAGACAAAAAAAAAAAAAAAACTCTTTCTCGCAGACGTTATACTTTTAAACATGTCACTGCAGTGGTTGAAAAGTGTTTACATGTAGGGACACCTACTTGAGGCTTTTGAAAAGGATACGTTTTTATTCTTTACTTCACATTTTTATGTAATGGTCATAGTTTCGCTCACAGGAAACCACTGGGTTTGTCTGTTGGGTGACAAATGTGAAGCAGGTACATTGTATATCTGAGTGCAGTCTTCAGAGACATGATGACTATCTCGTACACTTCATCCCGGCTAAAAGGACAGGCTTGTATAAAAGTGTTTCTCCCTTAGGAAAGTGTTTATTTTAATTTCATAAACGTATCAGTCCTAAAATTTTTTGCACGTTCAACAAGCAATATAGCAACAATGCATCTGTCCGTCTGTCTGTCTGTCCGTATGACTGTAACACCTCACGAACCGATAAACAGGATGTCAAAATATTACTACATTTATGTAAGAAACCAATAAATGCACAGATATGGAACACATAAAGATTGTCACAATATTTGGTACTTAGGAGTTTTACTAATGAATGATGAGAATGGATAATTATGGTAACAGCGAAAAAAACTAACGGACAATAAATGAAGAAGCACATGCCTTGCTGCGCTCATCTCGCGCGTAACTCGATTAAATATTTTTTTTTTTTTCGCAGCGGAAAACAAATGAACAAATCCCACACACAAGACTGAAACACACATTATACGACCAAGATATTTTTCCTTCATTCTTCCATATTTAGAGATAATCAAACAAAACTGAAAGAATAATTAACACTAAGTGTACATTTTCTACCTTATTTAAAAGTTGTAAACGCGGCTTAGGTCGCTCAAGTACGGTGACTGCGCGTTCGAATCCCGTTAATTGCACTTTATGTCTGCCTATACCTGTGTATTTGAAGCCAGACGATATACTCTGGCTCTAACAGGAGTGCCGAGGCAAGAATAAATTTGGTGATGCAATTAATAGAGACAAAGAATTATTTAATACCCAGTACAGGTACACAATCCCTAATCTGCAATTTCGAAATCCGAAAAGCTCTGAAAACCAGAAGTTCTCACTCACGCCTCTCATGATGCAGGTGTGAGGTGTCAGCTGTGTCGCCACACTCCTACCGGTCACACGCGCTGTTGTTGTTGGTTGAATTTTTTATTGCGTGACTTTGGGTTAATTGCGCTGTGAAAAGGTCACAAAGAATTAAAGATAACTCTACATGTATTTATTTATTTATTTATCCCACATATTATGAATATTTATACGTTTCGCTGCAAAAATATTAAGGTGTCTGACTACGAGGTTACGACCCAGAACCCACTGGGGATGTTAATTAATATACAGTCCTGCCTTTCTAAAATCCGAAAGATGCTGAAATTCGAAACACGTCTGGCTCCTGTCGTAACATTAGAAAACACCGCATTTCGTGACACAGTGGATTTACGTGCTTTTTGTGGTTCTCACAATAAATGCGTATTATCAGCCTCAACATCTCTAATATTTTCGTCGTTGTAATGGAGATAGACTGTGTTCTCGGTGAAAGGGGAAACAAAAATTTTTACGTGTAATTTACACCCACGCCAGTCTTCAAAGTTTAATTAAATAATATCTGTAATCAGAATTAAAAATAGATCTACAACTGAAATTAATACAATCAGTTTAATATCTCTAGTTCCAGGAATCATGAAACACGACGCTTGAGAAAAGATATTCACGTTGAAGGGATTCTCACCAGTAAGTCGTATAAAAGGAGGTAAATACTGTTTCAGTTTAAATGTACACATCCTAAATAAAGTGTGAAGGACGCAGTCGTGTCTTCTTACAATTAATCTTAGTCATGTTTATTTAACGACTTCACCAGCTACCAAAACGTTTTTAAATAGGACAGTCTTATTGGGAGCATCTTGTGTCCCAGCACGGTTATGTTGGTAATGTGACACGACAGTACCACTGTGTGTAATATTATAATTCGGAGTATGGTTCTCAGGTGACGCCGCAATGGAAGGAGCGTTACATAAAAGCGAATAGAGCGTCTTGAAGACGTCAGGATGTCAGTCAATTGTCTAAGCAAGTAGTGCAAGGACTCTGTGTTCAATGCAGGGAGGAGGGGTCGATCTGGAGGCCATTGACGTTCCACAATAGGGCGAAGACTTAGTTCTCTTTATTCCAGTCTACTATAAGAAACTTGCTCTAAAAGACGTTCTTTTCTTCAAGACGTTATACGGTATTAAAAGGTTCGCCAAGAAGTAAAGCAAACATGCACCCTGTCATCATCCTCTCTGTGTGCCTTTGACAAGTTCGATGTTCTCCCTTTTGTACTGAATTCAATGCATTTCACCCATATTTTCTTCGTCTAGGTTTTCTTAAGGAGGAGGAGGGATTGCGGACAATGTTATAGCCATTTCAGCCAGTGACATGCCACCATTGGTTCTGGAGTTCTTGCCCTCCTAAAATTCTGATTCCTCCATATCTTACTCACAGACACCGTGAATGTCACTGCGCAAGTACCGACCATTAATAAAATAAATTCTTACCAAGAAAATATCCCATTCCGCCCTCCAATCTTTACACTATAGAAGTATTTTCTATATTTTAAAGATTTAGCTCTGATTTCTTTCCCCCTACCACAAAAAAGGTGAGTTGTACAGAACCTGATGGAGATATGTGTGCAGTGATTGGTGGAAGCAAGAGTTGTTATCTGTTGCATAGGATGTTCTACATTTCACACCATCAGTTTGGGCAGCTCAGTCAATATAGATATAGGATGACCGCGGTTCTATCTCAGGCAGGGACACGTCACCGCATCCAGACCGGCTCTGCAGTGCGTCCAGTCCCCTGTCCAACTTGCATCGCGGTTTTTTCCCAAGGGGTTAATTGGACGGAGCTTTAATATGACAATTATTATTTATCTAATGCCGAAGTTAAAAATGTGCGAAGATATACTTCAACTCCTTTACACAACTAAATAGTCTGGTGTTTACTAAACAGACTGCTTTGCCAGCAATGTCGTTATGTTTCACATGTACTAATGTCTGTAATAGATGTGTTAGACAATCTTCATAAAAATCGCCATAAAGACAAAGACAGAGCTTTTTCTTTACAAGGACAATGGTGAGTGAGGACGTTGAAGAGTGCCATGACGTAATTTAAGTAGAAGTTTGACATTTACCTGTAGGAACTGCATTAAACAAAGAAAAGTCTCAGTCACGCTAGCCTGACTCACAGCAGAGACTGGAATCGAGTATGTCCATTAAACGACGCTCGAATGCTTATCACTCAAGAGCAGGGTTCTTTATTCATTCACAAACGGCTGCTTGCTGCATCATGAACTTTAGTCACCTGACTAAAGTTGTTGCATTTAAGATATATTTCATATAGAGTTTATTTAGTGACGCACCAGTAGCTCACACTAGGCACGTATATTCTTGAATAAGTGAATAACGATTTGGAAAGAGGTATGGAACTAAGTAGTAGTGGCTCCATTTGAGGTGAAGTATTATCGCGGATCTGTCTTGAGTGAATGAGGAAATCTACGAAAACATTAGCCCGGTAACCGGTCTCTGGGAGGATATTTCGACCTGAAACCCAACTACGAAGCCAGAGTCCTACCTACACGACTGTGAATTTCAGTTTTGCAATTAGGCTAAAGTAGTTCGATAGGCCTATTAGTTCCCTGCGGGTAGTTGCAGCCGGAATGGACTCACACATGTGAACTAGGAATTTGTATTACCATTTGCAGAAAAATCAACAGCAGTTTATCCCCTTCTTCTTTTTCTTCTTCTGGAATCATTTCTGTGTTCAGAAATCGATATATGGATAGTCAACAGCCTCTACTGTCTTTTCTCATTAAGTATCCTATTCGTTGCCAGCTCTTCCCTCTCTTCCAGGTGTCTTGTAGTATTGCTCACACACCTTGTTCTGAGAAACTCCATCGATCTGTTTCCTGTAAGTTTTAACTACAATCCCTGTCCCAGTAGCCTTGTCCGATGTAATCTTTTAGCATTCCTTTCTTGCGTCAGTTCGTTGTATGGAATGAACAGATCAAGCCACGTTACACCTTCAAAACGAGTGACGTCAAGAGAACAGGAAACACTTTACCCCGCCTTCACGACGCTCCATCTAGAGCCCACAGCTTTCGACCCACCCTGAATTATGTGTGACAATGAATTCCTGCACTTGGCACTACTTCCTGTTTGTCGCTATTCATATCGGATTCCTGTACCCGAGTACCTGCCTCGAGAATTCGTTTTGTACTGGCAAGCAGAAAAGAATAATCTTGTACATGATTTCAATGACAGACGCTAACAAAATCACACAAAAGTGTGTATGTAATTAGCTCAGAGCAGAAGTGTCCTTTTTGAATATCTGAGAGGCACATTGTATTTCCGTTTCTTACCTTCTTCCACAAAATCAGATCAAGTTCAAGGCCCTGTGTAATACTTCGCAGCATACGCCAACTTAAGGTCTTCGCTCCTCCGAAATGTTGCGCAGCATAGGTTTATAGTTAGTACCGACGTTTCGGGACAACGTCGGTCTAACTTTGAAGGTCAAGCATTGCGAACTGCTTGACTGCTGAAGGTGGGACTACTTGAGCGGAGACCTTAACTACACCGCGGCGATAGCCTGAAACCTCGCATGGACCTAAACGATTTTGTGGCAAGAATTTATCAGAACTCGTCCAACCCCAAGCTCAAGAACCACCACTTGTTGGCTGTCCGATACTGTATACACGTATTCACTATACCCACACTGACCCTTCACATCACACGTTTCCACAACCCGACGACGCACCATCCTGACCTGATAAGAAACCAAATTTTACAACTCTGAATGTAATGTACTTGATCTTCCAAAAATAAGAGACGTTAAATAAGGAAGACGGTAGTAAAATATTAGTTCACTGAAGCTTACTAGCGATAAGGGGTTTGAGGCTAGATTATACTGGTGTGTTGTAAGCAGTTTGAACATGATCACGGAGATCAGAACAGGAGACGAAGGAAATGAAGCGACTTCGATGCCTGGGTGACAAATAACAATAATGTGTTACAGAGTTCGAACAGTTTCAGATGTACAAACATCAAACAACTACACTGTTAACAGAAATGAGTTTATTATTCCACTAATTTGGCCATTTCTAATACTGATCATGATGTTGTATAGTTGCTGGATATTATGGCTGTGTGGTTGATAGACATTGTTTTATTCAAGTAATCCTGTTGTATACTGCGCTGTCCCCGTGGGGAACGTAGCGTGGCTCTTGTTCCAGGAGGGACGAAGCTCGAACTTCAGATTAAGTCGAGAAGTTGGGCAGGCCGCACACACTCGCAATAATCCCCACGTCATGTGTACTGGTGTTTGTTGTGCACGAATAGTGAATAATGCTTTTAGGCACTTCATAGGCATGAAAACGTAAACATTGAATCCAACAAAATAGAGTTAGCAATTACAAGTCAATTTAGAAGAGAAGTATGTGGACTACGTGGAGGGTAAGAGCAAAGGTCAACTCGGACATGCTTGTGTAGGCATAGAGGTGGGGATATATAGTTCCAAGCCATTCGCAACCAAGCACGAGGAGGTGGGTGGTAAGCAACAAGATCCGGCCGCTTTATCCCAGGAAAATACCCGGTATTTCTTGTACAGGCAGTTGGGTGGGCCTCGGGGTCGGTCTAGACGGCACGGAAAATCTCGCCTCCCCCGGAATTCTACTCCCAGACTGTCCAGCCCATAGCGAATCGCTGTGCCGACTACGCCCTACCGGACGCCCCATGTAAAAGGCACAACCGGAATTCAAAGAGGATAAGAATGTGTGCTGTAGAAACGCACGAATGAATATAACCGGTAACATATCCAGAACTTAATTTCGAAGAGCTTATAAATGCTGAGGATGTTAGTCTTGTGGGAAGAGACACTCTGTTACTGGGTGTGTACCCATATCTCCCGACGTATCGAAGGGTCACAGTGCCTTTACCTTCAGCGTAAAGCTTGACTGGTTACACTCTGGCCACTTTCCTCCCGAAGCAGAGCTCCTTAGGATGATGTGACGTGACAAGCAAACAGTCCACATCGGTCCGTGGACTAGGGTGTCTGTGCCTATGTACTGTACCTGTGGTAGCCACAACTTACCAGCAAACACAAATAGAGGCCTGAAATTTCGGCAGAGAGCTCTCCCTCTACTGTAAGTACAGTGTATATGTTGGAGATACGCATTAAGGTCGGCTTTTAAAATTCCACAGCCATTCAGTAGACCTTTACCCCACACTTAAAAAGGAACTGCCTACAAATAGAACATGTTATAAAGTCCAACGTTTATTTGACAATGTACACAAGAATCCGAAGACAAGCCAAGACTTCTTGGGGATACAGTATTTATTAAAATAATTAATAAACTAAAGGTGGGCCGGGTAGCTCAGTTGGTATAGCGAGTGACTACAGGCTGGATGGTCCGGGATCGAATCCCGTGGGAACGAGATTTTAGGTCGGTTCAGACCGGCCCTGGGGCCCACCCAGCCTCCTGTACAATGGTATACGGTCTTTCCTGGAGGTAGAGGCGGCCGGAGCGTGGGGCTGACCCCCCACCCCCATCTAGTATGCCGAGATCCTAAAAAGAGTAGAGCTATACCTCTATTCACGCTAAGGGCCTTCGTGGCCTGTAAAAAAGGGTGAAACCTATCTAGTGAAGTCTAGTGCTGTTCTTAAGGAGTGCTATTTTCTAAGGAGATGACTGAGGAAAACAAGCGAACTGTTAGCCTGTCAAAAACAATATATGACCTAAACACAAAATATAGAATTTTAAAAAAGGGGATAATCAAGAGCCCTTGCTGCTTATAATGTGACACGTAAGAATAGAGAAGTCAAAAAAAAATTCCGAAAATGCTGCATTCTGAAGATAGAATGCGTACAAATACACCTCCAGAGCGCCACATGGCTTCATGGCATGGAGCTTAAGTAGAAGCTGAGACAAACTCTTCTTTACTTCAATATAAAGTAATACTCTGTTCAAACCCGAATTCCTGGAATGATACTAAAACGGTTTCGAAAAGTTGTTCGGTAAAGTAAATCAACTTAAGTGTCGGTCCCACAGAAGACAATGAAATTGCAAACACTTTACTGTCCTACGTTTCTGTGCAGCCGGAGTAAGGGTGAGAATGCTGCCACTTGAACAAATATAGGTCAAGGCTAGCAACCATAGTTGATCTAATATAATTCAACCCACATCAGGAGTTGCGCAATGAAACAAGTTCATAACAATAATTTTATCAGCGACAAATACAGCAGTATTCTAGAAGAGCGGTACACAAATTTTCGAAAACTCTAGCAGTCACCTCTAAATTCCAGGCGTCAGAACAGGTACAGTACATAAAGCAAGTTCCACACTGAGGACCGACAAATATTAGGCTCCACGGTACAAAATTTAGTCGCCCGGGCGATAAGGCGTTCAGAGTTGTGCACCTCTGTTCGAGATATCTGGGTTTTGTAACCCAAAATAACCCCAAATCCGTCACAAGTGCACCTGATATGGTGAGGTGAATTCAGTCAAAAAACACAACTATAAAATATGGCTAAATATTGGTGTTTATTAGCAAGAAAAAACTACATGTTTCGGCCTATAGCGGCCGCTATAGGCCGAAACATGTAGCTTTTCTTTGTTAATAAACACCATCATTTAGCCATATTTTATAATTGTGTTTTTTGACTGAATTCACCACATTATATAGTTTAAACGCACAACGGGAATGGCACACCTCAGAAGTACACCGGATTTTTTGGCATATGAAAGTTTTCAGTTAAGCTCTGATATTCAGTGGCAATAGACCAAGCACAGGAAGATACCTTCGAAATACTTAAAGTTATATGGAATGTACATTAACATAAAGCTTATATATGTATATATAGACGTACATCATTCTAAAACACAAACCAATCGGACCTAATAAAAGAAACATTTAAATAACGAATATACTTCAATCGTAATTTCAAATAACAGTTCAATAATTGTCTTCAACTTCGCTAAGAATGTAGAGCACGTTTGAAACGTGATGGCACACGCGCAGAAACCAGATTTGGTCTTTCAGCGAAACGGACGAGTCCATTTAAATTGGTGGGATGTTAGTTCAGTCGACTATTGGCAACCGAGGTGTGCGCATCAGCTGTAGTAATGCTGGATACACCATGTTCTGAGGTAGAGTGCAAGACTACTGGCTACCCACTCCACTCGCATGTTTCCCCTTCACTTCCCTTAAAGTGCGTCACCATGTGCCATCAGGTTTCAACTGAGCTCTACTACGCAGCTCATCAAACATGCCCACGTTACTCGTGAAAGGAACAGCTAACAGTTATTGGATCTGGAATATTTCCTGGCGTCTTTATTCTTCTGACTTCCTTGTATTTGCAATTTTTGTTTAGAAAAAAAATCTTATTTTAAAATGAAGAAACTTTTCAATTGTATTGTCGAAACACTATTTTTTCATACAAATCAAAATCGCCTGCAAACGTCCAACTCAAAAATCATAATAGATATACTGTCCAGTAAACCGCGAAGTCCGTGTTAAAAAGGCGACTCTTTTGTCCAAAAAAAAAAAAAACTATGTACAGAACCTGCAAAGAATTTGTATTAATGCCACGACATAAGAATATTGCTTTCCGCAATTCGTAAAAGCAACAAATGTGTATATTTCGACATTTACATCTTTGTAAGGTAACACCGTGCGCACAAAGTCATTAAGACAAGAAAACAGAAAGTTGACGAACACAGCAACAAATCCGAAACGGCAGGCACAACTTTCTTCGTAGTTTAAACATCATTATAATAAAGAAAAAGGTAAAGTATTCCCGTTACAGGCCCGGCATGGCCCAGAGGGTGGGTAGAGGTATAGCTCTACTCTTCCATGACCGCGACACTAGAAAGGAGTGAGTGGTCAGCAGCACGCCCCGGCCGCATTTTACCCCCGGGAAAGAAAATGTACCCATTGTACAGGAGGCTGGGTGGGCCCCAGGGCCGGTCTGGACGGGCGGAAAACCTCGTCCCCACCGGGATTCGATCCCGGACCGTCCAGCCCGTAGTCAGTCTCTATACCGACTGAGCTACCGGCCCACACATCATTATAATACGCTTGATAAATCTCATTTCGTATATGTTTTATCAGTTATATGAATTCAGTTAACTACATGTGCATTATAAGTCCAACAGCTGTTCATGACATCATTATACAACAATGTGTGGATATTGATGCGTCACATGCATTAGTGTCGCTCTGTAGACCTGTAGACCACATACGTAGAATACAGCAGCGAAAAACTTTAAGAACTCAGGTGCATTATTATGAACATCTGTTAAAATGCAAGGAAATTTATTCTTACATTAAGTTAATTCTTGTGTATAAGCGGCAAGGCCTACTTAGTTACTGCAGTAACACAAAATGATGATGCAGTTTCAACCACCACAACTGTTTCGTTTGTACGAATCACACAGTGCTTAATTGTCACTAACAATTCGTTACTTTTGCTCAGAAATAAACCCACCCAAAGCTTTGTACAGTAAAACAAAAATGTTACAAGTTACAAAACAAATAAAAGTGTTATTATTAATAATGCCCAGTTCAACTCACGGTTTGACGCCCTACTGCCAGGTCCCAGGCTTGAAGTATTGCGTTGAATGGACGCTGCATCTTATGTCACATTGTCCAGGTTCACTACGACGGTTTATAAGTTCTTGCTGTTATGGTACGTCA
>Ga0123355_10014731_pt1 | contig 12244 bp, 8 predicted proteins | sample TergutEmb28metaG_3_FD_89872 | JGI IMG/M metagenome (GOLD analysis project Ga0123355, IMG submission 89872) | Embiratermes neotenicus P1 segment gut microbial communities from Petit-Saut dam, French Guiana - Emb289 P1 | ecosystem: Host-associated > Arthropoda: Insects > Digestive system > Gut ...
TGGATGATGACCGACCCAGGGCGCTAATAAATATCAGTTTACTTAACCCGTGTACATTCCAACAACCAACGACACGTCCCAAAGATCCTTCTCATCGCTCGGCCAGGACACGGGATACAACAAAAGCAAAGGTAAAGCGGTCCCATTACAGGCCTGGAGTGGCCCAGAGGGTTCCAGGAAGTTAAGGTTCCTAGATTTCATGACGGCACAGAATGGTGGCAAGGTTGTCAGCCTTATGCACCGGCCGCCTTTACCCCCAGGAAATGCTCCTGGTACTCATTTCTGTTAGAGGCTGAGTCAACCCCAGGGCCATAGTGCGATCGGAAGGAATTTATGGTAATGAAAAATTCCAAAGACACCAGCTGGGATCGAACCAGCGACCTTCCGATTTGTAGCACAGCGCCTTAACCACTGTGCTACCGCGGTCCCTGGTCTGGGGAGGAGTGTTTCACAGAAATATACTGCTTGTGTCTTCAGGAGGCTGTATAGATTTTGCAATGTAAAGGAAATGAGAACTCAATTCCTCATTGCGCCATAATCGGAAATGAGGGGCTTGGATAGGTGATAAGCTTCATCCCCACAGGGGATTTTTGGAATTGTAACTGTTTAGGTTGTGGTGAATTTTTTCCCCCACCCACTGCATGCTGTCACTTTGTTACAGGATTGTCCTCGTAACACCATGACTAACATTTTTTAATTCTCATCCTCTGCCATGGACAGAAGGTTCTGAAATGATGCAATCAATTCTTGGTTCTGCTCTGTCATTAATGCACAAGGAAAAAATCTTGCGCACACCTTCTGTAAATTTTCCTACACTACTGTGAACAAGGCACACTTCATGGTGGAAAGGCGGCCAAATTGTGCACTATCTTTCACATCCTCCCTACCTTCAATGAAATGAGCTTAACAATGGTAAACTTTGAAGATACAGAGCGCACTACAGCAAAATGCATTCAGAATTATTTGCAGTGTTTCTGGAGCATTTTTCCAGGCTTTTACGCAGAACATTACAGTTAAGATGCATAAAATATTAATTTACACCAACACAACATAGCTTAACAATGTGGAGTGATGAACCTGGCCATGTGTTCTTCAAATGTTTATCCCAAACAGTCCTGACTTTCTCTGGCAGATGGTGCCCGTGTGATTGTTACAATAGTAACCGTCCTAAAACTTTTCACACATTAGAGCTTTTCTTTTTTTAATTCACTGACTGCCACTATAAACTATGAGATATAAGACATGACTAATTATCATCCTTAAAATACGAAACAAATTCGAATGTGCGGCACTTCAACAAAAAAAGCCTTGATAAATGTGCCTGTAGTTTCTACAGATGAAAACAAAATGTATTTCCTGTCTCCTTACATTATCTCAATGCCAGGCTGACGAAGGTACACAATGTGAACTGGTGGTATACATTTAAACTGTCATTAGGATACAGATTCAGCCAGGGATTTAGTGTGATGGTGGCCAAGAGCTGAGCAGTTAAAAGACATGTGTATCACAGTGAAATGGACACTTCCCAGTATGAACACGTTTACATGCCTTCTGGCTGTTTCACTGTGTGTTTTATTAGACACATCATAGTGATATGTACGCTCCCCAGTATGTATATGTTGATGATCCTTCAGGCTACTTGTTTCACTGAATGTTTTATTACACACGTCACGGCGACATGGACGCACCCCAAGATGTACATGTTGATGTACCTTCAGACTATTTATGTTACTAAATGCTTGATTTCACACATCGCAGGGATATGGACGCATCCCAGTATGTATACGTTGATGTACTTTCAGATGTCCCTGTAGCTTGAATGTTTTACTACACACATCACAGCTATATGGACGCACCCCAGTATGTATATTTTTATGTACCTTCAGATTATTTGTGTTACTAAATGTTTTATTACACACACCACAGCAGTATGGACGCTCGCCAGTATGAACACGCTGATGTACCTTCAGATTAGATGTGTTACTGAATGTTTTATTACACACTTCACAGCAATATGGACGCTCCCCAGTATGTACACGCTGATGTGCATTCAGGCTACTTCTTTCACTGAATGTTTTATTACACACATCACAGGGATATGGCCGCTCCCCAGTATGTACACGTTGATGTATATGCAATTTAGTTCTGTCAGTGAATGTTTTGTCACACACATCACAGCAATATGGACGCTTCCGACGCTCCCCTGTATGTACATGTTGATGTACATTCAGATTACTTCTGTTTCTGAATGTTTTATTACATACATCACAGCGATATGGACACTCCCCAGTATGAATACGTTGATGTACTTTCAGATAACTTTTGTCACTGAATGTTTTATTACACATATCACAGAGATAAGGACGCTCCCCAGTATGTACACGCTGATGTAAATTCAAGTGTTCCAGTTTCTTGAATGTATTATTACACACATCACAGCTATATGGACGATCCCCAGTATGTACACGTTGATGTACATTCAGATTACTTTTGCTACTGAATGTTGTATTACACACATCACAGCAATATGGACGCTCCCCAGTATGCACACGATGATGTACTTTCAGATGTCCCTGGAACTTGAATGTCTTATTACACACATCACAGTGATATGGACGATCCCCTGTATGCACACGATGATGTACTTTCAGATTACTTTTGTTACTGAATGCTATATTACACACATCACAGCTATAGGGACGCTCCCCAGTATGTACACGTTGATGTATTTTCAAGTGTTCCAGTTTCCTGAATGTTTTATTACACACATCACACGGATAAGGACGATGCCCAATATGTACACTTTGATGTACCTTCAGATATTGAAGTCGCTTAAATGTTTTACTACACACATCACAGGGATATGTACGTTCCACAGTATGTTTCCCCTGCTGTTGTTTCATAGCACTCTGCTCACTAAATGATTCATTCAGGGTTCCCTGTTACAAAGAGAAAAGGAAATTATACTACTATTTTAAAAACAGGAAAAAAAACAATATCCAAAATTAGTTATAAATCAGTTACACAAGTATTATATCACAAAACATGAGTTCTTTATCAAGTACCATTAAGCACTACACAAGTAGTTTATTATGGTGTGTTAACAATACATGAATCAAATGACCCATTTCGTGTCACAAGACACTAGTTCAGAATGATGCGTGATAAAGATATTTTACAGCTTTTCTTTGAAGCTCTAAACTAAGCTATGTCTCCCCTGAAAATCAGCTACCACCACATAAGCTCAGTAACAGTCAGCTCCTCTGACAGACGTAGGTACGTGCAGGCTGTCTGCTATCATGACATGTTCTGCTAAGACATCTTTACCCTTGAAGAAGGGACCAATTGGTTATCCCAAAACATCAGAATGGAATTACCATTTATGCTGTGTACAATCCCAGAAGACAGTAGGTTTCAAAGCATATTAAATTTCAGTGTGTCTTTCCACCAGAAGAATACCAATTGTTTGAATATAAATGTGTTCTGTGACAATCTCAGAAAACATCGTCTAGTAAGGTAAAATCACATGACCTCCCAGGTCAAGGATTTGGTAATGCTCTCCCTACTCAACCCCCTTTAGTAGGTTCTAAAGTTCCTTCAGCCCTAAAAACCACCATACATAAGACTTTCAACTTCTGATACCACACAAACAAAATCCACACACAGAGATAAACCAGCTTCTTGTAACTGTTAAGATACTTTCACAGCCTGGCACACAGTTGTGTGTGGCAGCTGTAGATGTTCAATCATGGCAAACAGACTTTCATGGGCTGCATGAAATACTTCCTTGGCGTGTTCAACATTCAGGTCTCATCCGAACATAGATCATATTTGTGATTTGCCAGAGATTAGAAAAATATTCCAGTTACATTATGGTACAGTGAACCAGTCACCCAGCCAGCAGATGTATTAGTGTTTAGCAACAGGCAGCATTGACCTCTATCTGCATGCAGTCCAAAAATGTGGCTGTAAGCTTCTATACAGGGAACAGAAGTGATGTTTCTGATGACTGTGCTAAACTCTCTGACAAAAACTGCAACCAAGACAGAAGCGATGTTTTGTAATACTTTTCAAAAGGAAATGATACTGCACTGGCCTCTGTAGTTTCAGGATGACTGCATTATGCTCCTTGAAAACTGACTACGATGCCAGAGGAAATGAACTGTAAGTGGCACAACATCTACCTGTACCACATCCTCCAAGGTAGACCAGAGTCCATGGTACAGTACTAAATCTCTGAGAATAAGAACAATTATTGTGCAGTTGGTTACAATTAAAGTAATTCACATAGTCTTCATGGTGTCTACCAAATGCCACAAAGATTAAATGAATATTGCAGAATTCACTGAGTGGATTATTGCAAAGTAATCTGTAAATGCAAAAAATACAGAGGATACACAAATTACATTTCTACACTCCTCCTTATGAGAGTACATTCACACTAAAATTCAAACAGTCTAACCATATGTCTAATTTGTATAAAGATTAGACGTTATCCTATATCCACTCACACCCAAATCCATGCCTGTAAAAGCTGCCATAATCATAAGATAGATAGGTTAGAAGTTTGGAGTAATGAAACCTAGTATGCGGATGATATGCCATGGTTCCAATTCACAACAAATTCATACTTTTGTGGCAAATACGAATGTTAATAATAGGACAGTCTGACAAAATGCTCACAGTCCTGAGGAACAGTAAAAGAAGCAGACAGTTATCTGCTATGTGAATGGAGAGTCTGATCAGTGGTGTGACCCATAATGTTTCAAATTTTGTGTTTTCACTCTTTATGTTGGAGTGCTTGGCCAAGGTACGAGATACAGCAATGTCAATGCTTCATTGTTCCCGCAGCCCACGCTCCTTGCTGAGGCAACCACCACCTGTAGGCTTGTCATACCACTGCTTAATGCAGCCTTCAATACCTTAACATCTTGTTCTCTTTCACCTCTAGATTTGTAGCATCACACTAAAACCAACACTGAACCTTTTTCTTGCAGAGTGGCCACTTAAACTGGTACATGCAGCATCACTCTCTAGCAGAAGGAGAATCACTGCTCTCTTGGGAAAACTAAGTCCCCTATAACAAATCACAATTCAGCTTTTCATATACATCTAGGGGAGCTTCAATAATACAGTACAATTCCTTCAACATGGAGATGATACTCCAAAAATCCTGAAACTTCAACAGTTGAGGAAAGTAGCCCCTAATTCCAGAAGCTCTAATGTCGGTACCTTCCAGTATGCATAGTGATATTGTGATTTCACATTTTGTAATCTGGACTTCACTAAGCCCACTGAGCTATTATAATGGCTCCCAAAAGAATCCCAAATATGTAAACAATCAGCTGCTGGTATAACAAGGCACATAACATTCACAATTCCAGAGACACTTGAAATAATTAGGAAGTCCGAAAATGCTACATGCTGGAGTGTCATTATGGCAGCATACAAGATTGGATTGTTGACCATCTATGGTATAAAGAAACACCAGAAAAAGTTACCTGTAAGAAATTAGGTCAGTAGAGGTGCTGTTTAATAAATGGAATATTTAAAAATCCAGTGCCTCTCCAGTTCTGTGGGTGCCAGATTAAAGAAATTCTACTGTATAAGCACTTAAATTTGTCTGGCCTATAGGAATCAATCTGTGGATAAGGATTTTTTACTACATGGATATAAGAATATATTTTCAACTTCTCTGCAATTACATGCAGACCAACCCATCTAGTACAGACCCTCCTACCCACCCCCATCTCCATGCCCCAACAACAAAAAAAAACAGCACAACATTTTTATTCCCAACAGTGGAGCTGTTTCAAGTGGCCATAAATAATGTCACAAAAGCAGATGGCATTGACAGACACTGGTAAAATGTGTCTAAATACAAACATACGAAGCCTGTTCAAAAAGAGACCGAACTTTTTAAACAGCGTGACAACCAGCGTAGAGAGCGTGCTGCGGCTACTGAATGCACCTAGCGTCAGGTTTTGACAACAAATTGCCAAAGTGGCAATGAAAGAGCTAGAAGAACAATGTGTGTGTGTGTGTGTGTGTGTGTGTGTGTGTGTGTGTGAAATTTTGCTGCAAACTTGGTAAAAAATTTTACAGAGACATTTCAATTGCTTAACCAAGCATACAGGGAGGATTGTATGAGCTGAACACAGTGCTATGAGTGGTTTAAGCATTTTATAAAGAGGGCAGAATGTCGGTCAGGTAAGATCCCAGGCCTGGATGACCTTCCACATCGACAAATGATGACCATGTTGAGAGAGTTAGTGCTGTGATCTGTGGAAATCATTGTTTAACTGTCCGAGAAGTTGCTGACGAAGTGGGCATCAGCATAGGATCTTGCCATCAAATTTTTACTGAAAAATTTCAGATGCATCACGTCAGTGCAAAATTCATGCCGCATTTGCTGACTGACGATCAGAAACAGAATCATGCTGAAATCAGTCAGGAACTGCTTGTCAATGCAAATGGTAATGAAAACTTTCTTAAGAACATCATAACAGGAGATAAGATGTGGGTTTATATGTATGATGTTGAAAACAAAATGCAATCATCACAGTGGATGGGAAAAGGGTCTCCTCAACCAAAAAACGCACGGATGAGTTGGTCAAAGATCAAGGTGTTGTTTGAGTTTTTTGATTGGAAAGGCATTGTCCATCATGAAATTGTACCACGTGGTCAGATGGTAAACAAACAGTTGTACCAGGAAGATTTAGTGCATTTGAGAGATGCTGGGCACAGGAAAAGGCCATAACTGTGGGAAAACCAGACTTGGATGTTGCACCACAAAAATGCATCGGCTCACGCATCGCTCCTCATCCGCAGTTATCTGGCAAACATCAGACATCCGTTGTGCCCCATTGACCCTATTCTCCAGATTTACCCCAAGCAGACTTCTTCCTGTTTCCCAAACTTAAAACCACTTTGAAAGGACATCATTTCCAAACCACAGAGGAGATTCAGGAAAATGCGATAAGAGAATTGCGCACCATCACAGGAAGTGCGTTCCAGCAAGCATTCCAACAATGGTTGAAAGGTTGGAAATGGTGTATTGCCAGTAGAGGGGACTACTTTGAAGAGGACAGTGGTTAAAATGCTGTAAAATGAGCAATAAAGTCTTTATAGCAAAAGCTCGTTCTTTTTTTGAACATGCCTCTATATATACACATGACTCACCTCAACTGGCTCAGCCTTTACATCAGGAAAAGTTATATCTTCAGGAATCTCCTCTTGTTTGATGCCTATATCCACCTCTTCATTTATATCTATGAAACCCTCTTCTTTTACATTTACATCCTCCTCAACTTTTATATTGCTGAAATTACATGCACCATCAGATGATGCTGGAAATGTCTCATTAGACGAACTTGGAAGAATGTGCAGAGAATCATTGCAGCTCTGTAAAACCAACATAACATTAATGTGACCTCTGTCATGACAAGGAATGCTCTACAAAGCCGACATTACTGCAGCTCCTAAGTACATTTTCAGCGCTATAACTGTCAAATCATTACAATGAATAACAACCAATGTCACAGAGAAAAGTCCTTCCTGAGAAGCCAACAGTTGCTCAGCTATTCATTGAATTCCATGTCTCACAGAACATGTGATTTCATTACTATTTTCAACATAGTCTGACTCACACCCTCTCGCCTAATTTCTTTAGCCCACCTATCTTCTGTTCTCACATACATTCTTCACTGAACAACACTGCTATTAAAGCCCACATGTTTAGTGCACTTTAAATGCCATGCTGACACACCAAAATGAGGGACAAAAAAGTGAGACACTGACAAATAACAGAACTCCTAACCCAACCTACCGATCTTAAAATTGTGCGATCGACACTCAACAAACCTCAAACATCACCAACCGTAACCTAAACTACATACATTAAATTTGAACAATAAGCAAAAAAGTTGGTGGACGATGGCAAACACAACCCCCAAGCTAAGCTGCCTGTATAAAAATGGAACCACCAGAACCCTAACATAACCACAGTAGAAATGTTAATAGTGTTACTACAGTGACTGTGTAGTAAAGTCTGAGAGAGTGAATTTGGTGATCTGAGACAGCAATGGATATGTCATTGTGTCTATAGCTTGGTATATACATATATGTACAGTCCCCTAAAAGTGGAGATGATCATTCGTTATGATTAAGGATTTCTGATAACCCTGTATGCATGCCTCATGTCACATGCACTCTACTTGACCTAGTCATGCACCTTCCTTTCCTCCTTAATTCTAATAATATCTGGTGGCAGGTACAATTTATGAAGCTACACATTATGCAGTTTTCTCCAATATCCCATTACTTTCACCCATACAAGTCTAAGGAATGATCAGCACTTTTCCCAAACCCAGTCTACAGTCTATCCTAAATGTCACAGAAAAAGTGTCACAACAAAAGCTATAAAAATACTACTTAAACATGCAGATGTTTATACAATAGCTAGTTTTCGGAAAGCTGGAAGGAGAACAAAACATTAGGAAGCTGTAGTGTACATTTCTCCAAATTCATTTCCTCTCAAATTCTTCATCCTCCAATCTTTATTGCTTAATGCTACTCCAATATACTTCAAGTTCCCCACACTTCCAAAATTTCAAAAAGGTATCAGTTAGGTCATGTTTTTATGGTGTGATATCGCCACTTACTTCTAGAATACATAATGAAGGAGGAAACATAGCCGGTTGATGCACAACTTCACTGTAGCAATTATGAAAGGCAACTACATGTTTTGGCTACAAAGTAGCTATCATAAGGTTTTTAATGTGAGAAGTATACAAGGAAATCATATACCTGTAGTTTACATATAGTTAAAAATGATTAGCAGAAGATATATCAGCCTTACATATAAAGATGTATGATTATTACACATAAACAACCATTTACAATATAAAAACTATTGTATAAATTTAAGCAATTGTCATATAATTTTAAATAATGAAAGTTAAAACCTTCAGCAAAAGTCAGTGTACTACGTTAGTTATTCTAGTGGTAGTAGGCAACTTTTGTGGGAAAATGTAACTGTTCAGATGGTAAGCCAATATGGTGTGCCTTCTCATATAAGTGATAAACTGTGTATGTCATCTATGGTATCAGGTATTTCATGGTATTAGTGTATGTAATATCTGTAATAATGACAAGAGTTTACAATATCTTGTAGAGACGTGTGTTATCTAGGAAACAGACTTGGCATACTTTATTCTGTGCTGTACAGACCAAACTCCTGACAGCTGCCTAATACAGTTCTAAATATTTATTCATCATCCTTATGTTTCATCCATTAAATCACAATCATGATACAAAAGAAGCTTTTATGTGTCATTCAGTTACAGTTCGTCTACAGGCCCTTTGCGACTGATTATAATATTCAATACATTATAGGAACACAATGAAACAGGCAGCCAGCCAGATGCAAGCACGCACCCAGAATACTTACTTTTCGTGGCAAGAATGTTTTTAACCAATTTGCCTATACCCACTCCCACCGAAATCCATGCCTGAAATATTGCTAAAGCTGCCATAATCATAAGACAGATATATAAGAATTTTGGAGTAATAAAACCTAGTAGGTGGATGATATGGCACCAGGCCAATTCATAATAACTTCGCAGCTTGGTGGCCACCACATATGTTAATAATATGACAGCCTGACAAAATGCTCTGAGGAATAGTAAAGGAAGAACAGAGCTATCTGCTACATCAATGGAGATTCTGGTCATTGGTGTTCATCAGAAATGTTTCTGAACCTTGCATTTCCATACTGCACATCAGAGCATTTGGCCAAGGTATGAGAAAAAGCAGTGTCAATGCAAGTGGATAAAAATATTTTCTTACATGGAGATAAGAATATATTTTCATCTTCTCTGCAATTTCTGGCAGACCTATCTTCTAATCTGAATTTTCCCCACCCCCATCCCACCAAAAACAATCACAGTAAATCATTACCATTTCCAACAGTACAGTCCATTGCAGTGGCCATTCATATGAATCAGCCAAATACAAATGACAATTCTGGATACTGATGAAATAGGTCTAACAACAGACATACAAAATCACCTAATCTGGTTCAGCCTTTATTTCATAAAACATTATACTGTACCCTCTTAACTCACCTCTTCTTTTATGTCTAGATCACCTTCTTTTGTATCTACTGCCTCCACCTCCTCCTCTTCCTCTTCACTATATATGACCTCCTCGTGTTTTATATCTAAGCACTCCTCTTCCTCATTACCTATGCCCTTTTCTGCTTTCACATCCTCCTCCTCTTTTATATCAATGTCCTCCTCAATCTTTACATTACTGACATATGTACCATCAGATGATGTTGGAAATGTCTCACAAGAAGAACCTGGCAGAACATGCAGAGAATCTGTGCAGCTCTGTAAAACCACCATAACATTAATATGACCTGTCATGACAAGGAATAATATACACTTTCATTAAACCTGAGAATACTGTAGCTGCTTTGAAGATTCCCCCATTATATCTGATAAAATCACTACAAGGGATAAAAAACAATGTCACAGAGAACAGTCCTTCCTGAGAAGCTGCTAACAGTTGCTCAGCTACTCATTAAATTCCGTCTTTTATGGAACGTGTAGGTTCATTACTATTTTCACCACAGCTTGGCACTTTACTGACTCAGATCGTCTGACCCAATTTCTTAGGCCACCCAACTTCTTTTCTCGCACATATTCTTCACCGAACAACAAGGCTAGAACTTCAAGTACCGTAACAGTTATTGGATTTGTGAAATGTATGTATCACCACCATATAAAAACAGCTTTTATGTGCCGGTCTGTTCCAATTTTTGAATGTGCCTGTTTCAGTCCACTAATAGTAACGCAACGAAACAAGCTGGCAGGCCTACGCATGCATGCGCCCATAATATGCACTTTCTTCTCGAAAATACTTTTAACGTGTGTAAGTCAATTAAAAGCAGACCTTGCACAGTGCTGTACGCTATATAGCAAAAGTCAACTACAAGAAACCGTAACACCCTTCTGTGGTGATATTTTGGGTACAACTTACCGAATCACAGCAATACATTTTCTTCGCAAAATCTACCTATATCATTTCGAAATTCAACTCACAAACATGACGCGCGCACCGATAACAGATTAGTAACTGCACGACCAGAGATTAACACCTCTCTTAACGTCCGTCTCTTTATACAAAGTCATGGATTAAATGTACTCTCTAATCCATGCTAGGCAATATGAACCACGCTCGTCCCAGTAGCGACAGTTCAATCACGTTGCGGGGAACAAACAAGAAATGACCAACAAAATGGTAGAACAATCGGATACACTGCAAGCAGTGGGACCAAGTTTTCGTTCACCGCCGCTCGTGTCGCTGTTGGCTGCTTTCCGTTTTCGTTTTCCTAATTTTCGTCCCGCGGATCTCCGCGTTTTAAAGGTAACACCCACAATGCAACACAACTTGCTGTATTCGTCTTTCTGCTACACCTACAATGCAGCACAATTCCCACAACGCACACAATTCGAGCTATGCACCCACAATGCACCGCTCTTCGTCTTCGTGCTATGTCTGGTGTGTTCACCTGTGTGCGTTACGCGGCGATAATTGTGAATTCTCTTACACAACATCTCATACAGGTAGCATCCGATTACGAGACACGGCTGGCGGGGAGTGACTACGTCCCTAGGTTTTCATACGGACGTCGGATGCTGAGGGATGACGGTGGGCCGAACAGATTTTTCTTGATGTACCTATTCTGCGATCAGGCGAACGCCATTCAGTTCCTGAAGGACATCGGCTTGCTTCGGCGTACGATGCAGTGTATTACCTGCGGTCGTGATATGCCGTGCTGCGCGGATTCCATTGTTCCCGGGGGATTTCGTTGGCGATGTCACACGAGGGTTGTTGGCCTCAGGTGCGGACAGTCTGCTTCGATTAAGTTTGGGTCCTGGTTCCAGCAGAGTGAACTCACTCTCCAAGAAATTATGCTCATTACATACGACATCGTGCGTCGCGAAAAAGCCACCTGGATCCAAAGCGAATATAGCCTTAGTGCGCATACTGTGGCGGATTGGGACATGTTCTGCAGGGAAACCATGCTGGTACGTTCTATTTCCACGTGCAAAACCCACATTTCTCAGGTTAGACGGCAGGTTTTTTTTTTTTTTTTTTTTTTAGGTCCTTCCTTCCCCAATTCTCATTTCCTCCCTCCATTTTCTTTTAATTTTCCCCCGCCCGCCCCGTCTAA
>Ga0123355_10014732_pt1 | contig 12244 bp, 4 predicted proteins | sample TergutEmb28metaG_3_FD_89872 | JGI IMG/M metagenome (GOLD analysis project Ga0123355, IMG submission 89872) | Embiratermes neotenicus P1 segment gut microbial communities from Petit-Saut dam, French Guiana - Emb289 P1 | ecosystem: Host-associated > Arthropoda: Insects > Digestive system > Gut ...
CTCAAACCTTCACCCCAATCTTTTCAATTTCCTCAAATTTTTCCCCTAAAATCCTTTTTAATTAAACAAAGCCACCCCCCCCCCCCCTCCCTATACTGGTAACATACATACATACATCACGGGCAGCCTGTTGCAGAAAACTTAACGAATTCTATCGGGCGAGTAATTTTTGAGAAGCTTGTGGTCTATCAACTGCCCAATAAATTCCCAGTATTTTACGGGACCATATTCACGAGACCCAGTCATTAGTCCCTATTCTGAGCCGGACGAATCCATTCCACACCCTCATTCCAATTATATAAGATATATTTTAATATTATTCACCCTGCTATGCCCAGGTCTTCCAAGCCGTTCTTTCCTCTTGGTTTCCCCACCAAAATACTTTATGCGGTTTTTTTTGTCGTATAGGCGTTTTACATGTCCCGCCGATCTCATTTTCCTAATAGGCCCAAGTAGTACAAGTACAAACTATGAAACTGTTCGTTATGTATTTTTCTTCAGCCTTCTGTTATTTCTTCTCTTTTAGGTGCAAATAATTATCTCAGCATCCCAGTCTCGAAACTCCTCAGTCTACGTCTTCCTTCAGTGTGAGAGACAAAGTTTTACATCCATACAAAACAACGGTCAGTAGTGTAGTTTGGTACACAAATATCTTGATCTGTACACTTTTTAATTAGTGAAGGAGAAGACAAAAATTCGGAATAATTTTCTGGCAGATATTCCTTGAATTTAGTCGACTGCTAAGTTGGTTCTTCGTGAATCAAATTTCCATTCGTTAGTGTGGTTCACATAGATTTGAACGTCGGCACATTTTCAAATGATTTATGATCTAATTTTATGCTGTGGTTGTGTCAGCATTTACTTCTTGACAGTCTTCCCAGCTAGTGACTAATAATGTTTCCATACCTTTCTGTACATTATTTATGGTTTCATCCAATAACACATCATCGTCGGCATGAACCACAAGCTGTGTCCCCTTAAATTTCTGTCCCTTCTGGCTTTCTGTGACATTCTTAACGACATGTTCGAAATCAAAGTTGGAAAAACATGACGAAAAGGCATTCTTTTTTTTTTTAACAGCATTCTGATTAGGAAATGTGTGAGGAAAATGTTTGCCTATCCGGAATTGATTAGTTTGCTTTACTTTTCCATGAACTTAACCTACTTCCGTGGGTATACCAGACTCAATGAGAATATGATACAAACTTCCTTCCTAGCGGAGTCATAGAGTAGGCTTTCTTGAAAACTTATTAACAGAGGGCTTAAGAATGTGTAAATTATTCAATTGAGGTTTGTTGTGATTCTTGCAATTTCCCCCAGGACCATGCAATAGTTCACTGTTGCTTCCGTCACAGGCGTCTGAATTTATTGTTCACAGACTTCCTGCCGTTTGCTGGTGTAAAATTATACAACAAACAAAGATTATAATTTTTTTGTTTTGCTCAACGTGCATCTCAGTATAATCTTAGTAATTAACCAACTTAATGCACAAATTCTTGTTTATAATAAGTTTATTATAAAACAAGAATTTGTGCATTAAGTTGGTTAATTTCTAGGAAGAACGATTATAATTGTTGTTTGAAAAGTGTCGTTAAATAACCTAACCATCGTTGGGTGACCTGTAGGATAATGGAGAGAGAGAGACTGATCTCGAAGAAGATGAACACGTCCATTTGCAACAGAAACAAATCTGGTTACTTGGATTCGTAATTCCGACATTCCCAACATTTTGATGATTGCCGTTACAAGTCATCTGACCCAACAAAAAACACGGATGGCTCTTGTTATAATCTCAGCATTCGTTTTGCTATTATTTCAACATCGGCTTCTAATTTGTGCGCACTGTTTATATTTTATATGACTTGTGAGCATCGATGTATGGAACAACCGAAACGTCGGTCATAAATATTAATAAGTGAAGTCATACAAGGTCACTGGTAACCACAATATAACTTGTAAGAAAAAACTAGTTGTTCCTTATACTTAGGGTAATAAATTATGTGAATTTACAGAATGCGTCACTAATCATAGCCCAGCTTAACGTAATTTAAAGGAAGTAATTACGTTTTCTAGTTCTTCATACTTCTTTCTTAACTTCTTAACTCTGTGTTTACAAAGTTTCAACATTCTTGTTTTTGTGTGTTTCCTTTTACGCCCCATCTTACTTCATTGACGCAGGAGAGTAATTTATGGAACGTTGTAGAAACTGTGAGAGAAAGAAGAACCAAGCCTGCTTCACAATTCGTGTACGCGCGCTATGTAAACCAGAGGCCTCCGAGAAGAGGGGACATCATCCCATGCCAAGGCGTAAACCGTCACAACTTGTGACAGCCAACAGCATTCACATATAAATGTTACGCCCACTTCTTTATCTGGTGACCGCTGCGAAGCGGTGGTGGCCTGCGGTTAGGTTATGACCTGTAGGGTCATGTAACCTCTTAACCTCATCAGCGGTACGAGGGAGAGACCAACCACTAGATACCTACAAACATCCCGACCAGAATAGGTGTCTTGTCTGGTTATGGGATTGGATTTTGTATTCTCATTTTAAGACCGTTGTGTTCTTTATTGCTATTTGCCTATACAGTAAAGTTATCTTGGTGGTCACTCCCATGGACTCACAAGAATTTTCAAACTATGAACGGTGCAAGGGCGCACTGTGGTGTCTGGGATCTTCATCCGAGCCCCTTGTTTATCGAAGAGGGAACTTGGCACACCAGCACGAAATTTCACTGGCTCTACGTTTTTTTGTTATGCCGTCTATATTCTAGACAGCTGGAAATCAGGATGTACAAAACAAGAATTTTGCCATTCATTTTCTTCGGACCCGGAGTGGGGCATTCGGTATAGTGACTAGGTTACGGACTGGACGTTCGGGGACTCGAAGCCAGTTACGTGTGGTTGATTTTTCTCTTCTCCAGAACGTCCCGAACGACTGTCGGGACACTTTAACATCTTCCCTGGCCAGCACAATGACCAGCCTTAAATGTTATCGAACGACTGTGGTCAGTTTTAGTGTAGGGTGAGAAGCTGATTCCCTCTTCCATAGCAACTGGAAGATGTTTTTCATGAAGTCTGGTACAATATACCACTAGAGACTATTGAGAACTTGTATGAGTCTATTCCAAGAAGTATACAAGCTGTATTACAGGCAAATGGTAGCCCAACTATGTATTAGTAAAGAAATGTCTATCTTTCACAACTTTTTCCATTATTTTGGCCATCCCCTGTATATTAACCCTTATCCTGCTAACGTGGAGAATATGGTGTGTTCCTAACAATGCCAGCAAATGACAGATGGGATTTAATTCGGCATTTGAAGGGTTAATAGTGGAGCTATACTTCTGCTCCCCCTCTGTGTCTTCGTGGGTTGAACAGGAACAACATCAGTTTTTGTTTTTAAGTTTATTTTCTTCAGTTATGAAACGTCATCTGTTAATATGGGGGACAAATCTTAAGTACAAGTGTGAAAGCTAAGTTTTCAAGGAATTACTTGGATGTAAATATCATGACTTGTAAGGTGAGCCTACTGCATGACAAGGAACTGCATGGTTTACATGACTACGTAGTGTTGTGAGGGTAGTGACATCTGATAGGTTACAATGCATATACAGGATGGGAAGGTCAAAGAATGCATAGTAGTTTTTTTGGGGGGGGAAACCTGCTATAAAGCAACTTAGAAGACGGAGAAAGATGAAGGGATGATAAACATGGACCTTACGGGAGTAGCCTTTGAGGATGGCAGGAGCATGTAGGAGATTCGGAATCGTGTCCAGTAGTAGGCTTCCGTTTAGCGTTGTGGAACATGGGGATGCTGCTTCTCCAGTACTATTTAATTCTTTGAGATACATGTAGAACATTACACGTGCGAGTTAGACCGGCCGTTGTACGGCCTTGATGCACGTTGATGATAATGAGGTGATGAAGTGGGCCTGGATCTCCTGCTGAAAGAGTCCTCACCCCTTCCTCGGGCTTCCTCCGTGAAATTGGTTCTTGACACGAAGCCTAAGACCGTTGCTGCGTCTCATATTGAGCAGTTAAACTTATTTTTCTTATTTATTTCAATAATTGTATAGAATTGGGTGTAACCTTTAACAAACCAACGTATTCTTGGTACATTCTCCTCTTTTTGCTGTGTGGCCCCATTATAATACTGAGTATAAAATTTATGTATTCATTCTTACAATAAAACCAAGTAGATTCACTAATTTCTCAAATTTATTTTGGAATAAAACTCTACGTGTTTCGGACAGTTCCTCTGTCCATCATCAGGCGTTCTACACTGTACACACAGCAATGGTGTATGTCATACAGCTTTTGCTGGAACATCCTGATCTTGCTCGCAAGCTGTCAGCAAAACCTATATGACATATACCATTGCTGTGTGTACAGGGTAGAACGCCTGATGATGGACAGAGGAACTGTTCGAAACATGTAGAGTTCTATTCCAAAAATAAATTTGAGAAATTAGTGCATCTGGTTTGTTTTATTATAAGCAAATATCACGATGCACGGTCATCTGAACGTTATAGTATTCAGTTTCTTCTTTCCCTATTGTTACAATTCAGGTGAGTTTTCTATGCATGAAGGCAATCAGAGTCATTCCTGTCTCATTGTGCCTCTGAGTTTTAAATTACATGGTTTAGTTAATCTCTAGTGTATTGTTGTCATTCAATTTCGTGTCACACATCTGTGTGTAGTTCTAGATTGTGCAAATAGAACTGCAGCGGTCGTGCTATGCAGGTTCTGATTAGCTGAGGAATTGATTATACTGTAATTAAGGGGGAGGAAGGGAAGAAAGGTATGAGGACCTTCGTGCTGACCGACCAGAAGCGTTAAACTTAAATGTGTTTATTGAGAAACTGAGTCTTTGTTAAGGGATTAAATTGAGTATGTACTGCCTATTACAGTACAAGAGAGTTGCCCGTGTGTGCACACCATGAAGACGTAGGGGGGAGTGAAGATACAGCTCCGGGTAGTCTCAGACTCGGCACTGGATGGAAGTGAGTGGTGGGATCCGCGACTCGGCCGGTTTATCTCCGGTGCAAGAGCCGCAGGTTTCCATGAAGTAGGGGGCTGGATGGCCCCAGCGTCGGACTGGACGCTTTGGAAAAGAGAGTAATCTTTCGCTTCTGACGGGATTCGATCCACGATTCCCCGGCCGTGCATCCTGTAGCTTCATAACTGTACGTTGCTGCTGAACTTGACCTACCCCGGCCCCAGATATTACTGTTTCGCGAGAACATAGGTCAGGTCACAGTTGATCGATTTTCGTTCTGATTGTCGTAGAGATTAATGGTAAATGTCTAATAATTTTAATGGCAAAATATAGAGGTTTTTAATTTTTGTCACAATAGTGTAAAGTAATGCGTGTAGACATCGCCACGTATTATAATCTGATTAATTATTGTAACATGTCATGTGACCTGTTCGTGGTATGTCAGTACAGCACTTGATGGCACGGGAGTTTCTTGCCCCTATCTCAAGTAACAAGTTTAGTGTGAGAGTTGCTACACCAACCACAAGTCTGAGAGGCTTCTCAGGTTTGAGTCCTGTCAACACGTCAACAGTTAGCTTGCTGTGTTTTTACGCATGAAGGGTACAAGAGACGTTCGATCTGTTAGTAGCTCAAAGAAACGAAAAACGTAGGCAGAACTGAAGTTACTGCTCGTTAGTAAGAGTCTGGTAGCAAAACTTGACTTCTTTTCAGGTTACTTTAACCCACCAACGGACACGGTACTGAACAAGTTCCATTCACCTCCCACCCATATCTTTACACTCTGTCTTGTGTATTGTTATCAGCCCAGAATTAAGTGGAGAATGGAAGTCTTGTGTAAAAAACGGTTAGATAAGCCTGAGGACTTAGCGTATAGAAAAATAATGAATTGTACGAATAGAATACTGGTAATAAATTAGTAAAAATACTTGGATAAATTAAAACATGGCAAAATACGGTTAAAGAAAGGTTTAAATAGCTGTAACCATGGAAGGAATTGCTCTCTGTGGCACTACTCGGATATTAAACGGGGAGCAATTTAGTAAAGTTATGTAATAAGAGCCGACTAAATACGCGGAATAAGCAAGTAAGTTATTAATGATCCCTTCAACAGTAGTCTCCCATTTCTTCCTCGATCTTCAAATTAGGGTTTCCACCAAACATTTGACACATATTTACTGCCCTCCCCCTTCATGCACACATTTGTTTTCAAAGTTCTAGACCATTGTAACATTTTGACGTTCAGCTGACCGTGCATTGTGATAAATTCTTGTAATAAAACCAACTAGATGCACTAATTTCTCAAATTTATTTTTAGAATAAAACTACATGTTTCAGACAGTTCCTCTGTCCATCATCAGGAGTTTTTCACTGTACACACATCAATGATATATGTCATGCAGGTTTGCTGACAGCTTGCGAGCAGGATCAGGATCAGAACTGCAGTTCCGTCCTGATCCTGCTCGCAAGCTGTCAGCAAACATGTATGACATACACCATTGCTGCGTATACAGTGAGAAACTCCTGATGATGGACAGAGTATCCGTCCGAAACATGTAGAGTTTTATTCCAAAAATAAATTTGAAGAATTAGTGCATCTAGTTAGTTTTATTATAAGAACATTGTAACATTCTCGGTTTCACTGTCTAATACTAAGCAATTCATATCCGTTAAGTGAACCTCGTGGATACAAAAACGCATGATAACAAATCTAAGGTGTCTGTTGCTCCGCCGCCTTCTGTGAGTTAAAGACCTAACAAGACGGCCTATCCTGCACAATGTTTCCGATGGTGCTGTCGTCTGTTCGGGTAAACGTCAGGGAGTTACACTGACAGTCCGCTTCATTCAGTTCGCCTCTCTGATGCTAGTCATTCGGCATTGTACGATAGCTTAAATTTTGCTCGCGACAAGCCTCGTTAAATGGACCAAGAAATTAGTGATATGCCAGTAACAGTACCTTGTGTGCTGAGATTAAGGCTTAGTGTTATAAAGTTCTGTGTCAGCCACTTGGCTGACAAAAGGTAAGTTTTTTTTTTTAATAAGTTTGCGTCCAAAATTATTCTACACCCAAACACAGTGCGTGTTTTTACTAAAGGAACACGTCGACTGAAATTTCTTTCGATATTTCCGTTCCTGTTTCTTACGGAAGATTATGTGAAGCTAAAATAAAAAGAAGCAAAGAACCAAACGTGCATATAAACATTTTTTTATGTTCTGTTGACCTGCATCCCTCTCTAAATAATATTGTAAATGAAACGAATTTGGTGCTCGTTTTATTCTTAGTGTATTTCATCAATTTTATTTGTAACCTCTACAGGTTTCGGACCTCTCCACGTCCATCATCAGGAGGAACAACTCTATTTATGCGACACTGGTTACTTGTTATTCTGCATAGCTGACTGTCTGGTATGCAGGATTCATAGCAGACAGTCAACTGTACAGAATAACAAGCACCGAGTGTCGCATAAATACAGTTGTTCCTCCTGATGATGGACCTGGAGAGGTCCGAAACATGTAGAGGTTACAAATAAAATTAATGAAATACACTAAGAATAAAACGTGCACCAAGTTGGGTTCATTTCCTCCCCCCCCCCCTTCTGTTCTTTTTTTCTTTTTCTTCTTCGTCTTCTTCTTCTTCTTCTTCTTCTTCTTCTTCTTCTTCGTCTTCTTCGTCGTCTTCTTCTTCTTCTTCTTCTTCTCCTCCTTCTTCTTTTTCCTTCTTCTTCTTTTTCCTCTTTCTTCTTTTCCGTCTTCTTCTTATTATTATTTTCCTTCTTCTTCTTCTTTTCCTTCTTCTTCTTTTTCCTTCTTCTTCTTCTTATTTTCCTTCTTCTTCTTCTTCTTTTCCTTCTTTTCCTTCTTCTTTTTCCCTTCTTCTTCTTCTTCTTCTTTTTCTCCTCCTCCTCCCCAGTACGAACGGTAACAGATCCTATATATATATATATATCCTATGTATAATAACCACAGGCGGTTATTGCTATATTTTTACATTTAGTTTATGCGGTGTGTGCTGTATAAGCTATTAATTTTGAGTCTATAGACCGCTTTTAACTTGATGCGTTTATTTTATTTTCTCTTTTTTTTTTACCAACGATTTCGTATAATCGTACACTGAATTTGTTTCACTAATTTTGTCGTCGGGTCCGCCCAATTAATTCATTAGCTACAGCCATGTCTTGGCCCGAGAAGAGACAGAAACAACGTGCAGGCTAATATTCAGTTTGAATTTATTAGCCGTGAAGAATCTAGCAGCTCTTCAACTATGGCTGTACTGCTGAACGCAAAAGCGATGTATGATCTAAAGAGATGTTGTGGAATTGAATGCAAGAGAAAATATTCTTTACCTGCTGTTCCCTGATTTGATTTCCGCCTCCAGGGAGAAGCTTTGACATTTCTGCAAATCTCTGATATTACATGACATCCAGTAACGCGTGCCTAATTTCCTGATATCCATGCTTTCACAGTCCAGCCTTTGAATGAACCATACACCATTTTGCAAGCCATTCCATTCCTAAGGCTTCGTTGGGTCGTTCATTATGTATTCAGATGACGATAACATTTCTTGCTAGTATGAATCCCTAAGGTGCATAAAAGTCTTTAAAAAAAGGACGTTATTTGTCGTGAAAATTGTAAGCAAGTTTAACCCATCTCACATCTACGCAAACTCTTCCCCTGTTCCACAGTAGATCTAATCTGTTTCCATTAAGGTTTCCAATATAACTTTCACTTGAATGTAATTTTTCTCCATACACGCTACGTGTCTGTCTCATTCATCTTATTTGCCCACATTTAATTACTCTTAATAGCAGTTGGTACAGAATATACATCGTGACGCTCCTACGTATATACTTTCTCCCGTTCTTCTGTTACTTTACCTATCATAGGTTTAAATAACTTCCTTGCGGGGCGTGTATTAGGCATGGGAGAGATGACAAATGCATACGAAATTTTACTGAGAGAACCTGAAAGCAAGTACCTCTTAAGAGGATGATATTAAAGTTAATAATATAAGAGCAGAATGGGGGATTTAGACTGGATTAATCTGGCTTAGGTTAAGACCAGTGGCATGTTCTTGGTAAAAATAAAATGTCTGAAAGGCAAAGTCATGAAGGCCCAGAGGGGAGTGGAGTTATAGTTCTACTCTTTCTTTAACCTCGGCGCTAGATGGCCGCGTGTTCTTGGGGAGACGGTAATTTTGGGTTTCAGAAAACGTGTGAAATACCTTGAGAATGAGAATAAAAACTAACTCTTTAATAATATCTTTTTTGCACGGAATTATTTAAACATTCTCTTTGGCAATGATGTCTCAGTGTAAGGGAACAGAAATTTGATTATGGCAACATGACATAACTCAGGTGACTGCACAAGTCTGGAATACGCAACGTCCCTTTTAAAATAAGAAAGTCTCTCTGTAACTTGTCAAAAATTAAACACTCACATAAACACTAATACACGTGAGAGAGAGGGAGAGAGACGCTATACGACCGTGACATTTGAAGATTGTTGCGCGTGCGAATGTAGAGGTCTACATAGACTTGAAAAAGACCTCTGGAAAATTGTAGTGAAATATTGTACATAAACAAAATAGATCAAAGACGCGTTCCTTAAAAATCAGGACTGTTACGATATTTGTTGTCGTATAGTTTCCTATTTCTTCCCGACGGTTTGAACGGGAAGGAAGAAGTCTGTATTTTCTGTATTTCGATAGGGTGTTGAGGAGAATATTTGGACCTAGGAGGGACGAGGTAACAGGTGAATGGAGAAAACTACATAATGAAGAGCTTAATGTTCTGTACACATCCATTATTTTGCGGGTGATAAAATCGAGGAGAATGAGATGGGCGGGGCATGTAGCGCTTATGGGGGAGGGAAAAGGCGTGTGCAGGGTTTTGGTGGGGAAACCTGGGGTAAAGAGGCCTCAGGGGAGACCCAGGCGTAGATGGGAGGATAATATTAAGATGGATCTTCAGGAAGTGGGATGTGGGGGTATGGACTGCATCGGGCTGGCTCAGGATAGGTACAGGTGGCGGGCAGTTGTGAATGCGATAATGAACTTTCGGGTTGCATAAAATGCGGGGAATTTTGTGACTAGCTGCTAACCAGTTAGCTTCTCAAGAAGGTCTCTGCCCCATGCAGTAAGTCAGTAAGTGTATGAAATTTATGGTACCGACGTAAAATTTTCTCTGCACGCCATGAAAGCATACGGAGATCCATTCATTCTTAATGTCGGCAAGAAGCGGAGGTGAGTGGTCAGCTTCAGGCCCGACCTGCTTTACTCCCGGTGAAATCGCCGCGCTTCCCTTTGAATAGGGCGCTGGTTGGGCCCAAAGCCTCTCTGGAAGTTTTGGAGAAGATATAAATCAATTACGTCTTCCTGGAATCGAACTACGATTCTTCGGACGTCCGGGTACGAAATAGCCAGACTTCCTTATGTTTGTAGCCACTGTGGTCTGTGGTCTAAAATAGTCTCATTGGTTAATACAACATTGTTAAATATTTCCTGACGATACACCTCAGTATAACTGAACAACATAATGGGGTCGTGTGTCACTGGTTAGCTCTATACTGTACCTTCCTATACAGTGAAATGAATGGAGACCTGAGCCCGTAATCTCTTTTGTAAATACGATCTGGATGTAAACTTTTCACTGACAGTTTTCCTTTCGTTCTGTTCATGTGAGCAGCAGACCTGACCACAGCAGTCTGACTGTTTTGAAGTCTGATAACAAGTTGAAGTGGCTGCGATTCATCTGCATCAGCCACTTGTACTCGTAGACACGACAAGTCGCGTCTTCCCTTGTTGAGTGCCATTCTTCGTGAGCTAGTGTGTGCAGCACAACCGTTGTAGGTGTCTGGTTTTTGGACACTGGACTAGTGCTGGATACGGTAGCCCTCAATGATGTAAAGGTTGAAAAAGGTGACGAAACAGACACTATCCAGCAGGCTTAGGAAGTTATCAGGAAGGAGAAGGGATGTGAAAGTTATTGTTTAATTATAAAATTATAAAAATAATTATCAATTAATTTGTAAACTTTTTTCATCTTGCGACAAATCCATACAAAAACGTGAGAAAACACAGAATTCTGGCCCCCCCCCTTTTTTTATAGGATTAATCCATTTGCGCCTGCTTTCTTACCGTCATCGTCGCCTATTATTGTTGCAGCAGAACACATGTTTATGTTGGCAGAAATGCATTGCCAGACTGGCTGGTCTTCGCTGCTCTCTTCATTGGGTCGTTCTGCTTAGGGTTGCCTGCAGTTTCTGTCTTTTCTTTTTGACCAGTCTAGGCTGATCTGGTCTACTTCGATGTACCTACATCCATACTGCTCGTAATGGATGCATGTGGTCCAACAAAAGGGTCTATGGATGCTGTAATGAACCCTTGCCTTACATGAAGGCGAGGAATTTCTTGAAAAACTGAACGACTCTCAGCTTCCCTAGTGTAAGGAGTTGGTTGATGCCTGTCTGAAGAACTTCAATAAATTACTCGCACAACAATTTAACTGTGCAATAATATAAATTGAAGAGATATATCTGAATCATTTGAAAACAAATACTGGTAAGAAATCAGTTTAATTGTTACTGATGACTTGCGGTGACCTTACTTATAACCACCACAGCGTCACTGAAAGCAAGGTAACAGATGCAACTTGTGTCACTTTTGTTACAGTGATCTTCCTAACACAGAATACACCTAGCCGTCATGGACACTTTACTTCGCCCTAATATTTATTTTACCTCACCAATACAACATTCTTGAATTGAATTCGTGTAAACTGAACCTTAAAATCTGGAGAAATTTCAGTATGGGCCTGATTTTTTCCAATTAAACATAGGCAGCTTCTTCTGATTTATAAGGAATTTTTCTTTCTTAGAATTAGTGTTTGAGAATTGATTACTCCTGTCCGTCTGTATGTCCTTTCATAATTTAGTTGCGAATAAAAGAAAATTAAATGTGCTGGCCGTGTAGCATGCGTGAGGTAGCTCAGAATTGCTTACGGAATTAAGTTCAACCTTAAGAATTATAAACACTAGGAGACTAAAAAATGCTGGCCTTTCGACTTACAAGGCACCTGAGGTGACCGCTGGACGAATAACCTTCCACGTCCTAGTGATACAGGGTGTCGTAGCGTACTTGTATAAATATCACATTAGCTTATAGATTGCATTCTTTCTGATTGCAAAAAAAAAAAAAAAAAAAACTTAAAAAAAGGGCATTAACTTTGTGTTTTTTTAGAATTAGTTAAG
>Ga0123355_10014733_pt1 | contig 12243 bp, 6 predicted proteins | sample TergutEmb28metaG_3_FD_89872 | JGI IMG/M metagenome (GOLD analysis project Ga0123355, IMG submission 89872) | Embiratermes neotenicus P1 segment gut microbial communities from Petit-Saut dam, French Guiana - Emb289 P1 | ecosystem: Host-associated > Arthropoda: Insects > Digestive system > Gut ...
AAATAAAAAAATTTTAAAATAAAATTTGAAAAAAAAAAAAAAATTTTTTTTTTTGTTTTATAACCCCCCCCCCCCCCCCGAAAATCGTGCCGTTTATGAGATAATGTGGAAAAATATGGTACAGCCAGACTGGTCACAGATGAAAATGTGATGCGGTGCAGAAAAGATGCGCTTGGCATGCTGGGTAACTAAGGCAAGAATACAGAGACATACTCTCAATATGTAATACTCATTGCTTTTCTGCGGCAACATTGGTTACGAGAACGCTCCTGAGTGTTACTTACATTGCCTGTATTGTTTTCCTGACGTAGGAACAAAAATGTGTACCATTTCACATTGACCGAGCAGAAAGCGCCAGAAAACAACGAGGCTCACAGGGACTGTAGGCTTGTGGATGGGTTCCTGCCACACTTTACGCGCCTCGAATTAGGACTTGCTTCCAGTTTTTTGGAAAATTTTTGGACCGCTGTTACAGACTTAAGCTGTAATAACGAGACCCAACGGGAACCCGAGGTTTCATCCTGTCTGTTTAAGACAGTTAATTGGTACACTTAACAAGATCTGACGGATCTCTTCAAGGTTTTCATAACTGAAGTGTGTCTTATTTCCATACCAAGACATGTTGCTGATACCGTCAGCCTAAGGATTTGTGCTGATTGTACAAAGACGCGGGAGGGGCGGCTTACCGTTCAACAGTTGTTAGTGTGTAATTTTGCAGTTATCATCAAATATGACAAAAGTGACTACACAAGCAGTGACGTATGGGGTTTGCATTGCAGACCAGGTTTATTGCACACGTGCTGAGTGATTGTATTGTTCCAAGCTGATCACCGTGCCTGTAGTTGCTGCCCCTCCCGTTTGGTGACGCGCACGTCGCCAACGCGATAATTCAGTTCAAAGGCGTTGAGTTTCTCTTTCGTTGCCTAGAAAAGTGCTAGCAAACAACCTCCCCCCCGTTTGATATATTTCTGGAACAGTTTTTCCGACACTCGTGTTCACTCCGTATGAATGTAATGTTTGGTAATTGGTCCCGTGTGGAAAATACAAGAGATGCAGAAGTAGTAAGTTTCTTCTATCAGTAGTACATGCTCGTTGTCATGGTAACCACGTGACGTCACTGAAACCGAAAATCGTTGACGTCATTTTGTTACCATGGTAACTGCAGGACGCGTAGCGGTGTTGCCGTATAGTGTCAAACCAACTGCAGGCACCAATTGTTGATTTGGCTTACTAAGTGTAACAGTAAATTTATGTGCAGAGAGGCATAGGTCCAGCGTACTGAGATTTGCTGGTTCTTGTGCGGAGTTGGGAGAATGATGGTGACAGGGCGACTGCACTGGACGATGGATGACCAATTTTCGTTTCCCGAGAGGGACAGATGTTTTTGTATTTGGAATCACGTCGTCCATACCGGCTGTAGGACCCACCCATCTTCGTGTCCAGACTATCTAGTGGCAAAAAGCGGTAGAAGAAACCCCCCCCCCCAGTGCCTACAAGGCACGGGGGTGGAGTGGAGTTAAAGCTCCTCTAATTCTTGACCTTCGCGCTCGTGAAGCTGTACATACACCCACCCATCCGTTTACCTGAAGGCTAGTGGATTAGCATCAGTATTATTATTATTATTAATTTACGGAAAACATTTCGCTTGGTGATGTGTTTTAAAACTGTAAAATGCTAACAGAAAAATAATCATTTGATACTGGCCACTGCACTGGATGCCTTTGAGTGTATTCAGGTGGAGTTTTCCAGCATTATAATTCTTGTTTTCAAATGCAGTGGCATAACTAGGGTTTTTGGCTCCCGGGGTGAAAGTAATCGCAGGGGCAACCCCACAGAAATGGTAAACTTAAAAAAAAGTCAATTATTGAATTTCGTTTTATTTTGCTGACTAATTTAAAACTTGTTTAGCACAGTAAGTCACATTTTTCCATTTAACTTAAGATATTAATTATTGCGCCCCTTTTTCCACCCCCCAAACTCTGCCGCCTGGGACATTTACACTTCTCGCCTCTCCTTCTTCCCTGCACCTGTGGTCACACATCTGTAGTTAATGTTTGACAGAAAATGAGGTATTCTTGGTTTACCTGATAATGATGTGGGTGGCTTGTGTACTTCAAGTCCAGTAGAACATTATCTTAGGTACCACAGGATGCAGTTTGTGGCCTTGAAGCTATGTGAATCAGTTTATGCTGACACTGTAGTACATAAGCAATAGGTACAATGGAAAATATGCACTCGTTGCAAAGTAAGTTTTATAATAAAATAGTATAGTTCCTGTTCTATAGGGTTTTAATGATGATGTATGACATTTGAAGTCGTATAGACTCTTCAGACTTCTTACGTCATATGTATTGAAATACATTTTTTCAATACAAATGGTGGGAAAAGTTTAAAAAGTCTGCGAGTTCAGATACAGTTTCTTTATCATTAAGAGAGTGCAAAAATGATTTTTTTTTTAATATTTCTGTTTTGAATACAATTGAAGTACTGCAGTCGAACATAACACTTTGATATTTGTCATCCAGTACTTCATGTTTTCAGTCAATGTATTATCATCAGGACGAATGCGAATAGCATGAAACCATGTGTAATATTATTGTAATAGTTTTAAATTGTTATATCAATATTATGTATACCGATTGACAATTGTAAATTGTTATATTTGATATGTGTATACTACGACTAATTCCACATCCAGTGGTGCTTGTACACAACGATGGATTCATGGAATGTAATAAAATGAAATGAAATGAAATGAAAATTGCATTACCAAAAAATAAAAAAAAAAAGTACTCTTGCAATATGCATTATTGGTTAGTGAGGTCTCACTAGTTTACAGGTATTAAAATATACTTTGTGATTATAGCATTATATAAAAATCAAGCCCCTGTTCCATATCAAGCTTCATCATCTTTGTGTTGTTAATAATTCGGGTAAAGTCTGTATTCTGCACTATGGTTAGCTCTTCATTTTTTATTCATTAAAGTATGCCATCATTACACAACATATAAAACCGTTGCACTTTACAACTGGTTACATTCGGCTTACATGTTTTGGCTGTTACCCGGCCATCATCAGGCCAACAAGGAAATTGCTATGCAGTTTCCTTGTTGGCCTGATGATGGCTGGGAATCTGCTGAAACATGTAGCCGAATGTAACCAGTTTTAATAGTGCAATGGTTTTATATGTTGTGTAACGACGGCATAATTTAATAAATAGTTATACATACACAACAGGATGGCTTCCTTCATCTTCATTTTTTGCTCATATTTAGTGAATGCAATTTCTTGAGATACTGTTCTTCTTAAAAGGCCTTGTAGCACAGCAGGATGAATTGCAATAAAATTATTCTTGTTCGTGGAGTTGGAATAAGTTGGTCAGTAGGAACCAGGCTGCCGGTTGGACGACCGAGGAGTCGTGATTCTATTCCTGGAATGGGCAAGATATTTTTTAGTTATTCAAAGCGTCTGTACAACCCTTGGGATCAAGCTTGCCTCAAGTGCAGTGGGTACTTAGGACTTGTGTCCTGTGGGTGAAGCAGCTGGAATATGAATCTGGCCACTTCTGTGTAGTGCTGAGGTTAAGGAATGCATGGAGCTTATACTCCACCCTCCCATGTGTATACATGGTGTGGTACTTCCCTGAGCATAGGGAGATTTATTCCTTTACCTTTACTCATATTTTCTGTTGAGTACCCGAAGCTCATTTTGCATGATAGGGCTACCTGATTTTGTAGAAAGTCACTTGTCCATTAGTATGGGAGGATGCAAGGAGTGTGACCTCATCTCTGCAATCTGCTTTTAACTTCAAGGTGTTGTGTTCAGGCATAGGGATGTCTGAATACCATGCTGTGAATTACTGTGCAATAAAATTACATTCATAAATCCAAATGCATTAGTTAGTTCCTCTAAAAAAAAAAAATTAATGCATAGGGATATGTTTGCCTTTACCATTATATAAGAGGGCCAGATTCAAGGTAATTCCTTTTTTGAAACGAGAGGGCCTAAACTTACATCTTATGCGTGGGGTAACGTTGAATTTTTCTGTCCTTATAGAATTGTGATTCTTATTAATGTATAGCTCAAGCAACCAGTGGATTAGCTGGTGGTGTGTGTGGCGGGGGTGGGGCTAGGTGTGCACATGCCCCAAAGATAAAAATTAATTGAATAAAAACAGATTTTCTGCCCTCCATAAATTTTAAATTACTGAGCCAAGTAATGGGAAATTAAATAAGTGTTTTTCTTTAATTCATAATTGCTGTTGGGGTTGGCCATTGTGATTACTTGTTCAGGCGCCAAAAAATCTGGCAGTGCCATGTCAAGATAATTTTAAGACGATGCACTGACAGTTGTAGAGTAGTTCCATTAAAACTGAATAAATGATGCTAGCTCTGTGTTGGTGATTGAGTAAAGACCTACTTGAAGTGATGATGATAGTTGTATTGACAGTTTGGTAGGTAAAGCAACATTGTCCAAAGTTTGTGAAGTGTGGTAATATTTTTGGTAGTGGTTCAGGGACTTAAGAAGTAAATACTGCATAAGATATAAACATTTTCATTCTTTGTTTATTTCGCATTTTACTATGTGACACTAATTCTCAGGATATTCGTTGTCTGTCAGCAGAGATAGTAAGGCTGAATAAAAATCTGAGGGCTTCAACTCACATGGTTGCAGATAAAGGGTATGTTATGTGTTCAGAATTTTAATTCCAGTTTTCACTTTTGCAGATGCAAAATGTCCCACAACATGGAATGCCTGCTCAGCAGTATGCAAATACTTATGGAAATCAGAGGGGACATGGACCAATGGGCATTGGGAATCCAAACAGTGCAATGACAACTATGGGAAACATGGGCATGGGGTCAATGGGAGGAGGCATGAATGGCATGAACCCCATGAACACTATGGCTAACATGGGGATGATGGGGCAGAATGGAGGGATGCATGGGAATATGATGGGAGGAATGGGACCAGGTTCTATGGGTCCTGGATCAATGGGGCCAGGATCAATGCCAATGAACAAGATGGGAATGCAGGTAAGACAGTCACACTATAACTGAAGTGATGCCTTGTCCACACTGGAGGTACAGATTTTTATCAGGAATAAAGAAATCATGTTTAGTTTGGCAGTTCCAGGTATATTAACTTCTTATTTATTTGTTTCTTATGCAGAAAAGTTCAGGTCCTAATTATCTCCGTGTTTGCAAGGAGATTTCTGTTTGTGGAGGGTTATTCAAGCTGACTAGCTACGTGGATAATTTTGAGTGGCTCACTGACTTGCAATACACTTTACAGAAGTGTCCCTGTACCTATACAGGGTGAGTGAAAAGTTCCTCCGCACCTGTATGAGAAGTCTGTTGCACTGTCAAAGTGGGCAAGTCCTATACATGAAACACTTCAGGTGGCATATTTGATCTCTGCCACATGCCTATGGAGGTTACTTCCAACACATACTGTAACTTCAAATGCTGTACCGTGACCGTGACTTTCACTCAGACCTATAACCTACTTCTTTCGTGCTCACCGAGTATATTAGTGAATTTGACTTTAAGACCGCACTTATAGCACATCATGTTTTTATGTGTAAGTAACATTTGGCTGTAGGAAAGTGCTTATTGAAAGGAGGCTGAGAGGCAGTTGATCTGCATATATGCAGAATAAAGTGGTTTTTCACTGAATTTTGCTATCACTATTGCAGAACAAAAAATGCTATTGGATATTGTGCTTACTTTGTGTCCCATCGTCAGAGGCTTTGATTTCTGCTCTAATTTTGTTGTTTGAAACAAATGTCATTTGCCTGTTGGAATGAATTATGTGTTCAGGAATAAATTTCAGAGTTCAGGTTTGTTCTGTGGTTATTCAGTATCAGTTGTCTTCTGGAATAAAACATGATTTTAAAAACATGATTTCGCCATGCTGATGCTTTAGAAGTGTTACATCCTCTTTTGGGGAACTTGTACATTGAGATAATATGAAAAATCTGAAACTTTTAATTCAAATTTTATTTGTACAAACTAATCTAGTAATGGAGTTGGTTGGCCTGTTGTAATTCAAGGATTTATTGTGAATGTGTTTCAAATTTCATATTCACTGGATATTATTTGACATGTGAACATTTTTATTGATAGGGTCCGGGGCCACAAGTGTATCCACGTAGACTGGCACCGTATCCCAGCCCTGCAATGCATATGTCACAGAAGCGGCATCCTCAAGGTTACCCCAGTTCAGGCCCAGGGCCTACAATGCAGCCTGGCTTCTCACCTGCAACAGGACCTCAGGTAGTGTGCTTATTGTACCTTGCAAGGTTTGAGGTTCACACAGATATGTTAATGACAATTTTCTGTTTTTTGGAAGAGGCTAAGTTTCACCAAGGACAATGCCAGGAGGAAGAGGAGGAAGAAATCACACACACACACACACACACACACACACACACACACACACACATGCGCGCTCTCTCTCTCTCTCTGACAGGCAGTGAGTAAGGTTTGTATTATTAAGGGAAGAAAAGGAAGCATATTTTGCAAATGCTCTTCATTGTTACTTGTAGAGCATTTTTTACTGTGAGAGATGTCACAGAATCATTAGTAAACAGTTGTTGGTAGTCTGTAATATAGATTTTTGAACTGCCCTTGTGTTTGTACCTTTATATGTTTCTAAATATTTCCTGGCTGCAGTGAAATTCAGTATGTAAACGTGTTACCATAGCTGATACTAGAAACATGAATGGAAGCAGCAAACACAGTAAATTCACAGTAACTGTTTTACAGTTTTAATTTACAAAGTAACAAGATCCTACAGTATTAGCTAACAAAATAGTAGTACATTGTGCATAAAAGCACATGTGAAGGGAGTATCTTAACTTGTTTGTTATTGTTTGGTATAGTTTTTTAAACTGAAAATTTGGGTGATCAAAAAGTTATTGGCATTTTTTGCACTATTATAATGACACATGCAATCAAGATAGCAAAGCTTCACATATTTCAGTATTAATATGGTTTATCCAAGATATAATTAGGCTACCTGTAGTGTGTTAGTACCATGGTTTCATCCAATCCCTTGTATCAGATCTGAAGTCAAACATCAGATATGAAGTTAAATCGAACATTATCTGTGAAGCAAAGTTCTTAAGAAACTAACAGTTGCTAAGGTACTCAAACAATTCCTTACCTATTATGGACCTTAAGTATTTATTGATGTGTTTACAAGAGGCCAGGTTAAAAGTTTCAGATTGACAGTAGGCTCAGTTCGGTAAGGAATCCGTGTCATTTCCAATAAAATTTGGCAGCAGTGACCAAAAGAAACAAGTTCGAAATTTAGCATAATAGTATGGATTGAAGAATGTAAGAGTGTTACTACACTGTCATATATTACTTTAGTACTTGTGGATGTTGATTTGTTCAGTATGAGATTTAAATTACTTTGATCATTTGTATGTGCAGTATCCAGCTGGGTACGGCAATGGGAGGCCGAGTTTCCAGACACAATATTCTCCGCAGCAAGCAATGGGTCCATCAGGAACATTTGGTCCTGCTACAGGAATGCGAGGGAACACAGTTGGAATGCGGCAAACAACACCACCTTACACTGCCAGTGGACAGACAGGTCACCAGTATTTTGGAACTGGTGGAATGCCTGCAGGATCGATGGGAACAGGAGCTGCACAATTCCCTCCCCACCACCCAACTGGTGGCACCCCTCAGTATGGAAATGCAGCTGGAGCTGCCCAGTATAGCACTGCAGGCAGTCAGTTCCAGCAAGATGTGAACTCCATGAGAAACAACATTAGCTATCAGCACAGTCCCATTCCTGGTAACCCCACCCCACCTCTTACCCCAGCCAGCAGTATGCCACCTTACATCAGTCCCAACCCTGATGTAAAACCCAACTTTGCTGAGCTCAAACCACCATTACCCATACAAAGTGAGTACAAGGATTTTCCACAGCTTGCAAGGTTTATGTTATTGAGTATGTCAATCAGCTATCAAGATAAGATTGTAAATAATCATTAGTAATATGTTTCTGCATATTTTGGTTGAATATAGTAACCGTTTCATGACTTGTGTATTGCATAATTTGAAGTTCAGGATGTTATATTTTAGTGTTACTTATTTAATTCATACACAATGTACTTGTATTTCCACTCCAACTGCAGGCGTTGTGACACTTCATGTGCACATTGCTGTAAAAAGTTATCACTGTATGTATTTGGTTCTGTAGATAACTTTCCTTCTTTGAAATTAGTTCACATTATGCATTGTCAGTCTAGTCTCTTACAAATTGGCCTCAGAATTCCTGTGACAAGGGTTCAGTGGTGGGTTTAATGTGCATTCAACCCTGTCTGGTTTACAGAAGATGATGAATTACGCCTGACGTTTCCTGTACGAGATGGGATACTTTTACCTCCGTTCCGCCTAGAACATAATTTGGCAGTTAGCAACCATGTCTTCACGCTCAAACCCACCGTTCACCAGACACTTATGTGGAGGTATGTGTACATTGCTGCACAAGCTTCACAGCATGCATTGCTTGTGACACATTGATCATTCAGTATTGCACCTCACAATTTGCCGTACCACATAGAAGTGGACATTGGATCACAGAAGGAAATAATGTTGTAAGGAAAGTGCACACAAAACACTGCACCTTCCTGTTTTAAAAGAAAAGCTCTTGAACAGGGGTGGAAATTCTTATCTTTATTATTTGGGAACTCCTTGTAAACACATTTTTAAGCAATTTTACTTTCAGGACACACTTTGAAAGAACGAATTCTCTTTTAAACTGATCTGTATGTGTTATTTTTGATGTCTGTATTTCCGTACAGTTGTATCTTGAGTAAATATTTTGATTTCCTTCACTTCAGTAAGAAAGTTATAATACTATGGTTTCCCCTCTGGCTGTAATCCAGAAATCCATGTGTTTCCAACTTTTCAGTGGTGCCAATACTAGCACTAAATCCAGGAGTCTGAAAATTTATGTGATTATTGGAGGGTTAATAGAAAAGTTCAAGGTAGAGAGCTACGTTGGAAGAGGTGGTAGATGTGCATGGAGAGTTTCACTTGCAAGTGCTTGCCACAAGGATAGGTTCCACTTAACCTATTGATTACTTGTCGTGGGCAGTATAAACCGATGCATGCTGTGCTATACTGTACCCTTTCACAGTTTTGTAGCTGAGAGAACACATGTAGATGGAGGAGCTGCATCCTCCAAAATGTTTGTTAGTTTGAGATGATGGGCAGTGTAAAAAATTTCACTCAAGACCATATCTTTCATGTAATGTCCGTGTTAAGACTTTGAAAATGGTTGAATCAGGAATGAGTCTTTACATTTTGAAACATGTGTTTTGGACGTTGCTAATGAAGGGTGTCCCACTTTCCTCTGTGAAAATGGAAAGAAAATGGAACTTCTTTTTATTAATGTTTGGCACCTGAATTGAATGCTTGTTGTGATATGCAGTAGCCCGGAATTCAGCTGCCATAGAGCAGCCATAATTGTGGAACATTTGGTATTTTGAGCAACACACTGTGCATTACAAGTATGTAGTGTTTAACACCATAAGGTTAAAAATTAATGTGACTACCATTTTGTGTGTAATTTAGCTAATTGATACTGCAGAACTTTACACAATATGCCATACCTAAGTGACTGGGAAGCTGCAAGAAAGGCATCCCAGAATATGCCAGTTGCTGTATGACATCAGTTGTTCAAATGCAGCAGGAATTAGAGCCTCTTTCCTGCAGAACACCAGTACCTCCATTCAGCCATCAAGCCAGTCATGGCATGATGTCATTCTGTTGCTCTTATCCATGCTATATTGCCATGATGGTGATGGATTTTTATGTCCTACAGGACTGTAAAATTACTTCTGTCTAACTGATGCAGCCATGGATATCTGTATTCCATTCAGGAGCTTTTATATACGACCATGTTTTGACAGGTCTGACCTTGAACTCCAGTTGAAGTGTTTCCATCACGAAGATCGACAGATGAACACGAATTGGCCAGCAAGTGTTCAAGTATCTGTGAATGCAACACCACTCAGTATTGATCGTGGGGAAAACAAAACATCACATAAACCCCTTTATCTGAAGGATGTATGCCAACCTGGTCGCAACACCATCCAGATTACAGTTTCAGCTTGTTGCTGTGTAAGTACAATTTGAGCATACTACTTATGATTTTAGATAAAGATTGTGATGTTCAATTTTATTCACATCTTGGTTCAAAATTCCATTTATATCTTCAGTATCTTCACGTTCATCATCATTCACCTATATAGTGGTGTCTATAGAACAGGTCACATTTGTAAAGCAAGGTATAGGTGTAGTGTGCCAAGTTTTTGGGATTTTGTGTGTGTTTGTGTGTGTGATTGCGCGTGCACACTCTGGCATGCGTGTGTGCATGTGCATGCAGCAATATGTTATCATCTGCCACATACTTTTAGATCTTTTACTGTGGCCATTTATTTCTCAAAACTTTTTCCTGAATCCATACCAAAACTCACAAAGTGTTATACAACACCATATGCTGGTCTCTAAATTTTACTGGTGAATGGTTTAGCATGGTATATGCTGGCCTTTCCTGTGTTAACTTGGTAGCAGTTTAATTGTCCACACTAATCCAGAAAAACTTAGCCTATCAAGGGATGTAGTTTGCATTTAAATCCACCTCGAGAAGGTTAAACCTTATCATTTTAAATTCACATTAAAATTTAAAAAAAATTGGCATGTCTCACACCCTGAAAAAGGGTATATTGCACCGCAGGTTAAGAACTATTGCTTTATGTGCATAAGAACATAGTCAAGAGATTCCCTTCCAATGAGGTGATGTTTCTTTGCTGTCTTTTAAGGTAGACGTTTAGAGTTATACCCTAGTTGGGTTTCCATGACCCATTGATACTACTATATGATGTTATAAATTCTATTTACTTTGTCTTTCCTTGTTAATTTTTAAAACATTTGCAGAGAAAATTGGAATTTCCATCTTCAGGAGCCAAAAAACTATGTGATGTTATTTCTTTGGTGCCCCTAAACAATAATGTAGCTGTGAATTCATTGTCTTTATCATCTCCACTGAAATGTTTTGTTTGGTTAAATTAATCATACTGCGCATTTGGTGGTTTTTATGGATTTTTTTTGCATATGTCCTCAAGAGAAATGCTATTACAGACAATAAACCTGACCCAAAAATAACTGTGCTTTATTCTTTTTCTGTAGTCGCACCTGTTTGTGTTGCAAGTGGTACATCGACCTAGTGTGAGAAGCGTTTTACAAGGTCTCCTGAGGAAACGCTTACTTGGAGCTGACCATTGCATTGGCAAGATCAAGCGCAATTTCAGTAACACAGCCTCTTCAGGTAGCAGCATGGGAACAGACAGGGATGGTGTCGAGCAAACAGCGCTCAAGGTAGCTTCTCTTCATATCCACCCATAGCCGCTATTATCTCTTATTTTGAATGTGTGATAGTCGTGGTTAAGTCAAGGTAGCTAAGTTAGTGGCCTAGTGTAACTGTCGAAGCAAATACTAGTTATTGGTTTTTAATGTTGTTATAGAAGAAGAAAGAAAGGTGCTTTAAATACAAGAGTCAGGGTCTGTTTGGCATTCCTGAGCTTGTCATCATGAAATGTGTATTCAGACCTCATTGAAAGAACTTATCTTTACACTTTCTGTGTGGAATATGGAAATGCTTTAAAAGAATGTAAGATTATGTTATTAAAAAACATAAAAACATATGTTCAGATTCCCATTTGTGCTGATAACTTTGATTATTAGGGAAGGTGCAACAAATAGGCAGTTCCTCGCTTTTTTTTAAATTTCATACGATTGTGATGATTGATGATGTAGAAAAAATTTGCTGTTAGTCATTGCTAAAAATGTTTGTTATATATTTGAGAAAGTTCTGCTGCTTACAACATTTTTGGCCAAAATTGACCTTTGTCAGGTAATACATAATGTCAGGTACAGTAAGAAGAATTATAGCACCTATTGTCTGGTGACAGCCTCAGGGATCTATGGAATGTATATATGTATGTATGTATGTATGTGTATGTGTGTGTGTATGTATGCATGTATGTGCATGTGTATGTATGTGTGTGTGTGTGTATGTATGTATGTATGTGTGTATATGTATGTATGTATATATGTATGTATGTGTATGTATGTGTGTGTGTGTGTGTACGTATGTGTGTATGCATGTATGTATGTATATATGTATGTATGTGTGTGTATATGCATGTGTGTATGC
>Ga0123355_10014734_pt1 | contig 12243 bp, 8 predicted proteins | sample TergutEmb28metaG_3_FD_89872 | JGI IMG/M metagenome (GOLD analysis project Ga0123355, IMG submission 89872) | Embiratermes neotenicus P1 segment gut microbial communities from Petit-Saut dam, French Guiana - Emb289 P1 | ecosystem: Host-associated > Arthropoda: Insects > Digestive system > Gut ...
CTTGCAATTTTTCTCTTTTTTTTTACTTCCCCATTTTAAATGTACGGAATTAATTTTCATTTTTTTTTTATTTAGATGCAATTTTCTGCCCCCCCCCCCCCCATTAACTGTAGGCACGCATTTGTTTTATTATCTTTTCTCAGATAACACAGCTGCGTACGTCATCACTACTAAGCTAACTTGCATGTTGCTAAAGCCTGTGACCAAGCGACAGCAGACCGTAACTGGGTTTCTATTTCAAAGTATCTTGTGATTGCATACCAATTTAGCACATATGTGCCAAATTCCCTGTCGTATCATAGCAGACCACGTTATCCGAGGGGTCATTGCCCGGCCATCTGTCACAAAGACTGTAAACACCACACCAGGGACGGAAGAAGAAGATGGAATACGTCGTGCTGAAAAACCGCAAACTCATTGCTCTTAGAAAAGAAATGGATGTGGTGAAACCCCCTCGATATATATGCAAGACTTCCTGGTTTTCTCAGAAAATTTTACCTGACTATATCGCAGTGTTCGAAATGTTCACAGGTAAAATGTGGAACATACCCTCCCACCCATCTGTCACAAGTTTTGCAAGGACTGCACGAAAACAAACCATGACATCGTGTTCCTGGAGTTCGTTAATCATTTTTAAACTTCGTAAGACGTACCCCCACCCAGCCTCCTTTGGTTTACATCACTCCAGTAGGCGATGAACACACTGCACCTGAATCACGTTGTGTTCTGACGTAATACGTGTAACAGGGACGGTATCTTGGTCGACAGCTCATCTCAAAGGGAAGTCCTGCACGTTGAACGCACTAGCTGAGCCGTCTAGACACGACAATTCAGCACCTCACAGGAAAACTGCCCCTGTCACACGTGTAACTTACTTCAGAACTCAAGTCAAAATGCGGCAAGTTATGTCTTCTACTATCTGACCTACGTCAAGTAGCGTAATTGGTATAGTAGCTAGAGTATGGGTGGATAACCGAAGAAATGGGGGTTCCTGGCAAGGGCAAGACAATTTCTTCTTCACCAAATCGTCCACAATAACTCCAGCTCTGGGACCCATCCAGCCTTTTATTGATGGGCACAAGGAGATCTCTTCTCGGCGTCAAACCGAACGTGAAGTTAGATGATCACTCATCTCCACGAAGAGTGCAGTTTAAGAATACGCGGAACTATACATCCACTTAACCATACATCTTCATGGCGTGGTGCTGAAACAAGCCCTTTAAGTGGCATACAAGGCCGATAGAACGGTAGTTCAGTTTTGCTCGTGGGCGGTCTGCAGAGCTGACTGTACTGGATGTTCATGGAAAGAAGTGCAGGAGCTGATGGTTTGTGAACGTAGTATGAAACCTAATTTAAGCCACCGAAACATGGATTTGATCTACACAACGTTAAACAAAATTTCAGGCCCCCCCTCACACCATCATATAATTAAAACTGTACAAGAAAATAATAGTTGTGAGAAACGTATGAAATATATAATGCACATTCCGCAAGGAAAATGCTGAGTTACCATAGTATTTATCACGGTGTGTTAGAGGATTAAGGGCTGTAGGTCATGTAGGTAGGTAGGTAGGTAGGTAACGTCAAATATCCTGTCACAAAAACGTAGCTGTCTCCAACCCGAGCGAAAATAAACGAAAAGCTTTACTCTCCAACAAACTTTACCCACGCCACAGATAAGGTACACTGATTACTGGGTAGTCGATGTGTAAGTGATGGCAAAAGCATATAAAACCCTCTTGAAAACCGAAGTGAGAGCTGTCACGTTCGCTGGTCGATGATGTTTTTGCAGTACAGTCAGGCATCACATTTCTCTAACACCAAGTCAGACTGAAATACGTCCACTCGAGGACGGCAGTTCGTGGATCAACAATTAGGAACCGATTTCTCAAGAAGACAGTGTCCAGTGGTTATGATTCTATCTTGTAATTCTGGAGGTATTAATTTCCCGAATATTGATAAGGTTGCCCCCACTGATGGGGCTAACCTGGTCAAAATTCGACGCCGCGCAGCCACCTACCCTATCAAGTCCTTCACCACAATCGACGAAGAGATGACTGAAGTTTATATATATATATATATATATATATATATATATATTCGGTCGTAGAGTTGTGGGATCATTTTGATGAGCAACAGCTATGTACAGAAACAGAAGTTTGGGTGGGCTGCGGGGTGAGTGACCAGTGACCGGTGACCGCTAATCCCACACACGCCCTGCTCTACAATGCAATGCACAGTGGTGGACTGAGTAATAATGGAAGGTCATCTGAGTACGTTCACCTCCCTGCTGGATCGTCAGCTAACTGGCTATGTTATGTTCTTCGGTTCTTCGACCCCACTTCTTCTCTATTCTTTCTCCTTCCTCCTGCTGCTCACTTTTGTTTTCGGAACTGAAAATCCTCTCCTCTCTCTCTCGTTCTACTCTTCTCGTGAGTACTTCTTTATCTTATTCCAACCCGGCATACGACAGCGATCTATAATTCTGACCTCTATCCGCAACATGCAATGCATTCTACACCACCCACAATCTGCAGCACATGCCTACAGTATTTGCCACAGATGGTTCAACAGAAACCAGCCAATATTAGTATTACGTCACTTTCATCTATCGCTGACATTCGATCTTTGTCCCTTCTGTTTACGTGTCAAACCCTCTGCACTCCTTACTAATAACGTGCATCTGTTCTATCCTCACTTAACTGTTTTCCATTATAGCATTTCATGTATTACGGAGAGGTAAATCAGCTGCAGCTGGAAGCTACTATAGGCCCGATACTCGAGAACTGCGACCTCGAGCCATCTTCCGCAGCGAAAAGTGGTAATTCAGTACCGACGTTTCGGGATAGTCTATCGGCCCCATCTTCACCTTTAGCATAGGACCGATTGGTAGTCCCGAAACGTCAGTACGGAATGATCATTCTGCGCTGCGTAAGATCCTAGAAGACAGCGGATCTCATTTACATCGCAACTGAAGTCCGAAATTACGACCTGACACATGTCAAAACTGAAATGCAATACGAAATTAAGTAGTGATTATATCAGTGGCTAATCCGGGAAGTTAATGTAAAAGTAAACAGCGTCACCTGCGGTCACACGTGTCACAATTGCACCACGTCAATTTCTAATGATAAAATATTTCAAAGTTTCTATAATTCAGTTTCTAACTCAATTCTACACACCATTTCTTAATACAGAAATGTATAACCAGCTGCGAATCAAATTCCTCACAACACCAAAGAAATGTTCCGGATTACACGGGGACTGCCTCGCATCACGAAATGTGAAAATACTAAGTGATTATTTCTTGACTGCCTATACACATAGCTCATACTAACAAATATTAATACAATATGCACATGCTTTGGGCACGGAAGAAAATGGTGAAACGCGGTGAATGCACTCGTTTCGCTTTTATTTCCCGACACTGTGAGGCCGAGTCATCTGAGGGCATTGACCGCGTGAAACTGGGTCAACGGACTCAGTGCGAGCAACATAACGATATAGCCAGGCTGGTGTATACATGTATGAAGATAACGGTGCGGTAAAATTGGCGCGTGCTCTCTTTTTTCTCTTTCTTTCTCCAAGAGGGCATTCACACTAAGTCAGCGAATCTGTACGTCTCCTTCATGCAGCATAAACATTACGATTTCAGCAAGGTTCAATGTTCCTTAATAATGTCTGGCCTCAATCCCCTGTAAGATGAAGAGGTCCAAAGCTCATAAGCTGAAGAGAAAGCAATTTTGCAAATACAATTACATAAAATTAAATCACAAACGCTGATTCCATAATTAACGTTACTTCACTGTCCTGACCCACTGCAACAGACTCGGAACAGAAAAAGTGTCCAACTATTTACAGTGTCGAACGCCTTGTTTATGCGACAACTTCTCCGACGGTACTGTAATGCGGGCATAACGATTACTCAGGCGTTACCCATAAACAATAAAGACCTAGATTTTATCTGTTTCACTTGGCCCAAGAACTTAGTGAACAAAAACCTAATGGCTTACAAAATATGTATTCACTATTTAAACAGGCAGGGCATGATGTAATACAATGCGTCATTTCACACACACCATTAGCAAGATAACTAACTGTGATATATGAAAGTAACTGAACTGTAAGCCAATAAACGAAATTTCAGTGCTTGGGAAAGAGAAAAATGAACCGTACACGTACTGATCTTACATTATAGCGAACGTTCGGTGCATGCACCTGAGAAATTTATCTTTTAACACAGGAGGTCCGAGGATCGAAAGAAGATTTCCTGCCATGAACACACATATTTAGCCTCAGCACTAGATTGATGACTATGCTCACGCTGCGACCACTTTAACCGTTACGAAAGGGCACTCTGTGACCACTGATAAGGTTGACAGAAAACTGACATCATGGGCGTAGTAATAGTTTAACGCCTTACTAACAACAAAGTTGTTACTGTCACTGCTTGGATACAATGGCTTATTTATCTCCGTACAAAGTTTAATATTTTGAATCTATTGACAGCAATTAAAAATTAAGTGCTTACTTATTAAATGTTGCATGGTGTTTTTAACCCGAGGTAAAGCGGCCGGGGCGTGGCGTTGACCACCCACCCCCCATCTAGCGCCGAGGTACAGGGATGTAGATCTATATCTATTCCCTTCTGGGCGTGCACGGCCTGTTCTGGTGTGAACTTTAACTTTACTTTATGGCACTTTCAAAACTGTTCCCTCCAGTGTCTGTCTCTCGACTGTATTTCAGCACGTTAATTCGATTTTATTAACCCCGTGTTATTTACAACGCTACATTAATCAAACTTAGGCCTAACAATACAGGCTCTCCGTGCTTGGGATTTGTGTGTCTCATAAGGCGCTGATGGAGATTCAAGTCGTGTTAAACACGATGCCACGATTACTATTTTTGGACTGCTAGATCAAAAGATGTGGGCAGCAAGCTCTCCCAAAACGTAGGTAGTAACTACCTACCAATTGCCAGTACACCATGTTCCGAAAATTAGGTGGGTAATAACAAGAGTCATTTTTTGCAGGTTCCTTAGGAGCAACAAGTTGATCTAATTCTACATATCTAATGATGGCGGCGAATAATTTACTCATCGGTCAGAGAATTTTCCTGGTAAGAACCCCCTAAAATTATCACATTCGCTACAAATGTCCATTCTCATATTAATATTTTCCGAAATGTCTTAGGCTACAGAGGTTTTCCATGAGATCTGACTTAACGTAGTCTTCTGATCTTTTCCTTGGTCACCCAAGTGTTGCTTTCCATTAGCTTTCTAAACCACACCTTTATGTACACAGTCTTAAATGCACGCGACATGTTCCGCCAATCTGAAAGCCCTCTACTTAATTTTTCTGAGAATAAAATGTGATGTTCGTACTGTCAGCCAGTAACGCATGCCTGTGCATTCACACAATCTTTGAACGTCCCCTATAATTTTACACATATGTTCCAACAACTGCATAATATTTCGATAAAAAAATATATACAATCACACAGCAGGCCTCCTACATTTTTCGGCCTCTTTCGGCCATCATCAGGGAGATATTTGACAAATACGATGGCAGAAAAAGGCCGAAACATGTGGGAGGCTTGCTGTACGATCGTATATTTACGTCGAACTAGTGTGCAGTTGTTGGATTAAACATTGCAAAATCATGTTACTACACGGAATATGGACAATATTAAAGCCCTTAAGTTCCTGTGTCATAAGCGTATCTTTAATTGCAAGAATAATCTATTATGCTTGCGTATCATCACTACACACTTGCCCCGACTATCGGAAATACCAACGTACTCTGTCGTAATGACGGAAGTGCATTCGGTGTAAGTGGTAGTAGAGGAGCTGCTGTGCAGAGCAGCGCAGGGAAGTACCGTTAAGTCTGACTGAGAGAGTCCGCAGTCAAGTGGCGACTACCGGATTCCTTCAACGCAAACGTCACATCCGCCAGGCAACAGGGAAAATGGCGGCAATCAGCGAGTGAGAGGTCGTTCACCCAGCCAGTGTTCGCTCGGTCACCTAGACTACCTGCTGCCCACACAGTGCAGCACGATAACCGATATTATTAGGAACACAAGGAACAAAGGAGGGAAAATAGTTCATTGCTCCCAGTCTCCACTGCATGTACCATTCATCCATCATAGGTATAGTCCTATGCGTGGCTGCCAGCTGCTGAGATGATAGCTGTTGTGGGCAAAAACCCACTTTCTGATAAAGGAAATAAAAGCGACATCTACTCTGCAAAATAACCAACTAGGCACATTTGGCCCATCCACTTCTCAGGACTTTATACTTCCCTCGTCAACACCTACACCAGTATTTTTCAAACAGAGTCTGCGAGCTGAATACATTCTGTTTAGTAGAACAACTTTTCCCCTTTATGATCTTCCTAATTACGTAAAATAAAATAAAGTTCACTCTATAACCAGCCATGAAGGCACTGAGTGCGATCAGAGGTATAGCTCTATTTTTTTAACTTGGGCGCTAGATAGGGTGGTCGCTATACTCGCGGGAATGATCCCGTACCCATTGTACAGGAGGCTGGGCGAACCCCAGGAACATTCGGATCGGGTGGGGAAAATCTCGCCTCCACCGGGATTCGATTCCCTGACCCTCCAGCCCGTAGCGAGTCGCTATACCTACTATGCGACCCCGACTTCGTCTCCCTAATTACTGCTATGAAAATTATTTTTGTAGGACAGTTTTACATTTACTGAATATAAGTTTTTTAAAGTTTGTTTCATATCGGTCAATATTTCAAATTTAAATGTAGCCGCATGTTGTGTCTAGGAGGACTGAGTCTTTTGGACAAGGGGTTCGCAGAAATGGCGTGTCCATGGTACTGTACCAGAAAGTGTGCGATAAACTGGCCTACACATATGCGTTAAAATTATACTAGTATGTTGAAAACTTAGCATCCGAAATTACCTGACGAAACTTTAATCCTTTTGTGTGTGTGTGTGTGTGTGTATTGGACCGTGCATCATTGTGATAGTTGAAGAATAAGAGACCAACTTGATGTCACAATTTATTAACTTCTTCTATGCTCAACATGTTTCGGACATTAATACATCCATCATCAGGAGCCTGCAACTTTTCTATTGTATCACCACATTGGTCGTGTGTTCTTGTTTCGATGTGTGCTGGGGTTTCGGTGTGGCTGGTTGGGGTGGTATCCGTGTTGCAGGCTGAAGCTGTGCTTCAGCCTGCAACACAAGAACAAGAACACACAACCAATGTGGTGATACAATACAAAAGTCGCAGGCTCCTGATGATGGATGTATTAATGTCCGAAACATGTTGGGCATAGAAGAAGTTAATAAATTGTGACATCAAGTTGGTCTCTTATTCTTCAACTTCAATCCGTTCAGATCTCAGGATGCATCAAGCACTGCGGTGCAATCTGGGTACCTTATTACTCTTAGTGTTACGTATGTTCTGTTCTGTATCTTCTGTTTTCATCGTGTCAAATGGCACTCTTCGGCTACCTTGACTGAGGTTTTTCCGTGCGTTTTCCTCTGTTCTAAGGCCAGGGTGTAATTCGCAAAGACGGGGCACGGCTCACACTCTTCCCAAATTAATTATGTTGTTCTGTCACCGCTGATACTGGTTCGAAGCCAGATCAAAAATATACTTGGCGGAGAGACATGCAAAGATACGTGAGAAAGAATTTCGCTTGTCTACTATACACTGGTACATTGTGAGCGTGTGAACTTTAAGGTTACTGGTATTAATTTCATGACTGTGTTTATCGCGCGAAGGGAGGCGGCTTGCTTTTAGCTAGGGTTACAACGATACCGCCGCGTTATCTCCCTGGGAACAGTATGTCCTATGCCCTTTTCGGCATGCATCAGTCATACAGCTGTTGAGCTTGAAGAGTAGAGGTGAAGCTAGGACAGGCTGGGTTTGGACTTCTTAGCGGGCACTCGTGTGAGCAGGTGGAAGGAGAAGCATGACGATATAAAGAGGTGTATTTTGTTGATACAATTTCTAACAGTGCCGGACACAAATAATTTGATTGTGAATATTAAAGTACGAAAATTGAAGTGACTGTGAGAATAAAACTAAAGAGGCCTAACCACAATTATCCTTCATGTTATTTAGTCGGTAGACACATAACGTTTCCTGTGACCACCACGCGTTATATTCCCTGGGTGGAGTTCGTTTTCCCGACTTTGAGATTTGGCCGGTTATAGTTCTGTGTATTGTTTGTGTGTAAATGTGTACTGTACTACTGCCACCGAGTGTCAACCCAGTTGCAGTTAACAAATATATCTATACCTGGGCGATCATTAATTGTGATTACTTTCGTGACCGGTTTATGATAACAATGAGGTTCTTCACACCACAGGAAAATTTAACGGGTGAAACAGGATGGAACAAATCTCCAACGTAACTGGGATATTATGCGCCTTTTTTTCTGCTTCACGGTGATGTGCTGTCCGTACTAGTACCCCCACATAAACAGCTCCGAGATTATAATTTCACTCACCTGGTTCTTGACACACAACAGTTGCAGAGAAACCTCGGGACAATAATCAGCCTTCGAAAAATACTGACAGTTGGCAAAATCGAAGCAAATGTATATGATTAAAAAAAATCGAAGAGCAGCGTCTTAGTTGAGAAGCTGAAAGCAGTTCAGTTAATCAAGAAATTCGTCCTCTATTACGAAATCCAAACATTAATTGTTCTGGTTACAAGACCGGAAGGCACCAGTGCCCGAACACTTGAATCCTCTCCATATTGTCACAATACATTTATGTAAACGTAAATTCCCCCCACACATAGAGGTGTGCGAAACTGGTCTGACGCATTTCCATATTCCATTGAGCTTGTTTAAGGCAATGTTTCAAAATACAAACCATGTGAAAGGTCAATTTAAAAAGTTTTCAATTTGGCGCAAGACAGGAGCCAGCTGTAGTCTATCCGGAACGCGTACTTATACCCTTCAGTACGGTAAAACGACACCATTTCCGGAAAGAGAATTCTGAGTATTAGCTTTGGAAGGATTTATTTTTGTGGGGTTCTGGGAAGAACAATGCAGCGCTCTCCGGCTACGAACGACACGCCACGAGCACAAGACACGGATCAGAGAGAAGCCTGTGCAAAAACCGATGTCGAAATTCTCCTTAATATGTGGCAGGATGTTCAATATCGGTTTGATGTTGCTCGAGCCACTCGTGGTGCCCACAGTGAACTTCGTTTATGGCTGATTAATGTAAATAAAGTCTTTCAATCGGTCTTCCACTTGGTATTTTTTTTTAAATGTGCAACTCGAATTAGCTCCGCGTAATAAAGTGTCAAAATCGGAAACTCCATTTACTGACATCCTGTATATTATCTCCCATCTACACTTTGTTCTATTCAGGTAATAAATGTGTAGTCTAAGGACCTCTCTGGACAGAATATGGAGCAGAAAGTGCAGTTTCCACGGTTTTGAGGTGAGACATCCCCGTTGTTGAAGAATAAAAGACCAACTTGATGTCACTTGCTATTTTATTTCACGTCTTATGTACTCAACATGTTTCGGACATTAATATATCCATCATCAGGAGCTTGCGACTGTGCTCTTGAATTACCACATCGGTCGTATTGTTCTCGGTTCGTTGTGTTGGAGATTTTTAAGTTACAGCCTGAAGATGGATTCATGAAAGCCGAAACGTGTAGCTGCTACATTGTTTTAATTAATTATACTTCATGCATAAAGTTTTGTAAGACTACAAAATTATATACTTCCATTAAGCAGTTTCCACAGACCGCTGGGTAGATCGGTATATGTGTAATCTTTTCTGTATCCAGCTGTTATCTACCTCAAACCCGTTCACGGTTGAACTTCAGTGACTTAAACCGCTATGCCTACAGATATTTGCATAACCACTGAGTGCAGCTTATCTAAATTCAATCATATGTTTCCAGCCCTAACAATGGAACTGGTTATCCAGTTACGCAGCTTTAGGAATTCACATCTGGGTCAGGTCGCTGTGACGGCGCGCAAATCGGTGTGACGTCAGCAACCGAACTACCGAGTTTCTTAAGCTATCGACCCTGTTCTTCATTACTAATATATTACAAACCTATTCTTATCGGTTTCACTTCCGCAGTGCTGGTTTTGGAAGCTGGGTGTGTAGTAAGTATACTGATAACGAACGTACTGACACTTAAATTGAGATATCTAGAATTTGACCTTATTAGATTAATGCACTCGGTTTTAATGTTAATCCTTGCTGTAGATAATTGTAACCCATACTATAAATAATATTTATGGTGCTTCAAAACAAAGTGCTCAAGAAAATATTTGGATATGTGAAGGAGGAGGCCAGACATGTTTGACAACGAAGAAACTTTGTAAATTACGACAGCGAATTTTAGGAATCTGCATTTGGCTATGCAGGGTAATAGGAAAAATTCTGTCGGACGTTCGGTCGGAAACCCTCATGTGACACGTCCACCATGCAAACGGGACGTAAAATGGGTAACAGTATAAAGAACCAGAACGGCGTTCGATCGAACTACCTGCACATGTAACCAAAAATATTTGTTACTTTGTGGTGTTCCTCCTACATTTTTCGGCCCCTAATGGCCATCCTCAGTGAGGCCATTTACAAAGGAATACAACGGCAACAAATGCTCTCCGAGATGTGCATATATGGAGTTAAAGACACTGTCATTCAATAGAATATTGCAAAACATGTATAAAACGTAGAGTAAATAGAGATATTTGACATTTCTCGTGAATTTTGTGTTCAGTTGCTGACAAATACGCACATGTAACTATCGTAATCTCCATTCTAAGGGAGTTTTATCGTGAATACAGTTAACTGCAAATAATTCTGTTATTTTTATAAACATGACAGTTCAAGTGCAGTAGTTTAACTAAAAAAATGAATATACAGTCCCTGTGTTGTCTGTTGATGTTTATACCATTAGCAGGGCTGGCCAACTTCAACCCATGGGAGGGCCACATAATTCTTTAAGGACTCGCTTGAGGGCCGCACGTGTGTATACACGTGCGGCCCTCAAGGCGAGGGTAAGCGGGAAATTGAATTAATTAGAAGGCCTCTATTCACAAACTGTAAGTTACGATATACGTCGAATGACAAGGTAGTAGGCCGTTATGAAGTCGGTAACACGCAAAGAATGATTGGATTAGGCAACCGTGTTCTGTCTTAAAAGTCATGGTGTTTTCCTAAACACTTTCTCCGCCAGTAAACTTGCTATATTATGTTCTGCTACGTTATGTCTGTTAAACTGACCTGCTGACACTCTTTAGGTGACCGACGGTCGCAAATGAGCTTATCGAAGGCCGCATATTGGTCAGCCCTGTCATAGTGGACCAATGAATACTGCGTCTGTGTCCGAGCTAGTGAGCGGTGTTGTATCGTTTGTTCACACGCACGCGTGTTCTTGCTGAATGCCGTGTAACAGTTCATTGTGCAGTTCAGTTCGTCAGAGCAGCACGCGAACATAAGTCCGTCTTCACCGAGAGCGTTTGCACAATGACAACGTGACACTCGCATTCCGAAGTCACCCGTTTCGAATCCTAGCCGAAATGGCTTCTTTACGTTAACCTTTTGGCGCCGGAATTTTTTTTTTAATTTTAGCACACCCTGTATATAAAATGTGAATGAAACAGGAACAAAATACATTAGAATTATGAAACAAACTGCATTTTGAAGAGAGAGAGAGAGAGAGAGAGAGAGAAAAAAAGGAGAGTATATACCATGTTTAAAATATTCAGTATCTATATTTGTTGAATATATAAAATGAAACGTTTAGAGGTTAGCAGGCGTCAAAGGGTTAATGGGTTTCCTCAGTCTCAAAGACGACGGGTGAAATATTGGGCTGAATCTATAGTCCGCAGACAATGTGTGCAGCGTTTACTCATGATAGCGGCAGCGAAAGTTGTGATTTTACGCTACATATACTACGTAATTGGTAAGCAGCGTAAATTGCAATATTTTTTTAACATGTGCCTTGACAGCGTACTTTACACTGTCTACGTATACAGATAGTAGCAGAATATGACGAATCAGCACCACTAATATCAAATACCGTCACACGACACCATCACCTGACAAAGGCGATCGATACGTAAGGATGCGTTAAGCTAAAAAAAAAAAAAAAAAAAATCGGAACAGGGCGCATTGTGATGGCCCCGCCAGGAGAACCAATTGCCTTTCCCCGCGCCAAGTAAAAATATACTTATTTCCCACCTAATATTTGTGTTGGATTCAAACACA
>Ga0123355_10014735_pt1 | contig 12242 bp, 10 predicted proteins | sample TergutEmb28metaG_3_FD_89872 | JGI IMG/M metagenome (GOLD analysis project Ga0123355, IMG submission 89872) | Embiratermes neotenicus P1 segment gut microbial communities from Petit-Saut dam, French Guiana - Emb289 P1 | ecosystem: Host-associated > Arthropoda: Insects > Digestive system > Gut ...
AACAGGATTAAAGGCATCAGAGCCTCACTTTGCACCAGCGTATTCATGGCAGAGATAACCCGCCGTCACAACAATGCCAATATGCTTTGCTTGGGTGCACGCATCTTGGACTCAGATACCGCTCTTGAAATTATCAAAGCATTCTTAAACACTGACTTTGAAGGCGACAGACATGTCCGCAGAGTCGCAATGCTAGACGAAATTATGTAATGTAATTTGTGAGGATTCAATGGGTAAGAGATACGTAGCAAAGACATATAAAAACCGGCGTTTATTGCGAGTGATCCTAGGCTCGATTATCGCTATTTTTATTGCTTTTACAATCTTATTTTTGATGTTATTCTTCTTGCTTGAAGGTCAGCCACTTGACGAGTATGAAGACGAATACGAGTATGGATACGAGCATGAGTATTCTCAATCGGATTATCCATATACGGACACAGACAATTACGATTATGACCCGGAGTAAAAGGCAAATACAGTTTACACACTATAGATAACATAACAGAAAAACAGGTGCTGTAATTAATTTGCGCTCAAGCAAAAAGATTACAACACCTGCTTCTTATATTAACGAAACCTAACTTAGATATTTACCAAAGTCAATCAGAGTTTCATTGCGACCCTCGGCTCGGAAATCTCTGCCGTAGAGAATCGATGCCCACTTAATCAGAGTATCAAGCACCTCTGTTTGTATACCAGCTGCCCTGCCTGCACAGCTCGTCGGAACGCAACCTGTTATGACATCTTCGAATATATACCTCGTGTCTATATCAATCGGCGCAAGGACTGTCTTGTATGCCTCTGTGTTTTGAATTTGCTCAAATAGCGAATCTCCACGTGAGCCATAAGCCTCAGCAAGCCATTGTCTTGCCGTAGGAACTGACACTCCATATGCCTTTGCAACCGCTACCCGCTCGACATCCATTTTCTCCAAAATTCCCGCAACGAGTGGCGATATTCCCTGCATATAAAACTTAAAGTCCTCTTGTGCTTCGACCCTCGTTATATTCATGAGAATCGGCATAGGATGGAATATCATTCCTATGTTTGAAAATCCCGTATACAAGATACTTTCGGCAAGACTAAACATCGGGAATATCTCACGGAGAATATCCAGAAGCTGGTCGGCATATTTATTATCGTGCGCTGCAATCCTCACGCTATCTTTTATCTTGTAAATCTGAGGCTTGCGAAGCTCCGGGCATCTGCATGTAAATGCAAATGTGTCTGTCTCGCCGAGCATGATATCAGCTTTAGAGCCGCATTCGGCCAGAACCTTCGAAAATGCAGTTGTTCCGAAAGTACGTCCTGGATTCAGGACTACCGCTTGCCCGCTGACAAGATGCGGTGCCATAGCTCTTGCTACGATGGGATGATATTGTGCAGGAGTTGTGACCATAATTAGATAGGCATTTTCTATGACCTTGCCCATATCTGCGCTGATAAGGTCAACATCGACTTCCGCTTCAACTTCACCGCTGATTACAAAGCGGTTGTCGGGAAACATGTCTACACGCTCAGCTTCCCTTGCATAGAGAGCGGATTCATATCCCAGATACTTAAAATATGCCACCATCGATTGCCCGCCGTTGCCTGAGCTGATTACTGCGATTTTTTTGTTTTTCATATCCCTTTCCCCCTATAGAGCTATTTTTATTTTCTTGCCGGTAAGTTGTTCTAATCTAGTACGCTCATCCATTGTGCGACCTGCTTTGCCGTCCCATGCTAGGCATTTTCCATCTTTTACACGAGTTTGCAATGTGCCTTTAAATTCACCTTGCTTCACAATATGAGGAGCATCTAAAATGCCTCGTTTGATGCAATCTGAGAGAACTGCTGCATCACCGATCGGATCATCGCTCACACCTGAATATTCATTTTTTATGTAATTAATCAAGAATTTTGCCTCACTGAGCAGTTCATCACGTCTTTCTTTTACTTTCGGATCGCTCATGCCTTCGACATTGCCCGAAAGTGTCGAGCGAACCACGCCACGCACTATCTTACAGCTTTCGATTATTACTTCCGGCGTAGCTGCATGAAGTGCCTCACTGTATCCTACAACATGGATAATATGCGGGCGAATGTTCATCTGAAGCGCAGTGGTCGCCGCCAGTTGACCTTTGGCTATTGCTGCATCTCCGCTCAGGAAAGGAAGTCCTGCACGAGCTTGCCTGTACACACGAAAGTCCTTATCAGCAAGTGACTCTGACATTTCGATTTGTGCAAGCGCTTTTGCAAGGTCCATCGAAAAGCTGAGTGAATTAGGGATATTAAACATATATTGGGCTATATAATCTTGTACGCCGAATTTCTTTGCATTATATGCACTTATATACGAAGCTACAACAGAGATTGTATCATGTGCATCTCTAAGCCCCCAATGATGAGGCTCGTTAAGCTCTACAGGTATGCCCAACTTGCCATGAAATGCCATAAGCTGTTGCGCTTCTTCCATTGATGCCTTGATAGGTCTGTCTCCTCTGCCGTCAAGTTCGTTATACCAGCAAAGCGGAACTGCACACCACGCATTAGCTATGGTTTCATTTAGCACCTCTGCTAGTGGGATAACATCTGCTGTGCCACTGTAACAGCGCATGAGCGGGAAGTTCCCTCTTTGCGATGCTTCCTTAAGCTTTCTAAACCCTTCATCATCGTAAACAGGCACTCCGCCTGCTCCGTCCATTTCGGGCTTGCGTTCTTCGGGCTTGAAGTAGTATTGCTGTGTATTTTGGTCGATTCCAAGTGAGATAATATCCAACACTTTTGACTCTGCGATTTCCTCAACGCCCTTGCGAGTTTCTTCAAATGAAGGCAATCCGAAATGATGCCTGAGAAGCGGATACGGGCGCTTCTGCGCAAGTCTTCCTGTGAGGTCGGCTGCAAATAGCTCTGCCCCGCCCTTGTCCGGGAGCTTCCCGGTTCGCAGGAATGTGATGCTGTCATCTATGTCGTCTGTTCCGTCGAAGATTACATCGAAGAAATTAAGCTCACGGATTTTTTCTGCAACAGGAGCTGTCCCTCCGAATATCCAAATCGGCTTGTGTGTAAGCTTTACACTTTTTTCAATGAGCTCACGTGCTATGGTCACTCCGTTTTCGGGAGTTAGTCTATAGCCTAGTGTTATCATAGTCGGTTTATATGTTTCGATGCTTTCCAGTACAGTGTCCACACTTACTGCCGGTCCGAGAAATACTGTTTCATATCCTTCGTCCTCAGCAAAGCTGAGAAAATGCGCTGCACCCGCAACGTGAACGCAGTTGCCCATTGCTGCACCTATTACCATTCCTTTTGACATGAATGTTCGCCCCTTTCCAGTTTTCGCTAAATTTTACCGCTTATTTATAGTTGAATGTTTAGTATACAATATTTTCCCGAGTTTGTACATATTGAAAAATTTTATTGGCTACTAAAGACGAAACTTGCACCTTGACACATCCAGATTATATGCTATAATTCTCGTTACATAAGTATGCGGGCGTAGCTCATCTGGTAGAGCGCCACCTTGCCAAGGTGGAGGTAGAGGGTTCGAGCCCCTTCGCCCGCTCCAACCAAAAAGCATTGTAATTACAACAATTACAGTGCTTTTTAAGTTGTCCCAATTTCTTTTAACTTTTTCCTTAAATCCTTTCAACATAACACTTCACAATCACTCGCATTTCTGATATACTCATTAAGGTTGCCGGGAATTAAGCCCCGTCGGGATTCAACTCCCAGCAGCTCAATCCGAGGGGGATCGTTTTTATGAAGATAGATGTGTTGGGGATCGGCTTTGACAATGTATCCTTAGACGAGGCTGCCGATCTCGCATTTGATATAATTTTAAAAAAAGGCCAAGAGTCGGCGAAGACATATGTCGTAACACCTAATCCTGAAATTGTGTGGCGTTGTCGTCGGGATATCGCATTAAAATACTCTGTAAACAAAGCCGGAATCGTGTTGCCCGACGGAATCGGCATCATCTACGGCGCTAAGATTCTCGGTACGCCATTTTCAGGAAGCAGAGTTCCGGGCATTGATTTTATAGATGCTCTGTTTCGTAAGATGTCTGTTTCAGGCAAGAGTGTCTTCCTCTTAGGTGCAAAGCCGGGCATCGCCGAAGCCGCCGGAAAGGCTCTTGAAGAAGCGCATCCGGGCCTAGTTATCGCCGGATTCGCAGATGGATATTTCACCGATAGCGATGCACTTATCTCGCAGATAAATGCACTTGACCCCGACCTGCTGCTTGTCTGTTTGGGCGCACCGAAGCAAGAGCTTTGGATGGCTGAAAATATTGATCGGCTAAATGTCCCTCTTTGTGCAGGATTGGGTGGCTCTCTTGATGTTTTTTCAGGAAAGGTCAAGCGTGCTCCTAAGGTTTTTCAAAAACTGGGACTTGAGTGGCTTTACAGAATCATAAGAGAGCCTCGCAGACTGGGGCGTAGCCTAAGTTTACCATTGTTTGTTTTATTTGTTTTATTAAGGAGATTACGATTAATTGGGAACACTAATAGTTTTTGAGGGTATTGATGGCAGCGGAAAGTCAACTCAGTTTGACATGCTTTGCACACGTCTTGGATATGATTCCCGTGATTTTATGCGCCTTCGATTCCCCAGGTATGACGAGCCATCGTCGGCACTTGTCCATATGTATCTGGGCGGTGAATTCGGAGAGGATGCCGATTCAGTTAATCCCTATGCCGCATCAACATTTTTCACTGTTGATAGGATTGCATCTTATCTCCAAGATTGGAAAGAATATTATGAAAGTGGCGGTCTTATCCTAACCGACCGATATACTACAAGCAACGCCATTCATCAGGGTGCCAAAATGCAATCCCATCAAAGAGAGTTCTTCTTTGAATGGCTCTATTCATACGAGTTTAATCTCATCGGACTTCCCGCTCCCGACATCGTGATATATATGGATATCGAGGCAGGTCAAGCAACCAAAAGACTTGAGCGCAGACAGCAAGAAACAGGAACAACCGGAGATATCCACGAGACAGATGCTGCGTACCTTGAGCTTTCTTCCCGAAGCGGAAGGCAAGCTGCAGAGCATTATGGCTGGCACAAGATAGCCTGTTTTGATGGCGACAGAGAGCGTGGCGAATTTGAAATTCACAACGAAATCCTAAATTTTTTACAACTTTGAAACAAGATATAGGTAATGTGAGATGAATATAACAAAATCTAAATTGCGTGAGCTTACTCTAAGCAAGATCGATGCACTGCCTGAAGAATATATTTTAGAATCTAACAGCGGAATTTTGCAAAATATTTTATCGCTGAAAGAATACAAAGATGCACAGACGATAATGCTTTTTTACAGTGTCGGCAGAGAGCCTGATACAATCTCGCTTGCAAATACCGCACTTGCCGATAACAAGAAGGTCACATTTCCATTTTGCCTTCGTAAGGGAATCATGCATGCGCATGTTGTTAATGAGCTCAGTGAGCTTCGTCCCGCTATGTTGGGAATTCCCGCACCATCGGAAGATGCGCCTGTACTTTCACCTAATGAATTAGATTTGATCGTAGTCCCTGCGCTTGCTTATGATAGAGCTGGATTTCGGCTTGGTTATGGCGGTGGGTATTATGACAGATATTTGGCTGATATTCCAGCTTTTACCGTGGGTATTGCAAGAGAGCGCCTGCTCTTAGACGAAGTTTTAAGAGAGCCTCACGATATTGCAGTCAAGTGCTTAGTTACTGAGAAGGATGTGTACAATTGCCTAACAGTGTAGATGATGAATTAGAAGAAATAAAACGATTGATTGCAGACCCTACCCCCGGATCGTCTGTTTCAAAAGAGCTTGTTCCGTCACGTCCGGGACAGGCTGCTTCTGCATCTCAAAAGAAGTTGCACCCGCCTGCCAATAACTCTGCACATCCTGTGCCTGTGAGGAAACCTGCACCACCTGTGCCTGTGAATAAACCCGCACCACTTGCACCTGTAAATAAGCCTGCGCCTCCTGCGCCTATAAATAAGCCCGCACCTCTTACACCTATAGCGCCTCCTGCGCCTGCAAAAAAATCCCCACCCCCGCCTTTAGTTCCTGAGCGAGCGACTGTTCGTGAATTTGACATATCTTCAGATGGCGAAATTCTAACCCCTAAAGACAAAGGCGTATTCGTCGCAAAAGAAGTCGAAGCGGCACCTGAAAAAAAGACCGCTAAAAATCGCAAGAGCAACAAAGAGCAAATAGAAGAACCAATTGATCTTGACACCGGCGATGATGATTTCAAAGTCAATTTTGATTTCGACGGCGAATATAAAGACGTTCCCGAAGACAAGCCTTTGCGCCTGCGACGTGAGCGAAAAACAGGCTGTATCGGCGGTATTCTGTACGCCGCTTTCATCATAAGCGTAAGTCTGGTGCTCGGCTCACTGTTGTGGATGGCAGCCGCCGATGTTTTAGGTTTCGGCTCAGTCGATGAGCAAGTCAATGTTGTTATTCCTAATAATTTCGAGATGGCAGACGTAACGGATATACTTTATGAAGCAGGGCTTATAAGACACCGACTCGTGTTTAATATGTATGCCAGCTTTTCAAACGCTGAGGAGCGAATCGTCCCCGGAACTTTTGTTCTTAATAAGAATTTCGACTATAGAGCACTTGTTCAAGGTATGACACCAAGAGCAGGTCAGCGTATCGAGGTTTCTGTTACAATCCCCGAAGGGTTTACACTCCTTCAGATCTTTAACTTACTTGATAACTACGGTGTCGCCTCAGCAGATGAGCTTTGGTATGCTGCTACAAATCATGACTTTGATTTCCACTTCCTTGATAGCGAGACTATCGGAGACAGTATCAGGCTTGAAGGATTTTTGTTCCCCAATACATATATGTTCTTCTTAAATTCATCGGCAACCTCTGTTTTAAACAGATTGCTCAGGGAATTTGACAGAAGATTTACCGAGGAAATGGTTGAGCGAGCCGAAGAAATGGGATTCACTGTCCGCGAAATAGTTATTATAGCTTCGATGATCGAGCGTGAAACAGGCTCACATGAAGAAAGTCCGCGTATTGCCGCGGCTATCTACAACCGTCTTGCAAATCCAGGTACTTTCCCGCTTTTGCAAATAGACGCAACAATCCAATATGCCGTTCAGGGAACGGGTCTCCCTGCCACTACCGATCTCGACCACCCGTTTAACACATATATACACCCCGGACTTCCCCCCGGTCCTATTGCAAATCCCGGTATGCATTCCATAAACGCCGCGCTCCACCCCCTTGATACAAATGAATTTTTCTGGGCACTCAATCTTGAGGGTACTCACAACTTCTTTGCCACTTATGCCGAGCATAGAGCATTTGTACAAAGCGATCAGTTTGGCGCATGGTGGCGTTAGTGCGATCGCGTAGGGGCGTAACTGCGTTCGCCCGCCGATTTAGCACAACAACTCAGTAATAAATATGAACCAAAGGTAACATAAGCATTGACTAAACCTGAATTATTGTCTCCGGCTAGAGATCCGGAACAACTCATAATGGCACTGACTTATGGGGCTGATGCCGTATATCTTGGTGGGTTACAGTTCGGACTGCGTGCATTTGCCGGAAATTTCGGCAAAGATGAGCTTGCAGCAGCTGTTAAGCTCTGTCATGAACGTGGAGCTAAGACCTATATAACCTGCAATTCAGTTTTAAATAATGACGATGTCCAAGCTTTGCCTGAGTTTCTTGAAGAAATAGCTGATGCGAATGCCGATGCCGTTATAGTCTCAGACATCGGCGCACTTTCACTTGCTCGAAAATACGCACCATCTGTAAATATTCACATCAGCACACAAGCAGGCGTTTTAAATTACGAAACCGCCACCGCAATGTTTGACCTCGGAGCTTCGAGAGTTATTCTCGCACGTGAAATACCGCTATCTGAGATTATAAAGCTTCGTGCAAACACCCCCAAAGAGCTTGAGCTCGAAGCTTTTGCACATGGTGCTATGTGTGTTGCATTTTCCGGGCGCTGTCTGCTCTCTAACTATCTTACCGGGCGTGATGCAAACCGTGGTCAGTGCGCACAACCGTGTCGCTGGAAGTATAGTCTTATGGAGCATGAAAGACCCGGTGAATATCTTGACATCACCGAGGGTGAAGGCACATACATTATGAACTCTCGTGATTTGTGTATGATAAATCATGTCAAAGAGATGATCGATGCAGGACTTGTGGGACTCAAAATTGAAGGTCGCATGAAGTCTGCTTATTATGCCGCAGTCATCACCAATGCTTATCGCAAGGCAATTGATGCTGCATTATCCGGCTTCCCGCTAGACGAAGTTTGGCGCAATGAAGTAAATATGGTAAGCCATCGAGAGTATTCGACAGGATTTTATTTTGATGCCGAAGGTCCGGGGCAATATCATGGCGATTCCATGTACCGCTCCGATTGCGATGTCGTAGCAATCGTCGAAAGTTGCGATGAAGATGGCAATGCCGTACTGACACAGCGCAATAAGTTTTATAAAGGTGATGAAGTAGAGCTTCTCACTCCCGGTGACAAGCCCGTTTTATTTGTGCCGGAAAGCATAAAGAGTGCGCGAGGCACAGAGCTTGAATCTACACCACAGTCCATGATGAAACTATGTATTAAATTACCCATTTACGCACCCAAGTATTCGATCTTGAGGAAACATAGATAATATTCTTTTTTTGGAGGCTTTTTTTATGAGTAGTCGTTTAACCAAGTCAGGGCAGTCAGGTCTTAAATGGCTGGCTGTCATTGTATTGTTAATAGCCATTGTCTGCGCTTTGTGGGTCAACTTTGGAATTCGTGGTCCTGTAGAAGCTCGTGACGATGTTGTCGGGCTTTTAATCGACTACGATGAGCTTATGCGAATTGCAGATGCAAGTTATGGCATAGACTTTGAGGATATGGTCATAAAAGCTGTTCAGGCAGGTGCTACCGGGCTTGTAGTCAGAGAAAGAATCCTTTCCGACTGGGAGCTTGCAGGAGATGCAGTCGTTTTTTCAGGCGGTCAACTGAGATTCCAACTCGAAAATCTCTATGGGGCAGACTATTCCGAGCACATGCAAGGACTGAGCATCAATCCCGACAGAACATATATCTTGACTAGAGATTATGATGTTTTTAATCAAATTTTCTCCAATCTTTATGCCAAGCAGCGCCACCCTGTTACTTTTAAGCTTAATGACCATTACGGTATTGCTTCTACGCTCCACTCCGTCGAAAGAGGTAACCTCGGCTTGGGCTATCCTGTTGCACAGCTCGAAATTGCAGCAGCACACGGAATGCAGATTATCCCCCGTATTCGTATTTGGGAACCTGTTACGGAAGAAAGCCTTGCAGATGCAATGTATTGGGTATCGAGAGTTCCGAATCTTGCAGCTATAGGATTTAATGACTCCACCGTTCCCGGAGGCGGCACTGACACCTATATTCAAGATAAGATTTTTGCGGCAATAGAGCCGCTTAACAAGCCGATTGTGTCATTCGAGTTTTTTGTCCAAAGAGGTCTTGCCGGCATTGCATACAGGCAGTTGCACAATGGTTATCTCCGCGTTCATGCAATCGGTGAAAACGAGTTGCACAGATATACGGAATTTGAAGATGCTGCAAACCGCTACACACTTGCAGCAGTCGAAAGAAACATCAGATACATTTACGTGCGTTTTCAGCGTCTGACTAACCCCGGTGCTTCGCTTGAGCGCAACATGGAACTAATTGAATATGTTGTTATGCGGCTCGAAAACGAGGGGCTTCGCGTAGGCAATCCCGCGCCGTTTGATGATTATTCAATCCCGTTTATCGCCATGCTTATTCTCGGCGCAGGCGTTCTTGCCGGAGGTGGCTGGCTCTTATCTTTACTCGCTGAGCCTTTTGTCAAGGGTCGAAAGTGGTCTATTATATTAGTTATTGCACTGGTTGTCGCACTGGCAGGTTGGGCAGGCGGACTTATCTTTGCACCTTCTTTCATACGAAAGCTCTTCGCTCTTGCAAGTGCAATCATCTTCCCATCTCTTGCAATTATTTTAGTCCTAGAAAATCTCGACAAGCTTACATTTAACTTATCACGTGGCAAGAATTCCACTAACCCGACTCCTTGTCCGATAAAACTTATGTTGCGTGCAATAATGCAACTTCTGATAATGTCTATTCTGACTCTTTTCGGTGCATTGATTATGTCGGCACTTCTAGCTGAGCCACAGTTTTTCTTAAGACTGGATAATTTTGTCGGTGTATCTGTTGCACATGTTATCCCTCTGGGAATCGTCCCTGTCGTACTGTGGGCAAGAGAAGAAAATTGGTTCGGACTTCTGTCCAACCAAGTCAAGAGCAGTGTCAAGTTTTGGCAGTTTGGCATCGCCCTTGTCCTGATGGGAGCACTTGCACTTCTAATGATGCGTACAGGCAATGACAATCCTGAGGTTGTCTTGGATATTGAGCTTAGGATACGACAAATTTTGCGTGATCTCCTCGGAGTCAGACCTCGTACTACGGAATTTTTCATCGGTCATCCGCTCATGCTCGTTATGCTATATTATGGCTATAAGTTCAAAATGTTTGCGATTTTGCTTGCCGGAATCATGGGTCAAGTTTCGCTTATGAATACATATGCCCACCTTCATACTCCGATTGTCGTCTCACTACTGCGTACATTCCACGGTCTGTGGTTCGGTATAGTTATAGGTATCATCATCATTATTGCCATTGAGCTTTTCTCAAAGTGCATAAAGAAATTAGCCGCTGCTCAAGATGAGCGCATAGCAGAGTTAAAGGAGTAGACCCAAGGCGAAACATTCCACCCTCTTTTGCTTTTACACATACTGATAATCACGGAGTTTTTAGGAGGCTTGTTATGAGCAGTCAGAAAAATCCAAAGGTCGTAATCAGCGGCTATTATGGCTTCGATAATTGCGGGGACGAAGCAGTTCTTCTTTCTATCATTCATTGTCTGAAAGAACTATCCCCGAATGTAAGCATCACAGTTCTCTCAGGAGATCCTGATAAAACACGTGAGCTTTACGGAGTCCATGCTATAAGTCGCTGGAATCTTCTTAAGATTGCACGCAAGCTATTGGGTGCTAATCTCCTTATAAGTGGCGGAGGTTCGCTCATTCAAGATGTGACCAGCATAAGAAGCCCTGGTTATTACTTGGGCGTTATCAAAATTGCTTTGATGCTCAGAAAGAAAGTCATGATTTACGCTCAGGGTGTCGGTCCTCTTACTGACGATGAGAACAGGATGAAGACCGCTAAAGTCTTTAACCGCTGTCATGTGATTACAGTCAGGGATAACGATTCTAAGAAATTACTGCAAGAATTGGGTGTTAATTCCGATATCAAAGTTACCTGTGACCCTGTGCTTGCTTTAAGCCGTGATAATGCCGACCTTGATAGTGTAAATGACTTGCTTTCAAAGCTGGGTGTTCGGGGCGATGACGGTCAAAAGAATAAGCCGTTGTTGTTTGTCTCAATGAGGCATTGGCAAGATAATAGGCATATTGAGCCGGTTGCAAAGCTACTTGATACTCAAGTAGCCGAAGGTTGGGACGTTCTTCTAGTTCCTGCTCATTTTCCCGACGATGTTGAGACTTGCAAGCTTATCCGTGACAAGATGGAAACTGCACCGCATGTTATAGAGGATTGCCTCACCGCCAAAGAGTTCTTGGCACTGACCGCTGTTTCTGATCGAGTTTTCTCCATGAGACTTCATGGACTTATCTGTGCTATTGCCGTCGGCACGCCTATGATGGGACTTTCATATGACCCTAAGGTTGATGCTTTTATGAATCAGTGTGACCGGAGCGAATTTTGTTTGGCTTATGATGATGCGGATTTGCAGTCTAAAGGTGCTGATTGTCTATCCCGTATGCCACTCCCCGGCTCACAAAACACCCTACCCTTCGGCGGGCAATTCGATGAGCGCCGATTGAATTTCCAAAAACTTGCGTGGTCTACCGCAAACACCGCTGTAAATTTAATTCGAAAAATTCGTAAGTAATTTAATTATTTTGATTGATTATTCTCTACAGATATGTTATGATATCGGTCGCGCGATAATGTGCGGTCAATATGGAGGGGTACCGAAGTGGTCATAACGGGGCGGTCTTGAAAACCGTTAGGGTGCAAGCCCACGTGGGTTCGAATCCCACCCCCTCCGCCACAACTTGCCCAAAAACCCTTGCAATTGCAAGGGTTTTTGGCATATCATGGTCAGCGTTTTTGCTATAAATGCGCCAATTTTGGCGATTTATGTCTGTTTTGGAAAATAGACATAAATATCG
>Ga0123355_10014736_pt1 | contig 12242 bp, 6 predicted proteins | sample TergutEmb28metaG_3_FD_89872 | JGI IMG/M metagenome (GOLD analysis project Ga0123355, IMG submission 89872) | Embiratermes neotenicus P1 segment gut microbial communities from Petit-Saut dam, French Guiana - Emb289 P1 | ecosystem: Host-associated > Arthropoda: Insects > Digestive system > Gut ...
TGATGTTAAAAAAAAAAAAAAATTTTTTTTTTTTAAAAAAAAAAAAAAACGCTCCCCCTTTTTATGCATTTGGGTGGGGGGGGGGGGGGGGGGGGGGGGGGGTTATCTACGTCGCTGTATGTCGGCCAAGTATATCTACGTCGCTGTATGTCGGCCAAGTATCTCGTTGTATTCCTGGATTCTCGGCCGACTTGTAAGGAGCATGTGGATGTCAAGGTGAGGAAGGCTGAAAATCTGTTGTGGGGCTGTAGAAGGGCCTATGCTGCGACATGGGTCCTGACTCCATTTGTTCCTTAGGCTCTACGTCTCTACAATTCGGCGGTTCATTACTTTTGCGCCCTTAGTTTCGTGGTCCAGCCGTCAGACGGCTAATACCAAGAAAAGGCTAAGCAGGATTCAGAGACTTGCATGCTTAGGGTAACGGGAGCAATGCGAATTTCTCCTATTGGTGCTATAGAGGCACTCACTGGCTTCTCTGCACTGGAACTGGTGATTCAGTGTGAGGCGAAGTCAGCTGCACATCGTTTCTGGAGTCTAGGATTTTGTTCCTACCTTCACCGCAGTCGACGACATAGTGGCATATTGATGCGGCTTGAGAGGTCGGATCCTGTATTTAATATGGGGTTCGATGTTATGAGAACAGCTTTTAAAGTTATATGCTATCTTGGCCTGTGTTTATGCAATTCAAAAGAATGCTAGGCCAGAGAAATACCTTAGTATTTGCTCTGATAGTCAGGTAGCTCTGAAAGCCCTTCAGGCTACCGAACAACGTCTCCACTTCTACGAAATTGCCGAAAGGCGTTGAATGGTATCTCTACCTGGCACATAGTGGGAGTGTATTGGGCCCTGGACATGCTGGGTTACGAGTAAACGAAAAGTGTGTAGAATGTAAGCCATTCTTGGGGGTCTCTAAATAGAACATAAAAGAGAGATACAACGCTGTGTGGATAACCAGCATTTGGTAATGTTGCATGTTTCTTGTAGCACTCAGAGAAGAGCTCTAAAACTGATTTCGGGCCCAGTCCAACTACAAAGACCAGATTATAACAAGACACAATCCAGGCGTGTCGTTGGCTTTCTTACCGAACATAACACCCTGAGAACACACATTCACTTAATGTGGCTGGCCAATAGTAGATGTGGAGCAGAGGAATAAAGCTCAGCCCACATTCTGTGTGTGAAGCCTAGGCTTCAGTGAGACATACATTCTGGGTTCATTTTGTCCATTTTGATATTTAGTGAAGGAGCAGGGCGCCCTTGATCTTGCATCAGATTATGAGGCACAAAGGGCCCGTTTTAAGGTGCATCGGAACCACAAGGGCTCGAACCCAGCCACTAATCTGAATGTAATCTACTGTACGGTGGTTACAATGCTTGAGATTATGTTTACCCAATGACACTGCAAATTAATTTCAAGTGATTCTATTGACAGCCTGTTATCAAATTAGGTAGAAATTTTGTGATACAGAGTTCCTATTTAATTTGGTGTATCCATGAAATTAGATAGGCTATTCGGGTATGTTGAATTAAAACTGTATGTATTCTGCTGCACTTCCTGTTCAGAATGAACTGAAATTAGGAGTTGGATTATCGTTAGTGATTTTCTAAGATGAGCCGTAGAATATGCTCTTAGGGAGGTCCAAGAAAATCAGAAGGCACTGAAATTCGGAGGGACACGTTGTAGCGACCCAGACTGGGGGATCGTGGGTTCCGGTCCCAATTTCGGCAACTGAAGCGGGAGAGCGGGCTTTGCAGTTTTTGAGTAAATTGCTCACGAGTCTCCTCCGCTGGGGGTGATGAATGGCTTCAATAACTGAGAAGGAGTATTGCAATGAAGTAATCCTGGCTGAAAGTGAGCACAGGTGGGCCGCTGATTTCTAAATGACGCTTTCCCTAAGAGACGTGGTCTGGGTCACTCTTGCCTAAAGAATCCCCCGAGATTGCAGACGTCAGATCTAATACACCTAGGTCTGCTGAGTATCACTGAACATCGCACATCCCACTCTCCTGTCCTCGCCTTTTACAAAAAACACAAGGATTTCAAAACACCGTTCCCCAAGCTGCTGCTAGACTAAACATGCCTGAAGGATTGTGTTGCATTGCTGCTGTCTGGGGGGTGAAATTGGTGGTCAGTGGGTTGCTATAATGTCAGTTATTGTTTAACGCTAATGGTTTATTGGGCGAAATATAAACGCTATTAAGAAAACACAAAATCTCAAATGTAGTCCCTAGTAAGGAGGTATAGCATCACACGAGGCAAAACGAAGTAAGTGTTGATGTAGTTTCACCAGAAAACAGGACGAAGTAACACCATAAATATAACCGATACTTATTTCTTGAAGATGTGGCTAATTCAGACTAAAACAAAAACTTTATTCACGAAGAAACTGAGAACAAATTAAATTCGGACAAAGCTTGCTGCCATTTGTTTCACAACATTCTTCCTTCCATTCCCATAAATCTGTGAAGTTTAAAATATTTAAAAAAAAAACATAATTTTACGTTTTGTACGTGGGCATTTTAACAAGGGGGTAGAGTAGGGTGCTGAGGAGGATATATGAACATAGGATGGGGGAAATACCAGAAGGCAGAAGGAATCTGCACAGTGAGGGACTTCATAGATGTATTCCTTGTCAAATATTATTAGGATAGTCAGATCAAGACAAACGAGATGGGCAGGGTATGTGACGCGTGTGGGAATGATTAGAAGTGCATAGAAGTATTTCTGTGGGAAGACCTGAATTAAAGGCACCAACTAGGATGACCTGGACGTAACCGGAAGGATAACAGTAAAATGGATTTTAAATGGATAAGGTGGTAGTCTATGGGCTAGATTCATATGCTCAGGTTAGAAATTAATTATGTGCCGTTATGAACACAGTAATGAATATTTGGGTTCCATAAAATGTGGTTGACTTAAAATTCTGAAATTTAAATTTCACTGCACACTTCTTCCCCCCTCCCCTCCCTTACCCCGTTTAAATAATTACGCATAGCTTATATGCTACCAAGAATCAGTTTCACCGGCATTGCAAAATACAGAGAATGACACATCGAGAGTATGCAACACACAACTTGCCTTTCTAGCATTATTATTCCGCGAAGTAGCTGTGATGAAAACAGAAACCACGTTTCCAAGTTCCACGTAATTTATTTAACTTACTGTCACATTTGAAGGGTTTTTTGTTGTAGAACTTGTAGTCGCTTAACCAATAAAAAAATTATCTGTTTCTACGCAGAACAGTTTCGCCTCTGGACCCTATCCTGAACAGATTATCTTCCGTTTAAAACGTTCTTTTCATTCCTTTAAGACACACTTTAGAATTATTCTCCACACTACCTCAGGGTTTCCCGAAAGTCTATTCGCTTGAGGTTTTCTGAATAAAATTTTGAAATAATCCCCCCCCCCACCAACTCCCCCGATCAATGTTTGCTAAATATCTCATTCCTTTCTTCCAGCTTGGCTTTATCAGAATATCTTGAACTGACGTTTACAGTTACGGGACAAGAATATTGGCAGGGGAACGACTTCTGCAGTATAATGGCCTATGGTGTTAGCATCTAGGTGGGGGGTTTTGTCTACTCCATCAATTAAATGCGGCTCTGGAGCCACCCTATGTACATTTATGACAATAACTCGCTCACTTATTCTTAGAATGATAAACGTTTCAGATAAAAGACGTAGAGAAAATCAAAACACAAATTTGATGTTCGATAATATTCTTTTTCCAAAAATAGTTTCGTTTATGAGATAAAGTGGAAAAATATGTTAGAGCCGGACAAACCACAGATGAGAGTATAACATGGAGCGTGCGCTTTACGTGCTGGATGACTAAGGCAACATACACACCCTCAAATTACGTAATGCTATTGCTTTTTCCCGGCAAAAATGATTACGCGAGCACGCCTGTCTTATTAGTTGACAAATAAAGGAAACAGTCTGCAGTTTACACCGTCAAGAATTCGGTTTTCAGTTGACGGATGGAGCAAACATTTCTTTCATCCTCACCAACATTTTCTGGGGTCCACCCAGTTTACTATTCAGTGCGTACTGATGGCGTTTTCCCCGCGGATAAAGAGGCCTGAGCCTGAACCCGACGCTTCCACCAGAGATTGAGAATACCTACAACTGTGTGTCAGGTATCCCGTACATCATAATGGCATGATGCTAATTAAACATAGAGAATGTCTTATTTGCATCCTTGAGTTGAATACTATACGAATAAAAAAATCATAATTGTGAGCTCGCGCAGTAATATCGACTGCGGACGGTGGTATTTCGAAAACGTCATTGTTGTATTCGAAATAATCATTCCACTTTTGCGCTTTCTTGCCTCTCTTCTCCGATGCAATTGCAGAAAGCAGGGTGCGCACGGACAGGGAGACACGCAGGAATACATGGAACACCGGAAATGTGTGAGCTTGATCGTACTGACAACGAACAGTTTTCTCTCAAACTAATATAAACGAGAGCTGGATGACCGGTGCGATTCCTTCCACCTTCTGGACGAAGAGATGTTAGTCAAAACAGTAGAAGCCGTGCGAGATTTCAGGTTCTGTCACAGGCGTTCGTACAGCTATAAGTCCTTTGGAATATGACGCCATGTTAATAGGTAAATAGAAATTCAGAAGAGATTCCTGCTTCCAAAACATAGTTTGAATAATTAAACCCCGACGATCCGAAATGAGAGTAATTGTTGCTATATGTCAGCTAACTAACTACGTAGTAACTAACTATACTAACTAACTACATGGAGCAGAATCCTTTCTCAGAAGCTAAGAGGTCCTCACCTAGTCAAGAAATTCCCGCATTTAGTGGAACCCGAAGGTTCATTACAGCATTCACAACAGCCCGCCATCTGCCCCGATCGTGAGCCAAACCAATACAGTTCATGTCCCCATCTCACTTTTTGGAGGTTAGTTTTAATATTATCCTCCCAACTACCCTAGGCCTTTCAAATTGTCTCTTTCAGTTTTCCCCACCAAAACACTGTGTGCACCTCTCCTGTCTACCATACGTACCACATGCCCAGCTCACCTCATTATTCTTGATCTGATTACCCGAATAATACAGGCGGACCCTCATATCCACGGGTAATAATTTCGGTATCATCCGCGGTTACGTGAAACCGTGGATAATATCGAACCCTATATATAACGTGATATGACGTGATACTCGTGTAACATATGGGGAAGTCACCTATTTTGGGGAGGTTTCCTAATATGGGGAGGTGCATTATTTCATACCAGAAGGTTCTGCGCTCTGAGCCTAAGAATGTAAATCATTAAGCAGATGAAGTTATTAATTGTAATCATATTATAAACGGTCAGTTGCCCAAGACTTCGGTACTGATTGGGTGTCTTTGTTTTGGTGCGATGTGAAATTTTTGCTTTAAACTGTGACTCATGAGCAGTTAAAGGTAAGCAATTTTTTAAAATTAGTTTAGAGCTCAGTTCTCTGTTTAGTGTAATCTTAACCCCTTGCTTTGTTTCATGTCCTTTGCTTTTATTCACCCATTTTCTCGAACACCTGTTTTCGCCTATTATGGGGAGGTCCGAAGAGCCTAATATGGGGCTTCCCACATTGGGAACTCAGTACTTTGTGAATTATTCCTTCTGGTTTATATAAAATTGAAGATGGCTCGAAAGAAAAACTGGAACCCCGAAAGGATGAAGGCAGCTATTGAGGCTATGAGGAACGAGGAAATGGGCAGCTACAAAGCGTCAAGAGTTCTCACCTTACAACAAACAACACTACAGCGTTATGTTAAAGACCGGCAATAAAGCTCAATTGAAGCAATAAAACAAAAGTGGGTAGGAAGAAAGTTTCCTCTTGTGAAGCAGAAAATGATTTGGCTGAGTACTGTCTTGTGATGCGAAGGAAGTTTTTGGGCTTGACAATGGCAGACGTCGTGCACCTCGCTTACCAACTGGTTGTAAGAAACGGAATTAAAAACTAATTTTGCAAGAGAAATTAAAAAATTAGAAGAAAGTGGTTGAAAAATTTCCTACTTCGTCATAAAGAAATTTTAGTTACAGCCACTGAAGGTCTTCGCTCTCAAGAGCGAGGGTTTCACTCCTGAATCAGTAGCTCACATTTTTTAAATCTATGAACCCACTATGCACACCATTCAACATAATCCTGCAAGACTTTACAACTGTGACAAAACCGGCATTACTCTTGTATAGCACAAACATACGAAAATATTAGGATTGAAAGGGTAGCGTCAGATACCTTCTGTTCAGTCTGCAGGTCGGGGATCTCTTGTGACAGTCGTCACCTGTTGGAGTCCAAATGGACACTTCATTCCTCCGTTACTTACTGTTTCTAAGAAAATGTATGAAACAAGAAATGATGAATGACACAACGCCAGGATCAATCCACGCGTGCCATTTCTCAGGGTGGATACAGAGCAAGATTTTTTCCCAGTGGTTTCTTCATTTCGTCAAACATACAAAGCCGACAAAATACGATCCCTGTATCTTAGTGCCGGAGGGAAATCTCCACACACCAAGAACCTGGAGGTCATTAGTTTAGCCCGAGAGAATCATGTTGACATCATTCGCCTCCCACCTCACAACAATCACAAAATGCTACGCTTGGATAAAGCTTTCATTGGGCCCCTTAAAAAAATGCTGCTGTCAAGAAATTGAAAAATAGCTCCGTTCAAACCTAGGGCGAGTCGTCACCCTCTACCACATTGGCGAACAATTCGGCAATACATACAACGAGCTGCAACAGGCTAGGTAGCGGCTAATTACTTCCGGGCGACAGGCCTTGTTCCTTGTGACATGAACATCTTCTGAACACACGATTTCCCTCTAGCCTCAGTGTACACAGATGCTGCTCCTGTGAAGCATCCTGCTTTAGTGAGTACCAACGATCAGCCATCATTCAGTTCTGTTTATTTTTCGCCGTTAACTTTTGCGGAGGCTCTCCGAGCATCAGATATCAGCCCTGTGCCAAGCCTGAAGCTACAGTCAAATACTCGTGGTGGAACAGAAACAAAATTGAATTCACCGTACAGAAAATTTGTTGGAGCAAGTCAGAAAAAGAAAATCAAACAGGCCACTAAATCCAGAACCAGTCGGCTTGCGTCGAATGTGTTTCATGGTCCTTCGAAAAGACAGAAATGGTTTGCCGGGATCCATCTGCATCTGACAGTTTATAAAACTCGACCACTGACCTAGCTGTTCCTTTCGCTTATGATTCGACGGAAGAAAAAAAACAAGACGCTGATTGTGTGTTCTGTACTGGTCGTTTCTCTGATTACCACAAAGGAGAAGAGTAGATACGATGTACGAAATATTGCAGATTGGCGCGAACACTGTGTGCTGGTATGGAGGAAGATTTTGTTTCTGAGCCTTTTCCCGGATAAACACTGTTTTGTTCCTAGTTTGTATCCTTTTATATTTTTAAATTCTGTAACTATTCTTTGTATTTTCTGTGTAAATTATTCACCTCCCCAAATTAGGAACACGCGTGTGCCTAATTACGGGATAATTTACGATGTTTATGTAACAATTGTCTCTTCGTTAAGCATATAAAGTTATGCTTGTGTTGTGGGAAGTTTTACGACTTTTTCCCAAGTTTAATATCAGTTTTAAAAAAATCCCCATAATAGGCGACTACATAAATATGGTAAAATTTAATTGATAAATACGCACATTAAGACATTGCCAACATTAAATAATGTAATAATAAAGTGTACTGTGCACTACATTGTACATTTACAGTGTACTTTCTCTCGTATGTATGAAAGAAAGGGATTCTGACCTTTTAGCCTAATCGTCAAGAGACGATAGAGCAATAAAAAAAATAGAGTACTTGTACTGTATAGTATCATGTACAGTTTAAAGGGATGACAGAACAATAGTCATGTTTTTCCACCTTCATTAACACTTTATCACGCGCTAAAGCAGTAACCTTTGCAGTCTGCGGTGCAACAGAGAAACTAGCACGAATTTTCTCTTTGTTCTTCATCCCTTCATGAATGGAAGATTCGTTCTTGCCACATAACCTGGCAATCTTCGTATACGATATATATATATATATATATATTTTTTCCTATTTCAATCATATCCAGAATTTTAACTTTCTCACTGATGGAAAGGACATCACGGCTTCTCTTAGGCTTAGAAGCACTAACAGCACCACGACTCGTACGCTTTGGGGCCATTATTACGGTACATACGGGCTTTCTGAACACAAACGCTGCGATAAATCGGCAACTAATAAGCAGAATGGTGGCAAGTTTGCGGGAAAGCGTGGATACGGGGCAAAAAGTACTGGGCGCGTTTGGGCTCCTGGATTTCACCATGTTACGACCCGTTCTCGCTTGGCGCGCGTTTTGAAACTTACGAAACGTTTATTTCTTTAATTTTGCAAATTTTTTCGGACCGCAGTAAACCGCGGATACTGATTATGCGGTTACGGGAGTCCTTCTCTATTTGGTAAATAGTACAGATGATAAAGATCCTCTTTGTGTAGTCTTCTCCACTCCCCAGTTATCTCTTCCCTCTTAGGACCAAATACCCTCCTCAACACCCTATGCTCGAACACCCTTAGCGTATGTTCCTCCCTCAATGTGAGGGACCAATCCTCACTACCATACAAAACAACAGGCAAAGTTATAGTTCTGTATGTATTAACCTTCATATTTTTGGGTAGCAAACTGGAAGACAAAAGATTCTGCTCCGAAGGATACCAAGCAATCTATGACTTCAATCTGCTCTTAATTTCTCCGTGAAAGTTAGATGTAAAGACGTCATATCGCAGAAGTCTTGATTTTCCCGTAGAGGACTACTGTCTGGTATTCTCCCATGTCAGTGACATCTAGTCACAGAACTGCTAACCTCGTAATTTTCTGGTCAATGTACATAAATTGGTACTGCCTACCAGGGAGGTGATTGGGCAGTGAGGAACTTTATGATCTGTACAGCTCACTAAATACATTCCGCGTGATTAAATAAAGACGAATGAGACAGACGGGGCATGTGGCATGTATGAGGAACCGGAGAGGACCTAGGCGTAGATAGGATAATATTAAACTGGATCTTCAACAAAGCTCTTGGGAGCCATTGACTTCGTCGATCTGGTTCACGATAGGGGAAGGTGCTGGGCTGTTGTGAAAGCGGTGCTGAACCTTCCACTTTCCACATAATGCGAAGAATTTCTTATCTAGCACAGGAAAAGTTAATTCTCAAGAAGGACTGTTACACGGAGTTGGTTATTTAGTTAGTCAGTTGTAACTGGAAATTCCGTTGGAAACCGACGCAATACATTATTTAAATCTTTAAACCCCGAATTAAATCCCATCTGCCATCTGCTGGCATTATGAGGAGCTCACCAAATTCTCCACGTTAGCAGGATAAGGGTTAAGCAATGATAATCAGATTATATTCGTAAGAAGTAGGGAAGTGTACGTATAGCGTAAAATTTGATGCGTTGGAGATGTTACGGCCGCTGCATTTTCAGTTTGTAAATGCTATGTTTTGATGCTTCGTTACAAACCATTTATTTATTTATTTAAGAAAAACATTTATAAATGCGACTATCTTAATATGTCCTCACACTTTTTACATAACAAATTACGACTACAATCAATTTGCCTGAGAATAAATGATCAAGGCTACGATAAACTGTTGATGCCGACCAAACCAATGTTAAATTAACAGCAACTGTTATTGAATACTAATTCAACTTGGTTGGCTGTGGAAACTATCCTACTAACTGAATGACTAAACAATAAATATTAAATGTTATAATATCCTGTTGTGCTTAATCACAAGTACATGAAAATAAAAAAATAACTGTGGCCGACGGAAGGTTTTTTATATTTATTCACTCATCAGTACTAAGACTTTATTATTTACTGTTATTCCTTGCACTAATGGAACATGTGTGTGTGTGTGTGTATGTACACACACACACACACACATATTATATTAGTGCAAGGAATAAGAGTAAATAATAAAATATACTGCAAGGCATACGTAACCTTTATACTTTATGCCTCGAAGTTGTAGTTAACAGGGCATTATATGAAAAGAAAAATTGGGATATGTTGGAAGCAGTCTGATCTCGGTCAAGACTTTCTGTTTTTTCTCGCAGGCGAAGATGTGTAAATGTTTGCTGGGAATTATCTTGAACACCTTCGTACACCAGGTTCTGAAATGTGCACACAGAGTCCCTTTTATAAAAATGTCTATAAAACTCTAAAACTTGGGTGAAAATATGCAGAACGTGAAATGCATGTTCAATTCTTCTGTATAACTTTCACCCGAAACATTTTTCGCCCTGGAAATATTTGAGGAGTTATGATTAAGATTTTAATGAAATTTTGGGTCTACTTGTCGGCCGGCTTCACCCCCAGGAGATATCCCTGGTCCTCATTTCTGTTGGAGGCTGAGTCGACTCCAGGTTCACATTGCGGTAGGAAGAATTAAGTAAATGAAAAATCATATCTTTATATAGACTGCAAATTCTACTATTCCATCTAGGTTGCCAGTGCCTTTTATTCTGTGTAGTATTCTTCTAAATAATTACCTTTCCAATGCCTGTAGCATATGTTCTTTGTGTGTGTGTGTGTGTGTGTGTGTGTGTGTTTTAGTGTCCAGGTTGTACTTCCATAACACAACACTGGCTTGATTAGTGTTTATATAGTTTTCTTTTATTATTTCGGTGCATTTGTTTATGTGCAAATATGAAGGGAGGAAACTCCTTGGTGAAATATGTGTATTGCGTCTCGGATTACCCCATTTTTAATCTTGTTTCTTTCTAGTGCCAGCTGGCACTCTTCGACTACCCCGACTGAGGATTTCCCGTGCATTATCCTCAGTTGTAAGGCAAATGCCAGGGTAAAACCCGCAAAGACGGTGCACGGCCCGCAATCTTCCAAACTTTTTGTGTTTTTCTATGTATTTTTCGTTTTGTGTCGTTCTGCGTATTGTGTGTGTGTGTGTGTGTGTGTGTGTGTAAATGTGTACTGTACTACTGCCACCGGGTGGCTACTCAATTGCAGTTAACAAATATATCATATCACTTCATATCATATCATGTCGTATATAGTGTCATATATCATAGAAAGAGAAGTGCGAACATGACCGATAGGTCAACAAACTTTCCTTATATTTGAAAGGTAAATTCACCCTAGAACAAGTCGTGAAAGCCCAGAAGAGTAATGGGAGTACAGATCTACTGTCTATTTGATTTGAGCACTAGATGTCGGTGGATGATCAACGTCACGTCCCGGCCACTTTAGCTCCGGGAAGGAGTGTATTTGGAAGGTTCATAAGTTCAAACATCGACCGGGAGAGGGCCAACTGTAACTGAGGTTTATCGCGTTCCTTCTCATTCCTAACCAAATTATGGAACAGCAGCTTAAAATAAGCTCCGGCTGCCTCCAATCACAACTTAGTAGTTAATCACTTACAAGTTCATCATTTATCACTCAATAGACCATTCACTTGCAAAACTGTCATTAAATACATGAATAAACAATCAACTCGTAAACTTATACTAGTAGTCATGTGTGATATATGAGTCTGACGAATTGAAAGAATGTTGTTCTTAGGAAGACGAAAACGATAATTCGCGTAGTACGCCTAAAGGGTTAACCCTAGTTTCGTTTAACAGATATTATTACAGATTTTAATAGAATTCTATTTGTTTTTGAAGAGGGATGCACGTGCAACATAGAATTGCTTAGTGACAGAGAGTGTAAAAGAGGTAAAATATTTATGTACGCCACGAAGGCACACGGGGAGTGGAGGTATAGCTCCACTCATTCTTAATCTCAGCATCCCATAGAGATGAGTGGTCAACATCACGCTACGGCCGCTTTACCCCTGGGGAACGAACTCCGGTTGACCAGTAGGCTGTGTTGGCCCCAGAGCTTGTATGGTCTTTTAGAGAAGAGAAAAATCTCCTCCCCCTATCGGAATTCGAACTCTGGACCGTTCAGCATGTAGCTAGTGTTCTTACCTATTGGCGCTCCAACAGGAAATATTTTCTTCAACGTGTGAATTACATATTGACATCTTGTGGTGAATGAAAATGCCAATGCATCTAAATAGTGTTCTTGGTCCTAGGTGAAAATCAGTAATTGGTTTTGTTACCTTTTTTTTTTTTTTTTTTTTTTTTTTTTTTTTTTTGTTTTTTTTTTTTGTTTGTTAAAAAAAAGGGGAGGGCGGTTTTAATTTTTTTTTTTTTTTTTTAGAACCAAATAATAAAAAAAAAA
>Ga0123355_10014738_pt1 | contig 12242 bp, 10 predicted proteins | sample TergutEmb28metaG_3_FD_89872 | JGI IMG/M metagenome (GOLD analysis project Ga0123355, IMG submission 89872) | Embiratermes neotenicus P1 segment gut microbial communities from Petit-Saut dam, French Guiana - Emb289 P1 | ecosystem: Host-associated > Arthropoda: Insects > Digestive system > Gut ...
ATTGGGTGAGGAGTACAAATCATTTAGCTCCTCGTTATTCAATCTCCTCCATTCCCCCGTTACCTCGTCCCTCCTAGGTCCAAATATTCTCCTCAACACCATGTTCTCAAACACCCTCAGCTTCCTTTCCTCCCGCCGTGTCAACGACCAGGTTTCACACCCATACAAAACAACAGGCAAAACTATAGTTCTGTATATCTTGATCTTCAGATTTTTGGATAGCAACCTGGAAGACAAAAGATTCTGCACCAAATGATAGCAAGCATTTCCTGACCTCAATCTGCTCTTAATTTCTTCTGGAATAGAATTTTGATTTGTTAAAGTTGTTCCCAAATATTTAAACTCTTCCACCTTCTCGAAGGTACTATTATCAATCCTCACACTGTGAATTCGTCCTGCATTCTGATCTCCAGACATGACCATGTACTTAGTTTTATCAGCATTTATTTCCAGTCCAATCTCCCTAGTAGCCGCTACTAAAGTTTCTGCATTTTCCTTTAGAGTATGTATGCTTCCTCCCAGTATATTGACATAAACGGCATAAGCCAGAAGCTGATGTGTACCATTTAGTTTCAAGCCATCCTGGTTTACCTGGACCCTCCTAATGGCGTACTATAAAGCAAAGTTAAAAAGCATTGGTGATAGAGCGTCTCCTTGTTTCAAATCATTTCTAATAGGGAACCTGTCAGAGGAATACATAGCCGCACAAATACAGCAGACTGCTGTTCTACAGAGATAACAGGAACCCTTGAATTATTTGGAACACGAAATGTGCGGGCAGGAACACACAGCGGCACTCACGATTTATGCATTTCCAGCAAAAGAATAAAAGGAACAGATGAAATGTTCCCCTTTCCTGATCTGATGTTTCCTGTGAAGCTCGAGATTTCCGTTTCCGGGTTCGGGAGTTCGAAGCTCACCAACAGCACGGAACCACAGATCCAGGTTTCACAACACACTTCAGTATCACATTTCCAGCCCACCACACAATTTTCGCCTGACATAATACCAAAGCATAAAACCGATTCCAATGTTATAATCCGTTCAAGCTGTTAAAACACGCAGGTATCGTGCATATTCAACGTCAACTGTCCCCAAAACACTCATCAGTTTAAAAGCGCGTCAACTAATTCTACGATGGCTTTCAGGTATGACTGCAACTAATGAAGCCTACTTCCCTGCTGCACATTTACTGTTACGGTTGTTATTGCTGTTATAATAATAATTATAACAGCAATGACAATAATGCAATAATTATAATAATTATTATTTATATTTCTTGACTAGCTGCAAACCAGTTAGCTTCTCAAGAAGGACTCCGCACCATGGAGTAAGTAAGTAAGTAAGTAAGTATTTATATTGTCTAAAATCATTACTTAAGCACGCTAGCTGTATGCATTAAATTTGTCGAAATATTGGGTATAATTTCAGATCCGCATAGCTGACAAGCCGGTAATTGCTATTTTCCAAGCAATGTTTCATATACTTACACCCAGTCCAATCGAAATGGGATTTGTGGTGTATAAAATAGCCCAGCAGAGGCTTTTCCCCCAGTTCTTCTATTTTCCCACCAGTATCATCCCACCAATTGTCCATACTCACATTTCATTCACCAACTGGCAGCGTCGTCACATAAAACAAAAGTTTTCATATTCAGTATACAATTACGTACGATATACACCCACACAAATTACTCATACTTATTGCCAACAGAGCACTGGGTATCGCCAACAAACGGAAGGCAGGGAATACTTTCGCGCTGCCATAAATGTTGTCACTGCAAACTGTATGGAGATAGAACACAAACGCACCATACACTATCATCGTCATCATCATCATCATCATCCGTCACGAGTTAGGCTGGTTCTACTTTCAATTCTTCCAAAATTTCTTCATTCCTTTTGTGATAAAAAAGGTGTAACCATCCGTTCTTCTGAAAAATTTCGTCTCGACTCTTATCTATCGTTTTATATCCTTTTTCTAAGGGTCCAAATTTCGTTTCCATATAACAATAATGAGGGAGATCCAGTGCATTAAATACTTTTATTCTTGAAAAATTCTGGACCAAAGTTGGTTTAAAAGTGCTGCATAAAATTCCTAGTATTTGAGCAAACTTTGCTAGATTCTGTTGAATACCTTTTCCATTTTCATAGGAAATTTCACACACTACGTAGACCTAAATGACTAACTGATTAACTAAGTGACTGAATAACTACAATCATGGAGCAGAATCCCACCTGAGAATACAAAGTTATTCAGTTATTCAAGAAACTGCCCACATTTAATGTAACACGAAGCTCCAATACCGCTTTCACAACAGCCCACCTCTGGTCCAATGAGCAGATGCATCCACCAGTCCATTACTTCCGACCCTATTTTTGTAAAATCGATTTAATATCCTCCCATCTAAGCCTTGGTCTCGGGTGGGCACACTTCCATACCTAAATTCAAGCATCTCTTCTCTTCCATGCATGCCACATGCTTCTCCCTCATAACTGTACGTCAACCACTACAAATATCGCGGCTATGTCAAACTCTAGAGAACACAAGCCTATGTGACAATACTTACACAACGGGTTCTGCACACACACGCGCGCACGCGCATACGTACACACAAACACACACACACACACCCGAGAGTGCAGCCCGCTAAGAGAACCTACAAACCCGCTCATAAAATCTGCACTAAAATACTGTATTAAATTGTACACTCGTGTTCAGGAAAGGGACAGGTGGTGGGCTCTTCTGAACACGGTGGAGATCTTAGGTTTGCAGAAAATTAGGTGAATTTCTTGACTAGGTGAGGAACTATCAACCTCTCACGAAGAACTCTGCTCCATGGATTTACTTAAATATCAAGCAATCCCTGTATAGCCCTGGACAGGCCCTGAGGATTCCACGAGTTTGGGGCTCCCTGATTTCAAGACAATCGGCACATAAAGGTGGCAAGGTTATCAGCCCTACGCACTGGCCGCCTTTACCCACAGGAAATATTGCTGGCAATCAATTCGAATAGAGGCTGAGTCGACCCCAGGGACATAGTGCGGCCGGAAGGATTATGTAAATGAAAAATTCCAATGATACCATCGGGAATCGAACCCGCGGCCTTCCGGCTTGTAGCGCAGTGCCTCAACGAAATGTGCGACCGCGTGGCCCCATGGAGTTAGCTAGATATTATATACTCATAAAATAACACTGCATGTTGCATCAGGTGTTGGAAATGACGTCCTCCAGCTCCCCCGACACTATTGAACACTGTTCGAAACCCCTGTCTAACAAAACTTTACAGTGTTGCATTTTACCTTGTCTTTATTCCTGAACCTTATAAAATAAACAAACAAATACACTGCGTTAGGGAAAACCTAACTGTCTGTATTATATTAGAGTTCCGACATGCTTCGGCCCTAAAGGACCATTATCAAGGCGTCACTAAACCGCAAAAAGAAGTTCACATAAATTCGTAAATGTGTATGCATAAGTGTATGTAGCTTTATGAATTTACGTACATTCCCTTTTACGACTGTAGTGATACCTTCACAGTGGCTCTTCCTGGCCGGAACCTGTCTGAGCTTTAAAATCATATAGACAATTAGGGGTTTCGTGAATACAGTGCCGACACTGTCCGCCTGATTTACTTAACTTAATCTTGAGTGTGTGTGTGTGTGTGTGTGTGTGTGTGTGGATTGCTTTCATATGTGTCGTCTTTCAAACTTCCTCACAGATAACAATCACATAGGGTTATATCGTGCGAATAAGCAGGCACAAACGATGACTAATCGTTCGTTCCCACAAAACGATCTGTATGACAGCCATTGAACTGCTCGCTGTGTGGACTGCTGCACCACCTTGCTGGAAGAAATCGAAGTCCCTATCCTCATAACTCAAGTTTTCAAAAGACAGTGCGATATTTGTCTAGTGTATTTTTATGAATTCACTGCGTTCGCAAAGAAGATCACACTAACAGCACACCATACAAATTTTAATACCAGGTAACGGACAGTTCATATTAATTCGGGATATCCGCTAAACACTATCTGTTATGAGTATTATCGTGACGGTTCAAGTGAACACATGGCTCACCTATACTTTAAGTTAACAAAGGACCGACTTCACCTGTAACACAAAGCTCCATAACACCAGTTACAAAACCGTACCCTCGCAGCACGGCCTGCCTCCTGGAGATTTTGCACAACTGAAAGTCTGTGCAGTTTCAAAGGAAGGAATTTTGTGATTGCGTATACAGATGGCTTTGACACACCGCCTTCCTGCGACAAACGTCTTACATATTTCATGGAGAGGCTTTAATCGCGCTAGTATAATATCTAGTGTTCCTTCGAACGGAAAACGTCAAGTTTTCTGTTGCTTCTTCATATACAAAGAACTTCATGTTCGAAAGTTGTTCACCAGTCCGTGTACTGATATCAAAGAAACTGAGACAGCGGGAAACCGTCGTCTATATTTGCTACATTTTCTTGTAGAATTTTTTCCTTCTATTAGACTACACAAAAAAAAAAAATCCCCTGTATTACACCGTATTACATATTCACGAACAAAAAAGAAATTACATCAGATTAAAAGCATCTGTCTTGCACTGTACATATATTCATGGAACACCAATTCACGTCTGCAAATGAAATTAGACTGTATGAACACAAGAAAATGAAGCAATATAGGATAACTGGCCGTCCCCCGATACAACCTGGCGGTCTATAAGTAATGTTGCGCCCCACCAGGGTGCCGCATGTTTGGGTTCAGCTTTCAACCGAATTCGCTGCAGTTGTCTTGGAAATGGGAAAGTAGGTTTTATAACTTTTGTTCCCACCATTCCCTATCCGTAAGGAAAACTACGCTCAAATATAAATTCCCTCATTGTTTACGCAGCCACAGTATGCCTTCAACTCTGAAGATGACAAACCGTTTCTCCGAAACTTCGGTGCTTTTATAGCACACTGCATGACGTCACAACACAAAGACGACAATATTCAATTTTCGTTCCAACAGCTACAATCATACCGAATTTCGGAAATCTACATCTGCGGTATCTTGGTCGGTTCGAAAGGTTCACTTACCGTAAGACTGTCGTCTAATTTCCGCTGCCATTGGTCCGAACGGTCGATAAGGGCGTTCCATTTCTCGGACAGCTTATTCACCTCCCTGCGGATACTTCGGGTGAGTTCCCGAGCCTGTTCCTCCGCGCTCCGGTACCCTCGCGAGTCTCCTTCCACTTCCCTGCCCGCTGAAACAATATCAAACGCCAATAAATATCCAAATAAAGAAAAGAACACAGGCTGAAGTTGTTGAGCTGAGTACAGTACGTGACGCTAAGAAGGGGGGTGAAGGCCTAACAGGGGGCTGGAGAAAACTGCCTAATTGGGAGCGTCACAATTTTACTTCTCGCCGAATATTAGGGTGATGAAATCAAGAAGGGTAAGATTGGCGAAACATATGATATACGTGAAAAAATGCAGGAAAGATAAATCTTGGAGGACCCAACCGCAGATGGGTTAATACAATGGACCTTACCGAGAAGAATAAGAGGGATTGGATTTATCTTGCTCAGGTCAGGACACGATGGCTGTTTCTTGTGAACGTGGTAACACATATTTAGGATCCGTAAAATGAGAATAGTTACTCGATTAGCTAAGAAACTATCAGCTTTCTAAGAAGGATTCTGCTCCACGTGGTTAAATACACAAAAGGGGTTAACATAAGAGCTGAAACACGTTCCAACGTATGAAGGTTACAGTCTTCCGTGATGGCACGTATCTACCTACCTCCAATATGCATCTTCCCTCTGTGCGCCACGAGAGCACAGAGTAGGATCAGATGTACAGCTCCACCAAGTCTTAACCTCGGCACTAAATGGAGGTGAGTGGTTAACTTGCCGCTTCACTCCCGGCCAAGGACCCCGGTACCCAATAAACAGGAGGCTGGGTTAGTCCCAGAGCCGGTCTCGACGCTTTCAAAAACAGAAAAATCCTTTAACCGTGTCGGAAATCGAACCCTAGATCGGCCAACCTATAGCCTGTTCACCACAATGAGCTACCAGTGAACAGACAGTGTATCTAAATCCGCAGTGACCTTAAGGAAAAGGAACATCGGTCATTCATCAGGATTGAAGGTATTGCGTAGTCCCTCGAGGCCAGAACGCCGGAAAATATCCGACTTTGGCCCTGACGACTTCCTTCCATATCTTTTCCAATTCATAAATCCCCAACTACACTATACTCAAGGCTACACGAAGTACGTATTTACTACTGATATCGGCCGATGGATTTGGAAGCAATGTAGCAATGAAATGTCACGAGACTTGAGCCAACGAATCAATTCAGTTTCAGCGGTAGCAGAGTAGTGACAGCAGTTGTGTTGCGATATTACAAACGGCAAAACAATCAGGCTTTGAGGGTCCCAGCAGGATGAATCACATCAAGGTGGTACGTCTGTCAGCCCTACGCACCAGCTGATTCGACCTGAGGTCCACAGTGCAGCCGGAAAAATTCCAGTGGTACAATCGAGAATGGATTTCCAGCGGAATGCCTCAACCAACTGTGCCGCCGCGTATCTTCTTGCGATATTATATAATTAGTATTTTCACAGCTGCAGGTTTAGCGCATAATAGTAAGAGTATTTCTAGTAATGGCAGACCAAGGATCTACGAAGCAGTGTTTTAAGCTGCACGCGTCCATGTTTCACGAAATTCGGCCAATCAGGATCCACTGTCCACAATAGTGATACAGGCCAAAACGAGATAAAACAAAGATTACAGTTTCTAAAATAAAATTTATGCACAGAACGTTGAAAATACACGTGAACTTCTTGCAAGAATGAACTAAGACAAGGCAAGAGAACTAAAACAAAACACCTGATGTATAACATTCAAAACTTACACTGGACGTGTTCCGATACGTCCACCAAATGGAAAGGAACATATTTACCTCTGTCATTTAAAAAAAACGCCGTTGATCAAGACACCGTAGAAACACTCTGGAGATACTACTGGAAGGCTGAGGCTGGACATCGTAAAAAGTAAATCTTTTTCATCTCTTAAATGGTGGTGGTGGTGAGGACGACGATATGAAGGCGTCCGTAGTGGAACTACAGGAAAGGGAGATAAGGAGGGGAAAAAACTCATCAAGTCAAACCTGCCATGCTCTCTCGAATATCTAGAAATGTGTCTTCATGCCATTTGTGATAAACGTAAGGTAAGCGTTACTGCAATGAGTGCAGCTACTGCTCACAAGGCAACTTAAACACTGAAACCCACTTACTCAGCTCCCATTCGCTCATTTGTAATACAAGCTTTCTCTTGTTCTGAACAACTGTTCTACGATCCTCAATATATCTTCTATGGTCTCTCCAGAACTAGAAAAACAAAGGCAAGCCTTCAGCAGAGGCAGTCGATTACAACCGGTTCATTACCGTAAGCTTAGGGAACTGCGTTCGCTGGCGCCAGCAGATTATCGAGCCAGCTATCCTGCACAGCATCAGAGTTCGATAAGTTGTATAACTACAAGGGTGTAATTAGAGGTTAGATTCAACATTTTTTATATTAAAGGGATTATTAACACACTTCAGGGAAAAATGATTACTGGGTTAAAAATACAGCGAGTAAACTGTGACAGACCATTAACACAGGATCGCTCTTCGGAAATCCAATAGAACGCGTAAAGGTCACATAACAGTCTTTTTGATAAGCGTTGTCAGCAATTAAATGTAAGATCTCAGAATATGTCGGCTTATCTGAAGTCAACTAGAAAATTTAGCTCAGTTAACACAATATCAATACTTCCATCTACGTAAAAGTGCTATAATATTCTTGAATACGGTTCTTAAAACAAGTCTGTATACCCGTTTTACACGCGTTCCCAAAATTTCGAAAAGCGCCAGTAGCTTCGTCAAGCCTGTCTCTCCGTCCGTCCGCATGAAACAACTCGCCTCCCACTCAACGGATTTTCATGAAAATTGATATTTGAATATTTTTCGAAAATCTGTCTAAAAATTCAAGTTACATTAAATTCGGACAAGAATAACGGCTACTTTACATGAAGACCTACGTGCGTTTATGATAGTGTCTCGTTGAATTTTGTTAGAATAAGAAATGTTTCACACAAAGTTGTAGAGAAAATCAAAACACTCATCTTATGTTCAGTAAATTTTTTCCAGAAATTCTCGCAGTTTATAAATTAATGTGAAAAATATATGGTCCAACCAGACAGGCCACAGAGGACAATATAATATACGGCCCGTGTGATTGTATGCTGGATAACTAAAGCTATAAGCACACTCAGACTATGCAATACTTATTTCCACTGTAACAGTGATTGCGCGGATGCGCCTCTATGTTACATTTACACGCACATTGCCCATCTTATTATGATTTCTTCTCTGATATCTGTTGAAGTCCAAATTATGGTTTTAATGTTTCAAGTATCTTCTCAGCTTAGGAGCTCCAGAATTTGATGAGCACACAACGTGAGTCATATTACTTTTTAATGACACGTCGACAGATTTTGAAACGTCGTTTAGTTGCTCAAAACGTCTAGCCAACATGAACATAATCGAATCTACTGTCATATTTAAATTGTTCGTCTTTAACTTGCGACTCATAACTTCTTGTAAACATATTTCACAAGTACATTGTAGTTAATTACGAAAATTTATAACAACCATGAACTGTTCGGGACTATCAGGACAAAACTGATGCATTTTCTGCTCCGACTGTCACTTTCCACTTACAATATTCAAACTTCTGCCACGAAAATATTCCAAATACAGGGAGGATAGTCACTATATGCTCGTGTATAAAAATTAGTTTGCCGTCTTAGTTCAGTGGTTGGTAGCTTCGATGTTCACGTATTTTCCGCAAGAGAGCGGGACATGGTACAGCGCCCGTTACTGACACCCCATCTTCGAGGGCTCTGTCGTCACTACAGTGATTGGTAGCCCTAGTACTTTCCGCAAGTAAGCGCTAAGTGTAATTCCGCATAAAATAATAATTTTTTTGTGGCGCTGTATGCCTCTGCGTGCTGGAATTATTCTCTGCCCCTTATAGGCCTGAATACAAGGTTTTGGTCAAGGTGTGCGTGCAGATGGAAATTATTTAAGGTCTCAGTATGTGTTTAGGGACGGAAACAAATACAACACTATAAAGTGCAGTGTATCACAAGGCATTACAGTAAATGCAACCTGACTTTAGACGTCACACGAGAACGAAAGCTGTTCAGAAAGTCATTCAGAACAGGCAGGCTGCACAGTGATTTTGTGTACGAACGAGACCGGACAGCAAGAACTTCTTGCCTTCTAAACTAAGCAAATTTTCACGTACTTTTAAAAACGTTTAGGGCACTGACAGAACATTATGGACGATATGGTGTGCTGATCCATGACTCATATCCAGATGTGCGGCTATTTTATTCACTGTTACATGGCGATTTTCCTTCACGATGGCTTCAACTGCTTAATTGGCCTCTGCTGTCACTACTCGGTGTGCCTGACCAGGTCGAGGAGAGTCTGTTACAGAACTAATGCCGTTCATGAACTTCCTTGTCCACTCGTACACTTGCTGTAGTGACAGACATACATCACCATACTGAACCATACTGAATTTGGATGGGTTTCACCCCTTCAATACTCAAAAAGCGGATGACAGAACGGTATTCTTCTTTGGTGCATGTTGCAAGTGGGATTGCCATTATTACACTACTACTGCGCCGTCGTGTTGCATACCTGCATCATACTGCCACCTGTCGGCCACTCTTCAAACCTTGAGTATCACTGTTGTCTACTTACAAGATAATCGAACTGGGTTTCGAATTTTTATCGCACTTTTAAGGTTTTCATTTGACTCTCCCTCGTATTTATCATTCAGAATTCATTCTCTGTATGTTCGTTTCATTGTTATATAAGTACGTTAAAATACAGATGATAGACTAAACCATGTGTGGCGTTAGAGATCTCCTGCCTCGGAGTTGCATTTCAGATGGATTATCATCAATTTTGGTTCCTGCCCGGGAAAGCTGTATCTGGTGGAAGAGTGATGCGGGTTTTTCGTACACGTCCGCTCTGTGCGTTACCATCAGACAACGAGGTTAGTGTTCTGTCGACGGAACCGCAGTGGCCCGTGCCTCTGGAACGTTAGTCGGCGTTATGGCAAGAAGAAGAAAAGTTGAAAGGCAGATCGGCAAGCAGCGAAGTCTCTGGATTCTCGAAGCATGCGGTCATCGCTGTCGGATGACCTCCTCATAAAATGAGGTTTCGTACGGCGAAGTTCACTATTTTCGTTTACGAGAATACCTCCATCTACTAGACTACATGACCTCACCGATTAAACACACCTTTGTTATACAGTATTTTAAAATCAGTGATGGCGGTTATATCAAACACAAGGACTTTCAATTATAAATGACAGCTATACGGAAATTAAACTTAATAAAGGAACATACACGTACGGTTACTTGCTATCTGTCAGTATATGTCGGCCACTATTGTTACTTTGATGACATATAAAATTTGTTCACTTTCAAATTCATATTTCCAAGGGATGTGACTGCCAAAACCAGATCTTATCTAGTATACATAATTTTTGTCTTTATAATTTGTATCATTGACAATACGTTACAAAATCTATAATACGTCAGTCCGTATTTACAACAGACCTTCATTCTTCTCCTCTCCTTCAACTGTTCGTGTTATTTTTCTTTTGGTTTCCTCACTGCCGTTTTATGTAACATAAAAACGTTTGTATCACTGACAATATGTTACATAATCTATAATATGTTAGTCCGTATTTACAACGGGTCTCCGTTCTTCTCCTTCTCTTCAAACTTTTGTGTGTGTGTGTGTGTTTTTTTTTTTTTTGGTTTCCTCCCTGCCGTTTTTTCTAACATAAAAAGGTTCTTAGGCCTCTCAGTTACGTGATCTTGGTACAGTTACGTAAGTTCTTATAGGCTATTTCCTCATTTATATGTAATCATCTACTGTTCAAAAGTTTTTGTCTCGAACTTCGCGTTTCCATATAAGCGCAGGCAGATCTTCCTTTCCTGCCTACACATGGGTAATCCTCCCCTCTCTACTCCACTCCTCACACCCCAAAACTTACTGGTGATACAACGACCATCAGCGTAGAAGTAGCAGAAAGTGATCACTGCCTAGAAGGTCGCAGGAATATAACAAATCAGCCCTCACAATCGCTCGAGCTCTCCATCAAGAGTACAAAAAACTAATTTCATAATATGGAACAGACGCACCACACTTATCTCTTTTACAGTTCTCCTCCTATCTCAAAACTAATGGACTCACAAACTGAGGGATTTCATTTGTCGTAGTTAATTTCTGACAGTAACGGAGAAGTAAAATTCAAGACACGCTGTGACCTGGGGAACCCTGGAAGCTGTACAAGAATAACATCGACGTAAATGTCTGTATCACGGAGACGGCATAACAGGTCACTACGTGAAGACTGTATAATATGTACTGCAGATGGCCGAAATAAGGGACACGGACAGTTTTGGTCGGAATAGGCTACCTCAAGGGAGGACGCCATATACCAGACTTAGACGTAGATGTCACTAGGGCTGACGAGCAGTTGAAGAGTTGGTAATGAAGTGGACGGGTGGGGTAAGCGTCTGTCGGGAGTGGGATGACCGCCATAACATTAGCAGCCGTTTCGCTGTAGGCGTAGGTCACTATTTCCTATGGTCAGTAATAAAACATTGCGGATTACGAAGTAGCGTGGGGAAGCGACACTAGCGCCACATAATTCAAGGATCCTGAAACTATACATGGAACAGATAACCGAAATATATGCATATGTTGTTAAGGTAATATTCTGTTGTAGAAAGCAGAATGTGGCAATCGAGCGAAATTTGCACTCGACTTTCCAGATTCACACACATATGTAACAAATTATAGAGGAGGGGTTATGGAATTTTGGACGAAAGCAGAAAATAAACATGACTATAAATTATGCGTGAAAAAAAAAGGTGTGGGTCAACACTACAGTCTAAATTTAGTTTATGAATGTAGTCGGAATGTGCCATCAGTATGTCAAACAACCAATTAAACCCATCAGGCAGAACCATTCGCAAGAAGTCAAAAGCAGCACGGACACACGAGATACTTTCTTGTTTTTAAGCTTTCGCCGTGTTCTAAATGTAATTTATTCCTTTTTGGGTAATTCCCTGGCGTCTGAGTTCTAATTGCCGACGTTTCGGAACTCACTATCGGTTCCATCTTCATAGGCA
>Ga0123355_10014739_pt1 | contig 12241 bp, 4 predicted proteins | sample TergutEmb28metaG_3_FD_89872 | JGI IMG/M metagenome (GOLD analysis project Ga0123355, IMG submission 89872) | Embiratermes neotenicus P1 segment gut microbial communities from Petit-Saut dam, French Guiana - Emb289 P1 | ecosystem: Host-associated > Arthropoda: Insects > Digestive system > Gut ...
TATATGAAAATAACACTACCCATTGTTACAGCTCTGCAACACATCTGATAAATACCTCCAAGTCGTCAGCTCCTGAAGATGGGCACAAGGTGGCCCGAAACATGTTGAGCAACCTATAAAGGAAAAATAAACATAATACTAAAAGTGACATCTAGTTGGTCTCTTTATCCACATTTTACCATGAGACCTTTAGCCGATACTAGTATCCGCACGACCTAATGAGTGGGTCTACGGCAGCTCGATATTGGTGACTGCGGGTTCGAATGTCGCCTGTGGCATGGATGTATGTCTCTTGAGTGTGTTGTTGGTGTCAGGTAGAGACCTCTGCTTCGGGCAGATGAGTCTTGCAGATGAGTCCTACCGAGTGTAGTGTGTCTACGTGTGACAATGCGGAGGCGGTGGCCCACTAGTGGCAGCCGCACCATGACAAGAATGAGGTCTTTGTACGTAAAAGCAAAAGTTAGGGAAAATAGAGAATTCAAATGTGATCATAACAAACAGAGGGGGTATAAGCTGTGCTGTACGAGGGAAAAAGAAATGTTTTTTTCTTGTAAATCTTGCATTGTTGAGTTCGGACGCATTGCTCAGTTACCCTGCATTCCACTTGACTGCGGTTAGTCAAGTGTTCAAACAGTCTGCACACTTCTTCCCCCTGTTCCACATGTAAACCTATTATTGAGAATTTGTAAAGCTCTCGCCTGCTCCGAACACAATACACATGGATGGAATGAAACGGTTGATTGATTCTACTTACGAAGCAAAGAGAGTCTTCATTTCTTACACATACAAACTTTGTTAATTGTCTCGTTTTCTCCAGTTTAGTATGGCCGCTATTTTCAAGCAGTTTTCTTGTGAGACGTCCTTGGCGACATTATGGAATATTTCCGAGTTATTTTTTTTTTATTATATTCGTGAAATATCTCCGAGCTCTTAGATTAGGTTGGACCAGAGGTAAAATACTTGCAGACCACTAGCCGTACGCGGCCAGCCAATTCATTTTACACGGCCCTCTGACTGATGTTGTTATGATTGCTGAATGAGACCGAAAGTTTAATATAAACGATCAGTTTTGCCTGCTGTTTTATGTGGGTGGGAAAATTGGCCTCCAACACTAAGGTAAGAACTTAGGCTAAGGGTGTTAGAGAATAGAGCACTGAGGAAAATGGCTGTGCCAAAGAAAGAGAAAGCGACAGAAGGCTGGAGGATATTGCCAACGAGAAGCTTCATGATTTGTGCTATTCACCACATATTATTCGGATGAGCATTTTAAGGAGTTGAGATGTTCGGGGTATGTGGTATAGGTGGGGGAGAAGTAGAGCGCATACAGGGTTTTGGTGGAGAAACCTGACGGCAAGAACCAGCTTCTAAGACATGAGCTTATCTGGAAGGTTAATACTGAGATGGATCTTAAAGAGACAGAAAGAATGTGGAGAATTGATTAATATGAATCAAGATAGGTGCAAGCAGAAGGCTGTTGTAAATATGGTTATAAACTTCCGGTTTCCATAAAATACTTAAAAATAGTGACTATTTGAGGAAATGGCAGCTTCTCAAGAAGAACTCTGCCACATGGAGTTCCTTTATTAATTAAAATAATCAGTTAATTAGCTAGTTCTTAGTGCAGGCCGTAAAGCTCAAAATGGACGGACATTATGACAACCGTCCGCAAGGAAATAACAAAGCAAAAATATTTTAAATCTAACAATTATATTAATAATATACGTCGTTTTAGTTATTAAACGTACAAATTATTCTTAATGATGTATTTCATTTTAATTCCAATACTTATGGCTTAAATGACGTGCCGTTCTACTTAGGGTCCATTATTACCCATCTGGCACTCGTACTGTTTGAGTCTGAGACCTATGGGGTAGACCCGAAGTATCTCAGCTATGTTTGTCCAGACAGAATCACCGAAATGTCTTCAAGGTGTTTGGTTAGAACACAGCACAGTAGTGGCTGTGTTGTAACCGCTCAACTCAAACCAGCGAAATGTCTCTAAACTATTTCCCTTTTATCAGATCGGTAGAATGGTTGTGTCGTAATTGTTCAAATCAAACCAGTGGAATGTCCCTAAGCAGTAAACTTGTTATCAGGTCAATAGAATGGCTGTGTCGTGTTCGTTTAGATGAAACCATTTGAATGTTTCTGAAGTATCTTATTATAGCAGATCATTTAAAAAGTCTCAGAGTTTAATGGTTAGATCAGAGAAGAGGAATGACTGTGCCTTATTTGTAAGGATCAGAGGAGAGGGATGTTTGCATTGTGTTGTGCCTGCTCAGATCCGACCAGTGGAATGTCACCGAACTGTTAGGTTCTATCCGAATAGTGGAATATCTTCTGGGCGTGGAGCTTACTTCACCTCCACTCACCACAAACATCGTTTCCAACCCACACCTCTGAGCAGCAATATGAATGAATGAATCCCAGGCTGTACTTCTTGTTCCCCGCTCCAAACCCCGCCATATCCATGGTGACAGAATTAGCCTGACAGACCCGGTTACACACGGCTGGTCTATTCATACACAACACATTCACACACCAACTTGGTTGTTAGGGATGGTGTTTCGAATCTTGGCGACGCTCACAGAATACCTTTTCATAAACCATGTCAGGCTTTTTATAAGTCTCTGAAAACGCTCACGACTTTCATTCGTATCTCTGACACCTTCTCTGTGTCTCAAATTAACTGAAGAAGTTTCTGAGGGAAGTATCCACAATACTGCATCAAAATGTGTATTTTACTTAGGCCTGGATTGTGACATTTACCGTCTGTAGTGTAGGGAACTCATTATACAGTTTTTTGACACGTTTCTTTTTCCAGCTGCATACAGCTCCTTGTCACCTGTTAAGGTTTAATGTATGTATATTCAAGTATGTTTATTGTTAATTTAGTTATTCCGCATATCGGCTGAGCTAACCCTGCCCATATCTGAAATGATCATTATGCCTTGCTTTTTATGGTCTATGAGTCACAAAGCAACTCTTTGTACCACATAAGGCTAACATGCAGAGTGTCATTTCAAAATAAGATAAATTTGTTACATTGGTGGTTCTTATTGGTTTTACTATAGAAATAACATTAGATTGCACGGCCCTATGAAAGTCAAATATATAATTTAAATCTGTACTTTAACGCAGTATATTAAGTCTTCGTTTGTTTTTCGGTATAAGGAATGATTATTTCCCCTTACTGCATTAATTTCCTTTTCTTTATGATGGAGATCAGCTCTGCTGTACATTCAGAGAACTTTAGACTGCACATGCTAAATAAATATGCTGTAAATTTCACTCCGCTAGTTCAGAAAGTGGACCGGTGAGGGATTCGTGTGTACATGCCCATAATACCATTCTGTTCGGCTCTGACGATGGTGTATGTGTCACTGACATAACAACCCACTTGTTTTTGGACTTCGTCCATCGTCTAAATTTTTAATGAAGCAAGACGTTTCGGAAGCCAACTGTGCTTCCGTATTGAGGGAAGGACGGCACACAATTTGATGGACTGTTTATATACAGCTTACTACTACTATACTACTATTACTATACTACACCTACTACTCCTACTACTACCACTACTACTATATTACTATCAATATACTACTACTATACTACACTTACTACTCATACTACTCCTCCTCCTCCTCCTCCTCCTACTCCTATTACTCATACTACTACTACTCCTACTATACTACTATTCCTACTACTACTATATTACTACTCCTACTACTACTACTACTACTACTACTACTACTACTACTAGGTCATATGGGGTGCCTTCCTTACCTGAATACGCAGTCAGAGTCGGCTTCCGAAACGTCTGGCTTCATTAAGAATTAGGCGATAGAAAAATTAAAAAGAAATGAATATCACTTAATTGGAAATAAACGCTCAGGTTTCAAAAACGAGGATACTTTATTGATTAACTTATCAACTGTCAGCTTGTTAAGGAAGATAGTGTTCGCTGACACCACACTATCACCTGTATGTACTCAGATTCTTAATGTGTGTGCATAGAATTAATATATTATGATTGAGTGCTCAGAGAGTGAGCGCGCGCGCGTGCGTGTTTTTGTACGTCCGCATAACATCTTGATGCTTCTTAATGCAAACTGTATGACGTAATGCATCAATGTGTAATGACGTTACAAAGTTGTGCCTACCGAACCATCTCAGTGTGACACTTGGGGTCTGCTAACTGCAAAGAGAAGACACAGCATCTCTGGGGAGGAATACAAGTTAGCATCAATCAGCATGCAGCAAATCTTACTTTGTAACTGCAAGTACATATAATATTATCCGCCTTCCTTTTTTTTACGTTTCTCCTTATTTCGTAAGAACATTACGCTACTTCATGTGACGTAATTGTCGCCCAATAGCATGTCATGCAGGCACATGGTTTTACTCACGATCAACCTCGACTCTAGAAGAGTGTGGGTAGGGTACGCCACGCTCCGGCTGCTTTACCCCTGAGAAAGAGTCCCGGTGACCCTAGTACAGGGGACTGGGTGGACGTCGGTGTTGGTCTTGACGGATACAGAAAATCTCGCCCAAACGGAGGTGCGAAATCTTGACCGTCCGGCCAGTAACGAGTCACGCTCTACAGACTACAGTACCCTGGCTGCCTACTCTGTCAGATACAGTACATAACATTAATCCTGAATAATCACAAATGTAACTACAGTATCGCCTGCATTAATATTGAAATCTCTGCATTTTGCTCACGACTTAATTGTACGTTTTGTATGATTCTCAAAATTATGAGTGACTGTTTTTCTCAACATTAGCAAGTCTGTCTTTATAATGAAGTCGGACTGTTCTCTGTGGGATAGGAAATGAATTATTGTATATTACAGCAAACCCTCCCTGATTATGGGGGTTACGATGTCTAAAATTCCTGCGAAAGGTGAAAATGTAAATTTAAGGCTTTGTTGAAAAAATGGGGTTGGGATAGCCGAAGACAAAAGGAGAATGGTAGTATTTAAATAATTAATTAGCACGAACACATGCGTACTGGCGTTAATTGGAATGACTTCCGTGTTGCTGGCTGGAAGTTGTCAGGGTAGATGAGAAGAAGGACGGTTTCGTGAAGAGAGGTGGTCTTCTAGTTTGCCTTCTTCATTTCCTTACACACATCTTGGTACGGTGCCTTGACTGCTTCCCTCTTCTGATTAAATTTCAGGCACCTGTACAAGAAACGGTCGACCTAAAGGAAAAGATCGACTAAGTCATCCGCCATCTGAAGGCGTTTCTTAAAGCACAGAGACCGCTCCATATCATTGTCTGAATCCTCTTTATCTCTTACTAAACGCGCGCCACAGATATTCAATGTCCTCAGCACTTAACTAGCCAATAAGACAGTCAAAATGTCCGGCGCTCAGTGCTTTGCCTTTTGCAAGAACCTTCTTCTGGGACACCGCTCGCTAATACGAGGACGGACTTTTCAGGCAAATACATATTTCATTTTCCATATTTTCACGAAAAGGATCATGATTTAAACAAGACGTTTTCTCGCTGGATGCAGCCTGGCCTTAAAGTTTCTTTATTTTCCTTGTTGAAATGAATCGTACTTTCCTCCTCACCATAGTTTTGCTCGACAACAGGAATGTTCATTTCGATGCCCAACATGAACAACACCTCCACTTTCTCTGAGAGTTACCTCACTTCCCTCTCTTTTTAACTTTCTGCCCTTCCTCGAATTTGCCAGGCATAATGAAAACAACAGCGCCACAATTAATTCTGAAAAGTTTTGAGTAGTACAAAAGAAATAACTTGCCTTATCACACGATACTGAATGACGCGTGGACAGATGTTGTCTCTCTTGTATTAAGCCTGGCGTCTACACAGGAGCAGCCACGAAATAGTGAGTGGTGCGCAATGCGATGCACAAACGCTATCACAACAATTATTTTTCGAAAAGTGAAACTGCGATGTGCTAACCCCCGCGAAATCGCGAACACATGAACTTGCGAACCAGGTGACTCTGCACTATGGAGACTGCAGACCTTCCTATATAAATACCAGAAATTCACCCCAGGTGCATAGAAAGCTGAACTTCCTTTCTCCACTGCTTCATCAACACGCTCCACTTTCCATTACCTAGCATCTTAACTTCCCATAGCTTGCCTTTTCTAAACTACCTTTTCAGGAAGGACGATCGGGCACGCTGTGGGGAAACTTCACGGTCGCCAAAATTTCTAGCAGTCTCCTTGTAATAGCCTAAGTGCAGCGTCTTATCCCAACCCATCCCTCCTATTTTGTCTTTTTCTCTTTCTTCTATGCCAAAAAGCGTTAATTCTGTTTTTAAATATAAATTTTCTTCTTCAAATTTCTGGAATCAGATCGAATAAAGAACCGACCTTGAAACGCTGAAATCTGTAGATGTTTAGCTAGGCATCCTTTGACGGGGGACTGAGCCATCTGAAGCCTCTGCCTACTCTGGACAGCATATGAACCCTGACCTCACATTCTTAGTCTAGTGATGTCCTATTCAATAGTCTACCACTGGAGATGGGCCGATGATAAAACGTATATTCAACTTTTAATTAATTCGTTAATTTATTATTATTATTATTATTATTATTACATTTTGAATAACCCTTTCACAAGAGGTAAAGATTTTCAATTTTTAAATTACAGTTCTAAGAAATGGAGCGTAGGTACAGTACCTCAATCATTATAGTAACTACGAAAAGGACTGGACGACGGGGTAAATGGAATTGGATTCCCAACAGCGGAAACGACATTCGTCGTCTCCAAAGCATGGCCGCCTTCCCCAGAGGTAAAGTGGCGGAGGAATGCAGCTAGCTATTCACTCACCTCAATCCTGTACCAAGTAGAGCACTGCGTGGAGCTGAAGATCCACTCTCCTATCTTAATGCCCTGACGCTTAAGCAAGTACCGGAGCAGCCTTACCTTTGTCTTATTCTAGAAATTGTAAATCTGTAGCCATTAGCCTGGGCGTCTTCTGGGTACGCAAATTGTGTCCTTGTGACAGTGTAACTTCTCCCTTCTGATTTAGATGTCCCAGTGTTTGACATCTTTCCCACTTCGTTTGTTTCTCTCCCACTGCAGCTATTGCTCTTCTGCGTTTTGCCCTGTAAACTCTTCATCCCTAATCTAACCCCCTCCACACATATAACCCCCCACCACTTCCAGCAACAGACCCTTAACATAGGTCTAATGCGTCAAACAGTCCTATTATAACTTTGACTAACGGGCATAAAATATTTAAACTGATGATGAGACAGAATCCGGTTTTGATGAAACACACCCCCCCGCCACTGGTTCTGCCGCCACGACTTGTCCGGACCACACACACACACAAGCACACGCACGCACACACAGTCTCTGCCGCCCCATCCTTATCGCCATTTTGATAAAATAACTAACAGAATTCTTCTGTCATATGGTCCGTATGTAGCTATGATGCATTGAACGGCGCTATCGGTCTGTCGACTATATAGCAACGATTTATAGTATCATTAGTAAGTAATTAATTGAGAAGGAAGTGGAAGGAAGTGGACTTACCCTATTTTGAGGTTGCAGATTCGTTACTTCAAGGGACTAAGAAACCTCATGCAGGACTTAACGGCTCCTAAAAGAGATTCGAACCAGAGAATCCAAAACAGGAGGTACTAACCCTCATGTTACGTGACTCGCGTGTTGAATACGAATTGTACATTATGTGTAAAATTTGTCAGTACGGAAACTAGTCAGCAGCAAGTTTTCTGTAGAAAGAGAAAAAAAATACTGATTATATGTAATTACATCATCAACGTAACAGTAAGCCGCCTTCTCATCACAGGGCCCGGGTTCGCTGTCAGGGAAGTCCGTATGGGATTTCTGATGGAAAGAGCCGCGTTGGTTCATCCTTATCAGTGTCAATCGACTAGAGCTTCACGTTCGATTATATCATGCGGGAGATGGACAGCGATCTATCGGTCACAGTTCCTCAGAGGCTTGGTCTCACCCCATTACGAAAATAAAGAGACATAACAAGTAACATGAACACAAAATCGTGGACACACCTATATACTTCACTTGCGAAAACTGCACATTTTTAACGTTAATGCAAGTGGTACACATGTTTACCACTGTGTTTTTAAGGTTAACTATGTACAATTCGTCTCCCGTGGGTGGATTTTAAGCCGTAGGTAACCATTTATTTAAAATATTGCTCATTTTGTATGACAGTGTAAGAGGGGGGCACTGGTGTTGGGGTGGGGGGGGGGAGCCACGCAACACTTTCTGTGACCCGTTACAAAAGATACTGTCACGGGAATTTTCTTTATCTTTTATTTACGTTCACTGTTGCGACTTTTTTATAATGAGATAAAAATGTGTAGGCTTGTAGCTCGTCAGGATGGAGAGAGAAACAAATGCTGCGGCGAGAGGACATCGCATGGAATAAAAGGGACAGTCGCAATGGAAAGGCATAAAAGTCTTTCAACTACATCATGATTCTCCTTTCTAGTATGCACGAATATTTCTTTTAGTAATTTTCCCCCAGTTTTTAACTCTCTGTCTCCAGGATTCTGTATGTTACAGAAAATAAACGAGAAATAAAGAAAATGGTATGAGATGGGGGAAGGGGGGTTCAGATCGAAACGGAATGCTCTTAGAGACCTTTGAACCCAGTCAGTCATGTGTAGGGTAGTTTTCTTTACTCTATATTGTACATGAGTGCTTGCTGACTATTCAGTAGAACTAAGTAGAAAAATAAACTCTACCAGTTGACCTGCATGGTTGACTACCTTGGCAAAGGAAGACGAACGAACTCCATGTTACGTCCTCGGGCTCTGTCCACCTTGCAACTAGTAGTAACGGCTTCGGACAAACACCAAGCACGAGTTCTTACAACAAGGCGTGGATGAAGATCCTGTCATACTGAGGTTACAACAAATTAAAACTATTCCTTCCACCTTGCTTCCCAAGCCCCAGGTAGCTCCTTTTCATATTTATATGGCTGATGTGTTTTCGGCATTTCTGGTTCGTCACAGACGTTCTAATTATTTCTTTTGATAACTCCACACATACTATTGTACCGGTCTCTGGTATCTACGTCACGCTTACGTCCCGTCTTTTTTTGCCGTGTGACGGATTTAGACGGATAATTTTTTTTTGGCGCGAGAGAGCAATCTGAACACTGCAGAACGGTTATTGCCATTGGTAGCTATACATCAACGATGTCGTCCGCTCTACGGCCAGCAGTCCCGCGATGAAAAAGAAAACTTAGTATTATACCGACTGTTAATGTACACTTTTTAAGGAGGGTTTAGAAACTCAATGAAGTCGTTATGAGAATTACAACTAAGAAGTACATAAATAAATAAGTAAATAAATAAATATATATTTATTGTATTATAAACATCGTAGCCTCCTACATGTTTCGGCCACCTACTGTGGCCACCTTCAGGGAGGTGTTCTTTGAAGGATATATTACATAGAACGTCGAAATAAAGTACTTGACAAATGTAAACCAGTAAGCTTTAAATAGAAGTATAATATCTTTGTAGTTACGTTTCACCCTTTTTATAGGCCAGGAAAGCCCTTAGGGTGAGTAGAGGTATAGCTGTACTCTTTCTAGGACCTCGGGACTAGATGGGGTGGGGGTGAGCCCCACGCCCCGGCCGCTTCTACGCCCGGGAAAGACCCGGTACCCATTGTACAGGAGGCTCGGTGGACCCTAGGGCCGATCTGGACAGGTGCGGAAAATCTCGTCCCCACCGAGATTCGATCCCCGGACCGTCCAGCCCGTAGCCAGTCGCTCTACCGACTGAGCTACCCGGCCCTAATATCTATGTTAAAATATAAAATACTGATAAAATTATATGTGTTGAGTTGCATGTTGGTATGCTGTGTATACGGTGACACCGTCCAAGCGGAAGTGGTGGTGCTGTGTCTGCTGCTTGCGCTGTGTTCTATGAGGTGTTTCCGCTTTAAAATGTACAATCTCTCGTAGCGCTCTTAAGTCTGTTATGTATATTCTTCCGTACTATAGCATAAGTGTCACATTTTTTACCTTTTTCATGGAGAAGCAGTGTATTTTCTTGGACAAGAAGTAAGTTGCTGAATAGTGTGTAGCTGAAAGGCATGCCTTAAACCTTAAATTTTCACGAACATTAATCGGATTAATACACAAATATTATGAAAATAAAACCAAAAAACATATTGTAGGCGTACATTGCGTGTGTTGCAAATTATAGTAGTTAGTATAGTGTCGATGAACAGCTTGAGCTGAGGTAATTTAGTCGGTATTGTGACTATGTTACTAGCTGGGTGACGGGTTCAGTTCCCAGGAAGGCACAGAATGTTTCTTCTCGAATGAGTCCGGACCAGTTGTGGGTCCAGAGGTAGAGCGGCCAGAAGTTAAGCTGCCCACTCGCCTCGATCAAATGTCGAGAGTAAGAATGCGTGGCGCTCTACTTCTACCCCCTCCCCATATTTCTTCATGACAGGTGCTTGACTTAGAAGAGGGAAGAATTTACCGTTTCTTTATTTCAGCCACTGAGCGGTGTGAGACTGTCCCACCTACTCTGTAAGTTAGAATGTCTGGTACATTATTTGGACCCAGACTGCGCATTTGTTGGTCTTCTGTTTTCTGCCACGTTTGTCCCTACTTTCTTAACAGAACAAGAAGCCTAGAGCATGTTTTGCTCTTTCTCTGCACGGTGGAAACAGTTGCACTTGTATTACTGAGTAAGACTGAGGTAAGAACACTTTATTGTCTGGGAACAAATATGAAGCAATTATTTTGTATTCCTTGTTTGAGAGTGTAAAAGGAATTTCTAATACTTTAACAAAGAATAATTTTGTTTAGACAATGAAGCCGCATTGTGACTAGGTTACAGTCTAGAGGATATGGTGTTCAAATCCCGGCAGAAACAATACATTTATATTTTCTCCAGAACGCCCAGACCAGCACTCGGACCCACCCTGATTCCTATACAATGAAAGTCGTGGGCCTATACCACGGCGGTGGAGCAGTCGTGACGTTAAGTTGACTACTTGCCTCCAATTCGAGCCCAGGTTAAGAAAATTTGGAGCTGTAACGTACAACCCCCTTCCCCCCAGTATGCCTTCATTGTCGCGGATACCAACAACTTTACCCTTTTTTTTTTACTTTATTAAGTATCATGACATAAAAACGTACGCGGAAGTGGCGGTATAGACCCATTCGTTCTTGACCGTGATATTAAACGAAAATGAGTTGTCAGCTTCACGCCTTGGCCGATTTACCTGCGGTACCCATTTTGTAGGAAGCCGTGTGCACCCAGACCCGCACTTATCCAGCCCGTGGGCTATTTACGTTAGTGGTAGAGCCGTCCTGTTTTTTGGTAGTCTGGAAAAAGTGTATTAAATTACAGGTTCTTTGAACTTCGTACGTACTTACTTACTTACTTACCTACTTACTTACTCCGTGGTGCAAAGTCCTTCTTGAGAAGCTTTGCCGATAGTCAAGAAATTCCCCGCATTTCACGGAACCCCAAGGTTCATTACCGCACTTACAAGCGTCCGCCACCTGTCTCTATCCTGGACCAGCCCAATCCAGTCCATATACCCACATCCCACCTCCAGGAGATCCATCCTAATATTATCCACCCATCTATGCCTAGGTCTCCCCATTGGTCTCTTTCTGTCCGATTTCCCCACCAAGACCCTATACACCCCCTCTCCTCACCCATACGTGCCACATGCCCAGCCCATCTCATTCTTCTCGATTTTATCTCTTTGAACTTCGTACTAAGAATAAATAAAGTGCCGAATTGGCTTCATATGCACTACTAAAATAATGTTTCACTTTCAGTCCCAGAAATTTATTGCCTCCGCAAAATGATTCCATCATTTAATCCATATCTGTACTAGCAGAATGTGCATGGGCTCATAAATTTAAAAACTCGAAACATTTTGTCTTGAAATTCGACGTCATGCGATCTGGCAGGATTTTAACGAGCTTCGGAGACGCCTACTGCCTTTAATTCAGGATATATTATGTACCTATAATAAAAACTTACTGAAGTTTTCGGGGGAAATGTTACCGCTGTGTTTATCACAAATGAAGATTGAGAAGACAGGTTCGTCCGAAACCTTTGCTGGTTTATATTAAACAGAATTTATATTAATAATTGTAGAATGAGATGCAACACAAAGCAGTCTATTTATTATTCTGCAAGTTCACTCTACATGTTTCGGGTGCCAACCACACCCATCATCAGGAGTACACAAAACTGTAACTACA
>Ga0123355_10014740_pt1 | contig 12241 bp, 8 predicted proteins | sample TergutEmb28metaG_3_FD_89872 | JGI IMG/M metagenome (GOLD analysis project Ga0123355, IMG submission 89872) | Embiratermes neotenicus P1 segment gut microbial communities from Petit-Saut dam, French Guiana - Emb289 P1 | ecosystem: Host-associated > Arthropoda: Insects > Digestive system > Gut ...
CGCTTAAAAAAATCAAGGCTGCGGGAACGCATCACCGTTGATAATTTAGGCGACTACATGATCCTCGACATGTCTACAAATGGCATTGTCGCTGGATGGAGATTTAGCATGACGCTAGACCAAATCATAGCATATGCTGAGGACCTGTAGGCTAGTACCCCAAGGCCCCTTGCTTTTCAACGGCAGGGGGCTTTGTCGTGCTCTGGGTGCAAGATGTGCTCTTTACGAGAGATACGCGACTCTCTATTCAAACCGCTCCTCAGAACGATTCCTTTTTTCCTCTGCCTCTAACTCGTCATTTACGTGCCGCTGCATTTCTGGTAGTTTTGTGTGTGCCCATGTGCGTATATCTTCATTGTCGCTATGACACAGTTCAGCGACAAGCGCTATCCTCGGCTTTACAATAAGTGCTCTTGAATCACTCCATTGTGTTGGCCACATTGATTCGTAAAATACATCTAGAATAGAACACACATCGATTCCAGTAGAAAGTATGTGTCTTGCGAGGAAACACCACGAATACCCCTCGTCCGTTCGTGCGTATGGAGTGATTATTTGCGCGATCCATGGATAACGCGCTTTGGGATCAAGTGAACACCACGTAATTATGGTTTGTGGCTCAATATTGTCCCATAGAGGGGCTTCAGAACGACTCCCTTTTATTACGTCAAGGTAGTATGAATCTACTTTGATGTCGTCATGTAAAAACACATTCAAAAAATCCAGAGGAGCTTTTTGTATCAAGGCCCGGAAGAATTTTAAATTATTATTGAAGATGCTCGTATTACGAGATATCTCGTCACACAATCTTTTTAACAGGGCTATTAGGTCATCTTTGTCTTCTTCACCAATTGGAAAACTGCTTGCAAATATATTTTGCAAATGGCGATCTGCTGATGTATTGTGATAAGGTTTCGAGGCGAAATCGAATGCGAAAATCAGTTTTCTTCCCAGTTCGCGGTGTTCCGGCCGAAGTCCATTGCCCTCTATTTCATCGTGGAACAAACGAGAAAAAATCTCAATTGCTACATCAGACCCTCCAGGTCTGTTAGCAATTAGCATTAGTATTTCTTCTAGTAATGCTGGAGTTAAGGAAGTCAATCCTTTAGAAAAGGCGATGTCTTGAAAACTCCAAACATCATGAATATCAGATGAAATCGCGTTTTTAATTCGAGAGATGGCTACTTCGTCAAGAGGCACTCGGCTTTGAAAATAAACGTAGACATTTTTTAGTTTATGATCGCTTGCAGCTCTTTCAAGGATGCAGCTGCATAGCCCCTGATTTATTTCATGCAATGCGCTAAGAAAGCCGCCAAGCATCGCAGGATTTCTTTTCTCTTTTGGTGCATCACAGTAAATCTCGAACATAGATTCCCATGCCATTTCGTGGTTACTTGCCCCCACTGCAACTCCTCGGCCCATGCTAAAGGCCAACCAGTTATTCTCTCTTACGGATTCATACACCACGCAAGAGAGGGTATCTGGTTGAAGCGCAATCGTTCTTCCTGTTTCTTCAGCTAGCAATGCTCTTTGATCTATTGATGTTTTTTCTCCCCAAAAGTCGTCATCCTCCCCAAAGTGAGAAGTAATCATAAGTATCGCTCTTTCCTCATCTGTGGCGGGGGCTAGAATTGATTTTATGTCTTTTAGTTCTCGAATTGTATCTGCATTTAATTGTTCCTTATCAAACTTCAGCGTCTCATGTATTGCCGCATAGCCAGAGGGCCAGAAAAACGCGCCTCGAATTTTCCTTGCTGCTTGCGAGACCTCTTTATACAACCCACATCGACATAGCCCTCGAATCTCTCCTGATAATATGTCTTGCACTTCAAAACCCGTGTCGCCACCATTTAGAATCAACTCAACCGAAAAATCTATAAAACGCTGATACCAAGCGTTATATTCCTCCTTATCTTCAGGCATATAGCCGCTATCCCTATTGTAAGATCCGAATGAGTAACCATATCTATTGGGATAGTACACAACAGAGAGAGCCTTCTCTAGTAATTTCAGTCCAATCCGAACTTTCTCTGCGTTGCCACTATAAACTAAGCTTTGAACAAATGACAGTTTTTGTTCTGGCACTGCCTTTGTCCCAGAGTGGCATAATTGGAAAAAAGATATCAGGACACTTTCAGTATCATATCGAGAATTCTTTTTTGCTTATGTATCACGCAATTTACTAATATTGTCACACAAGAATTGAAATTATCTTTATCATATGCTAAGTTTGCAACTATTCTCATGTGTTCATGTAAAAACACACCCCGAAATGGTGTCTCAAGTTCCGAAACATCAACAGTCTGATACTTTTCTAAAACTTTATCTGGCACTGTTGCTGCAATATAGGCAAGCATTTTAACTCCATCAAGATCCAATCCGCAAATATTTGCGAGCACACCTGCTCCAGAAAGAAAGCCCTCTGCAAGAGCTCGTGCCTCTTCACTATTATGCAAGTAACTGAGCCTACGAGCGAATGAAAGCATCAGCCTTTGTCGCATTTCTCCCGAAAATGCAGTCACTATCGAATTGTTTGGGATATTTCTTAATGCTTCTTTCGCCAATTTATTTGCTATGGCGTGTGGCAAGACTGCACGCCATTTGTTGCGTTTCTGCATGACTTCTCTTTGTAAAAGTTTCGATGTGTTGCGATAGAATTCCACGGTGCTCATTTGAACCAATGATGCCAGTATTCCAATTTCATTTTCTGGATTATCATTCACATCGGAGTCGAATGAATACACGAGAGCGCAAGCCTCCGCAATGCGCAAGAGGCTATCATCTTCTTGGCCTCTTTGCCAAAACAAGCGCTTGAACAATTCGCTATCCTTTAATGCTAGTAGGCTCTCTCCATGCACGACCGTTTTGGCGAGCGCAATGGCCATTCTTGCATTGCCACCAGAAAACTGCGCTATTTTCGTAGCATTATCAAAATCTATATTAGGAAACCGAGTACGCACCAGTTTGATAATCAATTCATCAGAAGCTGACTCTAAACGAAATGCTTTGGTTTCGCTCGTTTGTTCATCAGTAATGTCATATTCAATTGTAAGCAAACTAATACAGCTTTCGGGTCGTTCACATATCTCCACTAATCTTGTATGTTCTTTAGAGGCACAATTATCAACGACTAATAATGCAAATTCCTTTTTTGCAATTATCCCCTCTGCAAAGATGGGGGGTGTGGGCGACGGATCGCATCCAGTGTCAGTGTATATCACCGCATTCTGATTCAGAGCATTCGAGCCTATACGTTCATCGAAAAGGGCTTGCACAAACCTTGTCTTTCCTACACCCGACAGTCCGGTCAATCTTACAGAGGTTTTTGGCACGCGGAGCATCTCACGCATACGATTCAAGCCATCAATGATATTATTCTCAGGCACCCCATTATAGTATAAGCGCACTTTTTCATCAGCCACATAGGCCGCTTCCAAATCTTCGTGAGGGTTCGCCCAATTCCCGTAGGGCGTCCACCCTGTGATTTGCTCACCTATACGATCTCGAACCCACACAATCAGGCTCGGGTAGTTACGTACCCACGCAGCAATTCGTTCGCTATCATAATAATCAAGAACTAGACAATGTTCAGACAACTCCTTTTTAACGGCATCATCCATTGCCGCTATTCTTGCCTTTAGCATAGTATCAGATAAGTCCGCATTTCCGCTCGCTATAATATAGGCGCCATCTTGTTGCGACAATTCAATGATGCTTGACCGCAATTTGCCCTCGGAACACATTTCTTTCGCTACTTCACTAGGAATTAAATCATGCTCCTTTACTTGGAAGACAGTGTTCGGTCTTGGAATATAGCGATCAATATCTCCGCTAGGAATGTTGATTCTAACATCTACCCCACCGTCAGGCGCCGTATGTTTGCCGCCCCATGTTACAGCCGAGGTTGATATTCCCGCCGCTCTTACGGTTTCTTCACAAAGGCGACCGACCAAAGACCGCAGATCTTCATCGTTAAGTTTTTGAATGTGATTACGTGTTAAATCTAGCATATCTATCACAGCAGCTCCTTAGTACCATCTTCAATAGGGAGGCATCGCCAAGAATTATACTGTCAACCATTATACAGAAAAGACGCCGATTAAACAACAAAACCGCTCTAACAGCATGATGCAGACCGATTTTTGCGCTCTTTACGCGCGGATTGTATCTCCATTCTCTCCATGAGTCAATGTTCGATTGGAGAAAAGGGAGAGTTTGGAGAGTTGGAAAGAATCCAAAGGTATCTCTTGTTTTCCAAACAACCGGCACCGCCAACAGTGCCTACCTTCAATAGATCCCGTGGCTGATCCGGCGGTTTGTTTATATAACCTCTTTTTACCATGAGTACCCCCCCTAGGACGCCGAGCGCGTCTTAGGGGCATCTCTCCGAGTCGCAGAACCCCTATTTCGCTGCCTCAAATAAACGAGTACAGGTTTTTCAAATGCTTTATATCATGCCGCTTGCTGAATGTAACCGGCGACACTTCAATGTCCGCAAACGCTGCCATAACATCCTCGATCCGTCTGCAATTGAGGGCTTTCTGAGCCAATAATAACGATTTCTTCTCCGGTGCCAACGCTACCAGCCGCAGCATCCGCCGTTTGGTCTTTGCGTCCGTTATCTCTCTACAGATAATCTCCACGGCTTTGGCCTTCTTGTAAAAATGACCGAACGGGATTATTCGTTGAAACGTATCCAAAAATATCTTCCGACCCTTGCCGCAGAGAGTAGCTATTTGGTCTGTTGTGAGGGTTTCATCGGCGCAGGCGCGAATCGCTGTTGACTTCACCAGCCGCACCTCAACCCGCAGCAGACCCGCGGATTTCTTCGCCAAGGCTTTTAGCTCCTCCTTGCTTTCGGAGTCTGCCTCCCGCGACCGTTCTAGTAGCAGGCCCACCATGTCATATATCATAAACTCAACACCATTGCTGTTCCCATCAAGGCAGAAGCTGATCTTATCGCTAAGCCGGTTATCACGCGGCGGCGAAAATCCCTTGACTCTCCCAATCCGTTGCAGCACTTTGATGTATGCGCCAGCCTTATCCCGGCCGCCTACATCTATATCTGTCGCAAGATACATTTTGGATAGATTAAAGTCATCAAGGGCATACATGGAGCCGAAATAGTTATTGACGCGCTTTTCAAGTTTGCGGATCAGCTTATCTGCATTGCCTTGATCCGGCTCATCGCCATCCAGTAACAGATTGAGGTTCGCGGTGAGTTGCACCTTTTTCTTGTATTGCTTATCGTGGTAGGTGACGATTATTCCTTTGGACGCCAGTGTTTCGTCAACAAGCTTATTGCCATCAGAATACTCTGATTTACTATGGACTCTATCCAGCAGTTCATAAAATTTTTCGGAATCGAGACTCAATGTAAGCTCCAAAGTGGATTTTAAGTACATGATTTTCCCCTCTTTTTGCAAATATTTTTTACATTGCAGTTGAAGGCTTGCATGTTTTAATTGAAGTGTCCTGCGGCGGAGGCACCGCTTATCATCACCACTAATCCGCAATGGTCGGTTTATTCGCGTTATATGTCAAGGCGATAAAAAACGATTGTATCTGAACAGTCTTCTAATAGAAGCATCAGAAGAGTGAAAAAGCCGGCATAGCCGTAGTGGACCATACCGGCTATAAATGTGAAGTGAGTTAATCTGCGGCCTCTTTGTTGTAATCAAAGTCATCCACAATTTTGGCCTGACTTAACGGAAAACTGGAAAACAAGTGAACGTCGCAATCGTTCCTGAGCAGCCGTGCTCGCCCCACGGCTTGCTCTAATTCGCTTTCGATCATCCAGAACTGGATGTTACGCAACACTTCATCCTCATAGGTGTTGAACCAGAACCGGTGCCCGTTATGGGTCACCATCTGTTCTTTCATCTCTGCGTCTTCATCAAAGGCAAGTCCCATCGTAAAGGCGACCAGCTTATATACAAATTCCGCATGATACGGCGTTCCGATAACCAGAAGATTCTCGCCTTCCAAACTGTTGCTGCCCTCGGTGTTTCCGAAGTGCAAGGCACTAAGGGCGTATATCATAAACGTAATAACTTTGTCCGCACTAATGTTAAACCGCTTCATGAGGCGCTGGATAATACCGGGGCTATTTTCTATGCTGGTGCGGCTCATGGACTTTTGGGGATACTGATATAAGTTGCCTTTGTACGCAGCCTGTTTGCACTCGTAGAAATTGACGCTATCCTCACCAAAGAAGTCCCGGCATATTGTCTCATCGGCGGTTGCAGAGACCATAATGTATTTGACATTCTTAAAAAACACAGGCTTGATAAATACAACGGTGTCTTCCTTTAGGTTTCTCTCTTTTGCGGCCTTGCGGACATAGAATTTGCGGGCCATACAAAATGCCGGTATATCAACGCCATTTGATATACCGGCAGACTCTTCCTCATCGTCACCCCACTCGAAGCTGTCGAGTTCAATACACGATTTCGTTTCAGCGCGCTTTAACAATTTCTCAATTTTCTTACGTAGCCGGCTGTCGGAGCTCTCCTCCGATAGCTGCTTTAAGTCAGAAATCGATATCGCACACTGGTTTGATATGACGCTCTTGAGAATAATGTCCTCATCAACGATTACTGCGTCATATTCTCTAAGCCGCTTCTCGTCCATATTCAACAGGTAACGATGGGTGGTGATGACGCTACCCTCAAAAGTTTTTAACCGCTCACGTGCTTCCATGTATTCCCGCAGGCAGGGAATATCTTTTTTCTTTAGAATCTCGTGGATATATGGGTGGACGGAACGGTGCTGCCCATTCTTGTACAGCCGTGATATGTGCTTCCAGACCTTAGCGGGCATCTCGCCCTTGATCTCCTCCAGCGAAGGGGTCTTCATCACATTCAGGCCCGACTTAACAGCCTTCTCATAGATTTCATTCTTCAGAATATTTGTTGGAGAGGCGACACAAAATCGTTCCGTTGGATTCTCAGCCATAAGCCTCAAATAAGAGGTCGTCTTGCCTATGGCTGTCATCGCCTTGATGATATTCCACATAGCACCGACAGCCTGGTAAGCCCTGTAGATTGCACGGTAGACATCCTCCTGAACGTCTTCCACAGAATCAAATTCCTCCACATAACCGGGTATCCGTTCCATCTTACCGCGCTTTGGCCTGTGCAGCATATTGGTTCCATGAGCGCATTCGTCCTTATAGGGACAGAAACCGTTGCAGGAAGATGGTTTGCCACCTCTGAGACGCCGTAAGTCCTGCTCCCATTTTCGATATTTCTCCGGCCGATGATCGTACCGTGAGGTAGCACGCAAAATCTTCATGAATCTAGCTGGACCGGACTCCACCTTATCCATGCACGTAGCAATTCCAAACAGTTCATCGTGTCCTATCCTTCTAACACCAGTTTCAAACTCACGGAAGAGACGGCATCGTAATCCGAGACTATCGAGGTCGGTTGAACGATAAGCAGCATGGCCTCCAGCTTTCCTTTTGGCGACAGAAGATCCACTGGTGCAACTCTTACCAAAATTCAATACATAGTATTTTGATAATTTTTCGCCAACTCCTTTTATATTAGATTTTTTATATATAATAGTCGTTGGCGAATTTTTATCATCTGAAATTGCATTAGAATTTTCTGTGATATTTTCTGTCGATAGAAGATCTGAAATGTCATCTGTTACTGAGACATCGAACCGTCCCTTTGCGTTCAATGCCAAACCTGTTTCTCGAGAGAATTTTTCGATGTGTCTCTTGAGATTTGTGGCCCCGTGCTTATCCTCAAAGTAGCTGGTCAGGTTTCTGAAAAGTGATTCCGCATTGATTGTTGGGGCGTTTTCATCAGCGTCATAGATGTACAGCATCTCGTTAGCGAATCCGCCATAATACATTTTCGACACGTCTTTATAGCAACTAGGGTCGGCCTCCGGGAATATGGTCCCCAACCCCATCGACATGGCTTCGGCTGCTTTGCGATCTGTAACCGGAGCATCGTTCAGGAACACTACCCGGAACTTGTCATCGTTTCGGCTGGAGAACGTATTGTAGGCGAATGCTATAGGCAGGTCATAGTGTTCGGCTCGTTCTTTTACTGCCTCAAACGTAATTCTTTTGTCTGGGTCTTTGTTATCGAAGTCCAAGGGGAAGAGCTGCTGTTGCTCAAGGCTGTCCTTGTTGCGCTTACCGTCCCTAAAAGTAGCAGGGCAGAAAGTGTGGCCGTTCAAGCCTATATCACATGCAAAACTTCTTATCTTCGCCGGTCTTAATTTTATTGGAGATTTTCCGATTCTGCCGCTTATACGCCCTGCATCGGCGTCTGTTGGCTTCGATGAAAAGCATTGGCGATCAAAACTAACCTGAATATCATTCATGGTCTCAACTCCTTCAAAGAATTTGGATTTAATTCCTTGTAGGGATTGAGCAAAAAATAATTGAAAAAATGAAGGGCGAACAATGCCACCCTTCTCTGTATATGCTGATTTTATTGGACATTTGGGTATTTAGTGCTGTTTCCGTGCCTTCCCACTGCACGTACAATGGGAGAAATGCAGCAGGGGAGTGTGCCAACGCACACTCCCCTGTGTCTATAGTAGAAAACCATTTGACCGAAGCTATTACACTCCAAACGCCTTCTTCAGTTGCGGCCAGAGTACGCCGTTATGCTTCAGACCAAATGAACGGCTCAATTCATCCTGACCTCTGAACCTTTGCACGTATTTGTATATATCATACCCCAGCTCGGGATTCGCCTTTACTGCGTTACTCACAACGCCAAGTGGGGTTTCGGCTTCTGTCAATTCACCATCATAGAGCTTTGCACGATACAGCATATGGACATAGTTTTTCCTTGGGTTCCTCACAAATTCATTTGATTCCAGGTCTCCCACGTCAACATTGCCATCCTCGTTAATAAACATACATAAGCAGTAAGGGTCGTCATCAAGAACTACGACCCTTTTTACATCTGCAAATGGACGGCAGTCAGCTATGACAATATCCCCAGCCTTATAAGGCAACTCATATCCACATGATGACAATAATACGCTGTGATTTTCAGTATTCAGTGATTTGTCAAAAGCAGGATAGTCAAAATATAAAATGTCTCCATCACTGTTGAGAAACCAGCGCAAGAATACCTTCGACTTATATTCCAAGGGTAGCAGTTTGTCGATATAGTAGACATCATCGCAGTCAGAGCCTTCTTCTTTCGTATACATACCATTCTCGTCAGGGTTGGATTTTCTGTGTTTGATGTACTCTACAGCCGCATCAAAAGTGGAACAATATTTCTCACGCCACTCATGACGAATCCTCTGCTCTTCTGACATGGTGGTGTAGCTCTCTGTGATGCGGAATATGACTCTGAATACCGTGCCATCGGGAGCATTATATCTTCCTTTTAGCGTAGCATTGATTTGTCTGATAAGTGCAGCTGGGTCATATTCAAACCGACTTTCATCGTCATCAAGTCTTGACTGATCCATGATTAGCTTCAATAACGGAAGTTTTTGTTCGAGTGGAATAGGTGCCTTGAATATGAGTTCAGCATAGTCTTCCTCCTGCAAAGTGCGCTCGGGAGCCCTAAACTTCTTCCGAACATCCTCGGACTCAATCAACTTCAGTGTCTCGTCAATGTAGCATGGTTCAACGTCTACGGACGAATCGTTCTTGGCAACAACCTTCTTGTCCACTGCTTTGGAACCTACGTTCTGAGCGTTCTTACCTACTGTTTGTTTTGTTTTCATTGCCATAACCTCTTTCATTATAATATTAGACCATCATTTCACACCGGAAAAGCGAAGTTGTATATTACTCAGGATGTGCTATCCTCCTAAACATAGCAGAAAATTATTGCAATTTACCAATGGGCGTCGTCCCTGTCCATCGGCTAATCCAGCGAATAACTGCAAACTACACTTTCCCAGATGATTTTTTGTGGTCTTTACTTTTAGGTTATAGCCTGAAAACTTTTTAATATTTGGATAAAGATAGAAGCTCGAAAGCCTCTATCTTTACTTCTACCGCACCTAAAACTCAAACTGTCCAAGTGCTTCAAAGATCCCCAGTATTTTCGTAGTGTTGGCCTCGAACTGGGGGCAGAATTCTCTACTGCTATCATAGTCAAGGTAGAGGGCCATAAAAATCCCACTCCACAACATTTCCATCGACCGCTCCGTTACACTGCCTTTCCCTTCATATTTCTGAATGGTTGTGATGAGAGAGAAAACGGTTTTGTTCCACTTGATGAAGAATTCGTCCTCTATGGGTATGCTGAACCGCTCTAACCAGGCCCGGACGGATTGCTTTCTTTTAATGGAACCACAGTCAGTAGGGTTTAGGACGTACTGTATCTCATGCGGTGTGCCCATCCCCAGTTCCTCCGGGACGGCTTCAGCAGCTATTACTCTACCCAGTGGGAACAGCGCACACACTGTAGGTTTGAGAGAGTGAACGGAACAACGGTCCCCTGCAAGTAATGGGCAGGCTCTATTGACTCCCTTTGGCCTCAGCCTGACAATGGGGATACGGGAATCCCTGCCAATGTATACCTCGCAATACTTTTCTATGGCCTGCTTATGGGTCAGCCCAAGTGCAGTGGCTATGTTGTAAATGTCACGGGAGTTGAGCATGATGTCCTCTCTGTTCCTGCAACACTTACCGCAGCTCCGGCATTTGAACGCAAATACGTCATCAATCCCGATGCGGTATTGGCTGAAATTTTCGATTATTTCCTGTCTATGGTCACTCACGATGATTCGTCTCCCTTCATAGCTCTATATAACGTATCCTTTTTAACCCCTGTCATCTCTTCAATCTCTCGGATGGAATATTGCTGCGTGTTGTACATTTTTACAGCCTTCTTGACTTGATCTTCGTTGGTCCGGGGCCTGCCTCCAGTTCGCCCTCTGGCTCTGGCAGCTTTCAGCCCTTCGACCGTTCGTTCCGCAATGCAGTCACGTTCAAACTGGGCAATGGCGCTCATCACGGTGACTAACAGCTTTCCGGTGGGTGTGTTTGTGTCGATCGACTCTTTCAGCGATACTAGAGTGACACCCTTGCTGCTGAACAGCTCAATCAGTTCCAGCAAATCTTTGGTAGACCTTCCAAGCCGAGTGAGACTCTCAATGACAACTGTATCACCCTCCGTCATGCGATCGAGCAGCTTATCCAGCTCCGGTCGCTCTTTCTTTGTGCCGGTCATCTTTTCGTTGAAAATTTTGTCAACGCCGTACTCGTTTAGGGCGTCCAATTGTCGGTCTAGGTTCTGTGACTCCTTCGAGGCGCGGGCATACCCAAGTAAATAGTGCTTCACGATAGTTCTCCAATCTCTAAAACGTCCGAGTTGCGCGATTTTGATTTTGCGATAAGTTTTGCGATGAAAACACCCCCGAAAACAGCGATCTCAGGGGTGTCTTTTTATGCTGCTGATTCTATCGCAGAAACGATCGTTATTGCGATTTGAAACTTTGATTCTGGAACGCGTAATGGGACCGAAAAGCAGCCAATATCGCTACTCATCAACCCCAAAGTCAAATGTTCGTTTAACGCTCGTTTTAGGTACTGCTATCTCTTACGGACCGGAATAATAACAACCTCCGGGACGGTAATCTCCATCCCCCGGCCTTGCAGGTATGCCGTTGCCCAAATCATGCCGAATTCCCGTCTTTCTTTAGCAGTCTCATTATTGAGTTTGCAAGCCCAATTATCCAAGCCCTTTTTATCCCGCGATATAAAGCGCCGGCACTCAAAGCAATGGTCGAAGTCCCAGGTCGTCATCCGCTCACATTTAATTTCAGTTAGCATGGTTAGTCTCCCATTGATGATTTCAATACAATTGCCACCAATAATCAAATTGCCTGCGATAGCCTGAGGGGACAGACGGCAAATTATCCTCCCGAATCTGACGTAGACGTTTGTTGGTCTGGCGCTTAAACAGTTTGCGGCTTTCCGATCTATAGAGTTTCTTGTATGGCTTATCTATGTAATAGCCAAAAGCATACCTAGTAGCGACAACCATACGCCATCGGTTCTTTTTTCTAAGTTTGTACTGTCGCTTGCGAAGGTAGCCACAAACTTTTCTGCCATTTTGATACGGCATCTAGTCATCTCTCTTTCAAACAATTCGGAAACCCCAATGCCCACAATCCTCAAAGAGACACGGAAGTGGAAGGCGACGACTGCTCGTGGTTCCTCGGCCATAGGCCGGAGGACCACGGAGCAGGTCGTAAGCCTGGAATGGACGTGGTGATTTGGTGCATGAGCAAA
>Ga0123355_10014741_pt1 | contig 12241 bp, 5 predicted proteins | sample TergutEmb28metaG_3_FD_89872 | JGI IMG/M metagenome (GOLD analysis project Ga0123355, IMG submission 89872) | Embiratermes neotenicus P1 segment gut microbial communities from Petit-Saut dam, French Guiana - Emb289 P1 | ecosystem: Host-associated > Arthropoda: Insects > Digestive system > Gut ...
ATGACGTCACGGACGGCGTACAGTACGTCGACACCCATGAAGCCCACACTTTTCTCTGGCCATTATCTCCGTAACCGTTCAACTTTGGACATAGGTGTTTTGGGTTATATCGGTATAGTTTAATATAAGGAACACTCTCCCGAAGTCTGGCACATTCCTCCTGGGACACCCTGTATACATATACGTATGATTGTTTTTTAACAAGAAGTTCCAATAAGGACTTTTAATACTGACTTGGAAATAGTTAATTGGAAAACTGAGCAGTAGTTTGTTTATAGTCTCTAACAGTGGTACAAAATTTCTCATGTTTCTAGGCTTCACAATACCAGGCCATATTCATGTAACAATTTTTGTCCTATTCCTCCTGTCTCCAAACCCAATAATATTAGAGCTCACATAAGGGCAAATTTTAAGAAAACGAGCAAATTTCTGTGTGTGGCCACTATTATTCAGGAACATAGTTACCTTAAGGTTGCCCTTAGTGGTGAATGCTTTTTGACAGATTGTACATCTGAAAGGCTTGTCCCCCGTATGGGTGCGCATGTGTATCTGCAGTGCCGATGAGGATGAGAAGTTCTTATTGCAAACATGGCACAAGTGCTTTGGCAAGCCTGCAAACACACACACAACACTCCTTCAGATCAAGCGTCTTGCATTCACTAATGTACAGTCATGTTAGAGCATTACATGCTCATTGCAGGTTCCTTTTCATGGGGAGTGTGCAGGAAGAAGGTGGGAAATAAAGGAAAGCAAAGAAACTGAAGAGTTCCTGTATATGTACTTATATCCAGTAACATTCCTGGACTTTGGAGTTTTAATTAACAGACACTATAGTCATCTTGAAACACAGCATAGCAACGAGTGTATAGAATCCAGAATAGTCTGGTGAGAAAGAAAACATAACTCTTTGGTCAGATTAATGCAAATTAATGTTTTAGTTTCTGGTTGAGGGGTAAAGCCTTCTTAAAACCTGCTGAATCTGGTGAAAAATTGATCCATATACTCCTATAAATGAAGAAGATAATTTTCCACCAAACTCTTTTTAAGGCAGCTGCAGCAATTGTTCATTAGCAGGAAAATAAATAGTAGTTAGAAAAGTCACACACATTGAAACAGTTTGCATCGTACCTGGTTGCCGTTTTGGGATGGGCAAGACAGCTTCTCCTTCAGGTGGTGACCTTTTCATTCCAAGGTCTGGCTTGAGTGGTGACTCCAAAGGTGTTGTGCGTATTTCTTCAGTGTTGCTTCCTTCATCATTATTTGGGGTGCTGACTGGAAGGGGAGGTGGTTTGCTGCTCTCAAAGAGATGTGATGGCATGTCCCGGATCTTGTGTGTCAACATATGCTGCTTCATGTTGCCCTACAGAAGAAAGACACCTGATGTAATTATACAGGTAAAGTTAAAATGCTCTACAACAGGGTAAAAGTAAATGCTCCCTGCTGCACTAAGTAATGAACAAAAGGAATTTAAATTAACTGATCAACTATCTTGATAAATGATAAAGTTAATTTAAGTGGCACAATAAAGAGTAATTCTACAAAAGAGATTTAATTGTAATTAAACAATTTGAGAAGAAGTGAAGCATTTGACAGGTAACTGAGGTCTTTGGGGTTGAATGTGGCTTTTGTAAGTCTGTCTTCCAGAATATAAGAGTTCTACTTTCCCAAAGAAGCCTGACCATTCACCATTTTCATTCTTTAGTTATGTCATCTTGAAGATGTGTGAAGGACTAAACAGACAGAAATAACAATGATGTACTGGTAGGACACAAAATGCAATAATTTGTGTCACAGTATTAACTTTCAGCATGCAACATTAGCAGTGTAAAGCACAACATGATTCTCAGATGAAATTAAATGTGTAATAAAGTGCATAGGTACTTGGAGAAATGAAACTTTAAGTTGGGTATTTTCTTACATCAAGTTATGAGAAGCATCATTAGAAGCAAATTCAGTTATGGGACATACATGTACTGTGTTTTCATCACAAGTATCACATCTGAATATCTGTAGCTGTGTCAACACTTAGAATACATTAGCTGGTGGTATAGAATATAACACCCTGATGCTATACCATACTTGACCCAGGAAAAAAATTCTGGCTAAAGGACTGTGAAACATGTTTCCATTGTCCTCACAATATAGAAGAGTAACTAGTGCAACACTGGGTTCAAAATAATTAAACCTTCACACATAAATAACATTTCAATTATCATGTTTGTACTGTCAAAATACAGCCATTACAATTATATTTATATCTTCATACAAGCGTTACATACTTCACAGCCACAATCTTTGCAAAACTTGTACTCTTAATGTGCAAGCCTGATACTTAAAGTTGTATGGGATCAAATAGTGTCAAGTCACCCTCAGCAATCCAAACCCAGAAATTCTTGAAAGGTTGTGAGCAAACCAAAAAACACACTGGCCTGTAACATGAAACGTGATATCTCATGACAGTTCAGCAAAGCTGTCACAGTAACAGCTGCTGATAATCTGCTGGAAAGCAATTATAGAAGGGGAGTGGACTCATTGACTGATGAGTGAACTCTACACTAATTAATGTAACAGCCAACCCATTCTCAAAGAATAAACACTATATTTTAATGAGGAACTGAATATGCTTTACACATTACATTGTGGATTTTAAAGTGTATATAGGACACAGGTACATGACTTTGTTGTGGTCTTGATAAATGTTTGTGTGACAAAACATCTGAGATTCATTGAATGTAATTATGACCGTTTCTTGAGTCTAAATGGTGCATCCTATGAGTCAAAAGTGGAGAAATGTTTCAGAACACTCCTAATGCAATGAAGGAAGATACTTGATTTATACATTTAATGCCAACATTTAACTAAATTTAAATAAAACTCAGGCATGTCTGTTAGAAACAGGTGGTAATAGCTAAAGTGAATAAACAGTTAAGGAAAGAACAGAATTAAATTGTAAGATGAAGAATAAATGTATTTCAAAAACATATCCTCCCACACACAGATGGTTTTAGGGAGACATTCACCCATAATTTTTCACTGGGAGAGGCCTGACCATAAACACCTATGACATATGATTTTAAAAACGTATAGAAATTGTATCAAATATAACTGTAATATAACACTGTTCATCATTGCGCATGTACGCCTGCACACACGCATGCACATACACACAAAACTGTATGTTCTATGACTTAGTCACCTCATTTAAATCACATTCGCTAATCTTCTTGCTTTTCTTTTAAGTTCAGTTCAGACTTCTTAAGCACCTTATTTTATTTTACAGAATTCCAGTGTACTGGTCATCAGCCGATTTCAGTGGCTGATTTGGGCTGAAGGGTAAATCACATAAAACATTTCATATCCTCATGCCTACAAAATCTGTTTTTTTTTTTTTTAAATTTAAATTTGAGGGAGGGCTGCAGCCCCGCAGCTTTCACATGAATGTATTTCCCCCCCTTTCTTTTTCAAATAATTATGGAGATATTTACAGCATATCAAAAAGGAACAATTTAATTGTGGACAGTTTTAAGTACTGGGTTAAACAGCACACATCGTGTTTTGGTACGATTCATTATTATGTAAAATAAAAAATGATAACAAGGACAGTAGATTAATTTACTGTTGAAGGAATTACACTCATCCTCGCTTTTCACAGGGATTGGGTTTCAAATACCTCCATGGAAAGTGAAAATCTGTAAATAGATGCCCCCCACAAAAATAATTTAGTATTTTTTTGTGTTTTTTCTTTGCCGAAAAACTGCGATGGAAACTGCTCCCCCTACCCCCTTTCCCCTTGGAATACTATGTGGTATGTCTTGAAGACCTGTTGGATTTGTTGAACAATTTTGATGGTCCTATCCACTGAGGGATCTGAGTAATGTATTTTTATTCTTGGGCCGAACTTGCCAATTTGCATAGCTGTGAAATACAAACCGGTGAGAAGTGTGGGATGACTGTACTTCATATTTTTGGTAGAAAATAGGACTTTCTACAGAAGTAAATGGTATAAATATGGTGCTTCCTGGGTCAATGGGTCAATGCAGGACAACAAAGAGACAATACTGCATATATTTTACGGTAGGTTATCCATATTTCATATAACAAACATTTAAAATGGGGATTCTGTACAAGAAAGCAATTACAGGAAGTAAATAAAAGGTAATATTTTTCTTTTATGAGGGGTGCTGATAAGTCCTTAGCCCGACCTACTTCCCGATGTCGTAGGACGGAATCGATGGTGTCGTTGGAAAGAGGGATCTGTTCATGTGCCGATTTGCAAGTCTTTTCTTGTTACAGATGCTGAAAGGGAGCATGTCAGGAGACGCGCGTAATTTCAACAGCATGGAGACTCGAGCTGTCGTCAAGTTTGTTTTTTTTTTTTTTCTTTCCCGCCGAAATAAATTCGCGCCATTCTGACAGAAACATTAGGGGAATATGCACAATCGTATGTCACCGTCAAAAACTGGGTGGCCCAGTTTAAACGTGTTGATTTTTCCAACTGTGATGCGCCTCATCCTGGACAACTCAAAACAGTGACCATCCCAGAGATTATTGACCAAATTCATGAACTAATCTTGGAAGACCGCCGGATTTTGGCTAAATCAATAGCTGAGCAACTGGGCATCTCACGTGAGTGGGTTGGGTCCATCATTCATGAAGATTTGGACATGCGGAAGCTCTCCGTGAAGTGGGTCCTGAAATGCCTGAATGCAGATCAAAAACGTCAGCGGTGCCAGTCGTCTGAGCAACTTTTGGAATTTTTTCGGCGCGATCCAAATGATTTCCTGTTGCGATTGGTGACCATAGACGAAACCTGGTTATATCACTATGACCCAGAGACAAAGCAACAATCAGCGGAGTGGCGGCATAGTGGCTCACCCTGCCCCAAAAAATTCTGAGTGCAAAAATCCGCTGGAAAAGTTCTTGCCTCGATTTTTTGGGATCAAGACGGCATCCTCCTCATTTATTGCCTTCCAAACGGCCAAACTATCAACGCGGAGTATTACTCATCTCTACTGGTGCAATTGAAGGACATTTTGAAGGAAAAACGCCGCGGACAGTTCACCAAGGGGGTCTTGTTCTTTCACGACAATGTCCCGGCTCACCGGGCACTTGCAACCCAGAAGAAATTGGCCTACCTGGGCTTCCAATGTCTTGATCACCCACCCTATTTTCCGGATCTGACCCCATCGGACTACCACATGTTCCCTGGACTGAAAAAACAATTGAAAGGTCGCCATTTTTCGTCCGACGCGGAGGTCATTGTTGCCACGGAGACCTGGTTAGACAGACAACGTTCTGAATTTTTTTTTGAGTGTCTTGCAAAAGTTAGAGCAACAGGCTAAGAAGTGTATTGGGCTTCGTGGGGAGTATGTTGAATAAATATCGAGTTTGGTCGCTGTAGCTGGTTTTCTTCCCGGTCGGGCTAAGGACTTATCAGCACCCCTTGTATTTCCATATTACAGTGACAGCAGCATTCCTACTTATGACCAATCAATTTAATTATGTTCTACTTTTCACGCACAGATCGATTTTTTAAATTATAAAAGGTCCTCATTTCTTGTGTTCATGGTACACTGCTCAGAGCTGCCATTAATTTCAGATACTTTGTATGTGAATTCACTTTATTTGGTGTGAAACTGCTCATAAATGAGCAACCTCATCTTAGTGAGGGATTAAGAATGTGTAGCCTGTATTATAGTAGAATTCCAGCACCTGCTTCAGTTTTCAGAAGGGAAATATAGGAAATTCCCTTTACAATATTCAGTCACACATTTGAGTACATTAAGTCTGGAAAAGGATGGTCTGGCCATGGGTTGTATTTTCACCATCACTGATGTCATGCAATAATTGTTTCTTTGTTTAAGCGCCTGTTTGTTACAGGATTTCAAAAATAACAAGAAGAAGAAATGCATATATATGGCCCTCATAATCATTCAGTCATTCAGAGTTGTGAATCTGCTAATTACTGAGTTCAATTTTTTTAGAAGCAAGGAAAGATGGAATGAAACACTGAAGACAGAATCCTAGCAATGACTTTGAACACGAAATTAAAATGCAAGTTTCCATGAAAAAGATCAAGATCGCAACGGAATAAGTGGTTAGCAAAGCAGCTATGCAGAAGGAAGATCGTGAAAGAAGAGTAGCTGTGAGGGGATAAAGACAGATGGAGAGGCTTGGTTGCTAAATTTACCAAATGTACAAGAAGAAGCTGAAGAAGAAGAAGAAGAAGAATTATTATAGTTAATTAGCATTTCATAAAGTTCATTAATCAGTTCAGAAACACAACTTCATCCCATTTATTTTCAAAATCATATGATTTACTTTACCAGGATTATACAATATCTCTCCAGGATACAAAGGACAATTTATCTAGCCACTTACAAGCATATGCAGAAAATGAACAGAACTAACATTTTCTAGTTCAGGAACTTTTTTGCTCTTCTCCTGAATTTTCTGGTTACAGGCCTTGGATATTCAATTGAACACTATAGCTTTGCAGTTGATACAGTCCCCAGCATGAACACTGATGTCATGCCACATAGTGCAGAAGAGTGAGGTGCTTGTGGAATTTTGTATGTTTAACTGGATACTCTATTTGAGTCTAATCTGAAAACACATTTTAAGGCTTTTAATCAATAATTCTGTTATAGTTTCAGATACATATGAAATACAGAAAGAAAGAAATAAAGTTTCTGAATACTGAATACTGTTATGTGACTTGTGAAAATATTAATGCCATACTAGGATTATTGTAATAATCTTTCCATAACATTTAAAGCTCCTGAGAATGGATATGGCTGTCAGAGCACATGTGAATGCACACGTACATGCATACACACACACACAAACACAAAACACAAATGCTAGAGGAAGTAAGTAAACAGAGTTTGGTAGCATTAGTACAGAAATATTTAGAACAATTACAAAACTATACATTGAAATAATACAATTAAGAAAAACTTTTTTTTTTTAATCCTATACTTTCATTACAGTTTTCAGCAGAAAACAATTTCTAAAATAATAAAGTATGTTGTCAGCTTCTCTAGGAGGATTCTGCTCCATGCAATCAATTGGTTATGTGAAATGTTAAATTATGGTATATTCTTGCAAATGTTGGACATGTGTTATTCTATGCATACAAAAATTTGATATTGTAAATGTTGCAGTGTTTTGGGTTGAGCAAAAAGGAACGTTTGAGAAGATAATGAAGACAAAAATATTATAAATATATAGCATTACAGAACCCTTATTTATAAATGAAGTTTGTTGCAGATGTCTTTTATTCTTGCCCAGTATTGTGACAGAAATATTCTCATGACTTAACTACCCATATTTATGTTTCTGCCAATCACACTCATGCAATATCCTGTTCACTACAGCAGCAATGTACTTTTCATGCAAGACTATACTCAGAATATCATTTCTTAATATTAAATTATGTTTCTTTTATTTAAATCTGATATTAGAGGTTCCTCAGGTATCTCCTACATCATTTGTGGATAAGAACAATGCATATTTTTGAAACGTATTATACATTCATTCCTACATAAGCACTAACATCTAACAGAATGCAGAGAGAACAGAAGATGACAGCAGTTGGTCAGTATTGAATTTTAGTCAAGCTGGGGAAAAAAATTGTTATGAAGGATTTTAATGCCCTCATTGTCACTCACACTCATGCAATATCCTATTCAATACAGCAGCAATGTACTCTTCATGCAAGACTATACTCAGAATATCTTTCCAGAAGACAGTTCAGAGAAAGTTGGTTATGTTTGTTTACCTCCACTAAAACCTGTCAAGATCAGACATTCATTTTCGAGCTGATGACAAAGATTATTCAATTCACTTCCAAATATTATTAAGTTCCATATTTTGCATCTGTTCAATGTACATCATAATTAGTCACATGCATGGTGCCATTTATGCTTCCTTCTCATACCACTGGCACTGAGAATATTGTCCCCCTGCAACGCAGTGGAGCAGGCAGGCAGACAGGTAGGCAGGCAGGTGGAAAGTGGCACATGGGACAATTTTGGTAGGCATGCATCATGTAAGACTTATCTTTCCAGTTTGTGACACACCACCATTAGTAAGTAGCTGACTTGTAACTGGTTTATGTGTCATACAGTCTGTAGCAAAACTGGCATGCAGATGTTCTATGTTTAATTTTCAGATGAACTGGGAAAAGTTTGTCATCAAAATGGATGGGACTTGAATGACATTTTTTACCAAATTAGACTTAAATATATGGGAATTTTCCTATTATTTACTGTGAAGTATTAATGTTATGGAGTTTTGTCTATTGATACCATTATTGAGAATTACGAATTAAATTGCATCCTTAACATTTGCCAAGAATGTGTGGAGGTAATGTTAGAATAGCCATGGCCAGGATAATATATGATGTACGTATGAATACATATGAGACATGTTACTTGTGCAGGTGAGGTCTTTCTTGAAAGAAACTGACAATTTTGTACACATTTGTACTTTGATGTAATTGACCTACCTGCAACATAACATTTATGTTGCAGGCAGGTAGGTCTTGTCATGTGATTGTTTTGTACAGAATAATATCTTAAGTGAATTAATGGCCTTTTTCCAGTTCAATAAATCTCACTATAATTTGGTCATTTGACAACGCAAAATTCAAGCTTAATTTGTAGCAGAAATGGAACCTTAACTGAAAATGGCAATTGTTACGGATCTCAGCATATTAAATTATGACATCATAGACAGTTCCTTAAAGCTGTTTGCAAAATAATATTAGCTTCAAGTACAATAAAACAATATTGCCCAATTTAGTGTTCAGTAAATACCCAGACCATGTGTTTTGTAAACAAGCTGTAGCTGCAATGATTGCATCAACCAGGATCCAGACAGATGGATTTACATATTGTTCACTTTTTAGCTATAATTTTGCACTGGAAAAGCTTAATATGAAATTATATTTCTTTTATTTAAAGCTGATATTACAGGTTCCTCACGTATCTCCTACATCATTCGTGGACAAGAACCATGCATATTTTCGAAACGTATTACACATTCATTACTACATAAGCACTAACATCTAACAGAATGCAGAGAGAACAGAAGTTGACAGCAGTTGGTCAGTATTGGATTTTAGTCAAGCAGGGGAAACAAAATTGTTATGAAGGATTTTAATGGCCTATTTAAAATCAATATACTTCACTGTATGGATTTTGCATTACCTATGAATTGAACTAAACTTCCAGGCTACAGTTCATGGAAGACAAAGACCAGGATGTTCATCAGTTATTTTTAACAGACACTTGTTAAACTTTATTTGTGCCTATCTGAATATCAGTTATAACAATATTATTCAGAATGTGTAAATTTTAAAATTATTTGTTTTGTGTTACTGGAATATATATTTAATTTAGAAATAAATACCATATTTTGATATTTAGCCCAACTAATTCAGTACTGCACCACATGCTCTTCTCTTCAAATAAAGTGGCAGTAGTGTTACAATGCAACAAGCAGATTGACACTGACTGGAGCCAGAAATTATGATGGAGAGACAGAGGAGGACCCTTACCAATAAGGGGGTCCAGTCAGCGGCGTATCCAGGGTTGCATAGCAGAGGGGGCAGCCATGCAGCATACTTCTTTCCGCATCCATTTTTCCTATGACCCTCATTTCTCTTTCTCTGTCTTTTAGGCTTGAGGGGAGTGACATTGGCTCCGTGGCCTCCACTATGGTCACCCTGCTGGATACGCCACTGACCCCAGTGGTCACAGATACAATCAGGATTTTGGTGGACATGGAGTGCATCTGTATTGCTCTGAAATTAATCCAAAATAACATTATGCAATTGCATTTCATGTCAAATCACATGCTACTATAAGGATTAAGAAGGAATTACATGGTATGAAAAATAATTTACAACGGTATGTAATGATGTATTTTATATTAACCTTGGGGGTCCTATACATGGGCATGCACCTGTATTTAACTTAACACAGTTTCAGTTAAAGGGTTTTCTGCATTTATTAAAAAAAAAAAAGGTAGAGGCACTTAAGATAGAGCTTTTAGAGAAGGTTAAAAAGTTCACAAGATTATATAGACTTCATAAGAACTGAATTACAAGTATCCCACTTCAACAAGAAAAGGCACAATGAATGGGTGAACAATAAATGATGTAAAATGTGTACTATAATATCCCAGGGAAATAAAAAATCAGTTAAATGCAACAAACAGCCACATTTTCAAAGCATAAACAGGCAGAATAACCTGCTGCATGAAGTACAGAGGAAGAAGAATGAGGGGTGGAGGAAAAAGGAAGAGGAGGAACAGATGCTCTTTTCAGTCAGTAAAATGATAAGAATATTCCAAGGAAATGTTATTATAAACAAGTTAAGGACACACAAACTGGCACAGGAAACACAGGTAATGATAATCCAGCACTACGATTGTGTTGGAATGAAGACTGCTGAAAATACTGTGTAAGTTTCAGGAAGTGTGTATATAGCATTTGTGTCAAGAATGTCATCTGTGTGTTGTTATGGAGCTGCACAGAAAATTACTTCTTTCTATCTTCCCATCATATGAAGACTCTAGACCACAGTAAATGAAGGGCTGTTTATGTTGAAAATGTTCCTTGGAGCTTATGGTTCAAATATAGTATAGTTTAGATACAATGAAGGTTACACAGAACAGATTTATGTACAAAATAATGTATCATAAAGTGATCAAAATGACCCAGCATTGGTGACTGATTCCCACAATAATTAATGTTCTCACATTACATTGCATAAAATGAGATAAATTATTTTAAGTGTCTGGAAAAGCATGACCATGGTCCTCAGTTACAAATATGATGGCTGGTGTCTGGGGTCAATTTAAAGCAAGACCTTCTTAATATCTGCATGTAACCACATTAAAATGGATCATTTGCCTTTCCTTCCTTACATTTACAAACACCACCATCAACTGCCATATCATCCATGAACTTCACAACAATCTAAATAAACAGCTAAGCCAATCTCTGTGACAATCTAGAAGTTCAGTGCTGATAAAGTAGAAGCCCAGCACTGGGCACTCTCCAGAGTTAGTCCCAACCAAATCCCTTCTTCACAGCCTATTTCCCTTTGACTCAGCTTAATCTTATCCTCATATCTTACTGGTTTCCCAAGTTGCCATTTTGCAGGGGGTTTCCTCAGTAAAACTGTGTACATGTTTTCTACCAGCCCATACAAGTTATGAGCATTATATTCATTTTATCACAAGCTCCATAATTTCATTACTCTAACAACATTATTTGAACTTTTTATACATATAATTTCCTCATTACCTAATTTAATAACTGAATATTCCAGATCAGTAATCTTTACAATAAAGAAGACATACACAAACCTACAGGAACAAATGGCAACTATTTTGCTTGACGACCAAATGTCATGTTTCTGGAGTTGATAATCAATAGTCAGTATTTGTTTCCTTGAGCCATATTATATAAAATGTTTGTCAGATGCCTGACAACTTTCAGTACTGATGACTAATATTAACTGTGTCCAAAAATTAGTTTACATAATACAAATCTCATTCCCCATTCACTCCCTGAGAAGCTGAAGCTCGCCCATCTGGTGATGAAATTCCATTCCTTGTATCGGAACTGAGAATTTATTTTTGTATTCAAAACAGAAAACTATTGGAATCCAACCACAGCCAAACAAATTATGTTCACACCTTCACACTCCATTTCTCTTAAGAACCTGTATTATGTTAGAGCATCAAAAACAATAACGTTAAAAAGGTTACAGACATTTAGGAGAGAGTCTCGACTAATGAGTTGGGTCTGCTGATTTTCTGCTATGAAACTATGACTGACAAAATAAGAGTGAACATATCTAACCACATGCAGCAGAGTCCTTTGCTTACAGTCATGGTACAGCTGTGATCCAGCACAGTCTATTGCTTACATTGATGGTACAGGTGTGATGCAGCAGTCTATTGCTTACAGTGATGGTACAGCTGTGATCCAGCACAGTCTATTGCCTACAGTGATGGTACAGCTGTGATCCAGCACAGTCTATTGCTTACAGTGATGGTATAGGTGCGATTTGGCACAATCTATTGCTTACAGTGATGGTACAGCTGTGATCCAGCACAGTCTATTGCTTACAGTGATGGTATAGGTGTGATCCAGCACATTCTATTGCTTACAGTGATGGTACAGCTGTGATCCAGCACAGTCTATTGCTTACAGTGATGG
>Ga0123355_10014742_pt1 | contig 12240 bp, 6 predicted proteins | sample TergutEmb28metaG_3_FD_89872 | JGI IMG/M metagenome (GOLD analysis project Ga0123355, IMG submission 89872) | Embiratermes neotenicus P1 segment gut microbial communities from Petit-Saut dam, French Guiana - Emb289 P1 | ecosystem: Host-associated > Arthropoda: Insects > Digestive system > Gut ...
ATGGCTACATCTCAACTGTAAGGTAGAATAACAGGGATGAAAATGACAAAAGAATGCAAAGGTTAAATTCAACAATGTATCTCTAACATGAAATCTGGGTGAAACCAAGTGCAGGAAAAAAAATAAGACAGAAAAAAACAGTATGGATGAATTGGTTACACTGAGTAATAAAGGTTGGAAGAAAGTTAAAAGGAGAGGGCTCTGGAAGCTACTTAGCTGAATACTCTACCATTTTACTACAATGTCTCCTCTGACAGACCCATTATTTCTGGCACTTCTTTTAAATTACATTATCTTATCAGCATTGTAATGTCCATTTTTGTAGTTCAGCATAGAGAGACCAACTTGATGCCATTTGTTTTATTATTACTTTATTCAGTGCTCAACATGTTTTGGACGTTAATACATCCATCCTCAGGAGCTTGCGAATAATTCATTGAGTTACTCCATGGGTTGTATTGCTGAAGCACTACTAGTAGTAGTAGAAGCACTACTACTAGTAGTGCTTCAGCTTGCATACGGATACCACACCACCATAGCCACACTGCAACGTAACACCAACACACATCGAACCAGATACAACCCATGAAGTAACCCAACGAATTAGTCGCAATCTCCTGAGGATGGATGTATTAACATCCGAAACATGTTCAGCACTGAATAAAGTAATAATAAAACAAGTGGCATCAAGTTGGTCTCTCTTTACTCAACTATCAAGATGATGCACGGTCCAACAAACATAAGGTCCATTTTTGTGACTGAAGATTCCATCTTCCATACACAAACCTTTATCTTCATTGATGGGTAATTTTAAAGAAATACAATTTCACACTGTTTTACATCAAAACTATAAATTAGAACACACTAGTTTTTCTTCACCTCCACAGGTTTCAAGATCCTGCATCTTTCAACCAATATTTTGCTTCTGATGAGATTCTGCATATAATCAAACCATTCCCTGTTCAGTCTGAATTAATCCAACCTTTCATCAAAAATTTTAAATGTTAAGAAATTCCCCATCCCAGAATTTTTTCCCCATGTGGTTGGTTCTCCAGTACGGTTTCCTTCTTTTACTAATGTCACATATCCATTTCTCCCTTTCCTAACCCAAGCCCAATTCTGAACTAAGACCTAAAAATGTGTATATACACACATTATGCTTAATGTGACAGAAGTACTTAGCAAAACACACGTGACGAAACTGTGTCTCAGTGCATGCATTTCCACATTGCTGTGGTGCGCTGACCTGCTGCATCTCAAGCATGTATTTTAAACACAATCCTGAACATATATGGGTGATTTAAGATTGCTTTTACAGCTCTTTGTCAGGCACATTAAACTAATCATGCAACACAGAGGTGACAACAGATTCCAATATGGCAAAGGTAAAATAGCACTAGTCATATCCCTTAATCAAGTGGTTCTGGGTCCTTGTCCTTCTGGTGACAGGGACACATTGGGTAACAGCTGTTGGTGTTAACTTCCTTCATGTTTACGTGCATACGCACCAGAATATCTGCTAGTTGTCTGCAGTGTGTCGGTCATGTCCCCTGGATGCCACACTGTGTTGAATGTTTGGACACATTACACACTGCCAGTACAAGTATTGTAATAAACTGCGTATCTAATGCAACTTAATTAGTGGCTGTCAGAAACTTCCTTATGAAGGTCCTGATATGTCAGTAAAATTATGTTCGGCAACTAAGTATGCACACTTACCACAAAATACTATCACTCAGCCATATTACCAGTTTTCCACATTTTCATGAAAATGACCTCATATCTTCGGTTACCTATTACAAAAGGGTTCCACAATTTACAGTATAAAAATAATTATATTTATATAACAATTGTAATTTTATGGTTTTACATCAACAGTACATTTTTGTAACCATGGATACTGTGTACTGGCATAATCTGTACCTCATCTATGGACTGCTGAAGAATTCTTCCACTTGCAGTAAACTGCTTAAAAATATAATGTACATTTGCTACAATGTAAGTGAATTTCCAAAACAAATAGTGATACTGTACCAAAAGGTTCACAGTAATAACACACATACGTTCTTGCAGATTCTGCCCGATGCTGGTGACATAAGAACATTTATCCTTAATGGATTATTCTGAGTATGTGAAGATGGCACAGCCCTTCATTATTCAGATGTTAAACGAATGCACCATTTCATACAGACATACCCCTGCTTGTGTCTTTCTATAGTAAAACACTCCAAACATTAAACATAACTGTACAGTAGTTCATGATCAATAGGATATAGCCAAAGACGAAGATACATCTCTACAAACCCCCCCCCAAAGCATCTCTTTATTCTACACAGAAGTACACAACACTTGACACACTTGCACTTTCGAACCATTGAAGCACGTAAGTATAATAGAGATGTCTCTTGGAAACTTTAATTAACAAACTCTGTTACCCAAAATCTAACATTTTCATCTGCCTTAACTTCAGATTGAAAGAAGTTTTACTTAAGAATGCTGCTGTTCTACCCGAGGAACAACACAAAACAAATGCTTGAATTAAAAAAAAAAACTATTTATGAATGTCATTAAATGCCTAGAATACTGTCACCATTATCTTCTTCCTCTGTTACTATCTGATAACATGTATCAACTGTAACCTTAATTCGCAACTACAGCACCCGGACACTTAAAACAGGAACACTATCTATAATTGGAAATTCAACCAAATTCTATGAATTTACACATTAAACTTCATGAAGGGAAACAGGATGGATGGCATTACATGTCAGCTGTAGAAATGCTCCCACTACTACATTATGTAAGCAACAGTTCAAATTATGCAAACAAAATTTAAACATCAGTCATCAAATGCAACTTATATCTTCATACCCTACAAAATTACAAAAACAACTACAGCACACACCACTTTACACATTCACAAATCTATTCACATTTGGTCCATCACTTAAGACACAAAATAACACTATACACCATGTTAATACTGTTACTACTTACATCCTCATAAGAGGCTATTTAAATATTAAACATACATTGTAACTCACAAATCTGAGATCACGTTTATCAACTTCCATCAAGCACAGCAAGAAAATTACAGCACTTACTTGTGACCTGTTATGAAGCTAATGCTTTAGTTGATAATGAATGATGTCAGCACATCACTCCATGCAGAATTCAATGCCAGGATTGGAAAAAGTGAAAAGGATGCTTAAGGAAGTGTTTGGGTCACAATTTGAGGTACTATCCGAGACATTGCCTGGAGGGAATAAGAGAGTTATTGAAAGCTGTCAATAAGCTTGTCTGTAGATCAAATTTGAATCCAGGATATTATCCTAAGATCAGGAGTGGACAAATTATGACCCACTGACCCCTCACACCATGTGTGGAGGAATCAGACATTTAGAATACCTGGTATCTGAATGTATACATCTCAAGTCCACTATGGCTCCAATTTTGACAGGCACACAAACCGGCTGTGCATACAAGCACAAAGTGAAAAATAATACCAAGAACTTTGGTGTCATGTGGTTTAAAAGCAGTGACGTACAACAGTCTTTTGTCAAAGGGCCACACTGTCCAACCTGCACAATACAGATCTTATAAAGGATAACAACGCATTTAGTTATGTTTGGTACTTAGCACAGGTAGGAAAACAGAAACTACTGGATGGGATTTCTGAAATAATCATTATGTTAAAAATTAGAAATCAATGTAAATAAATAGTTTTAAATGTTTATAAGTAATTAAAACGTAACTGACTAAAGGACCACTAAGCCTGCACTGTTGATGCTAATCATTTTGCCAAGTGTGATGCTCCTTGTGGTCAGTCAAAGAACTATGTTATATTTTCATCTGTCAGCTGTACACAGTATGTAGATTTATTTAGCTTTATAAGACACCAAGCAGGTTGCAGAGATAGCAGCCTGCTGCTACAGGTTTGAAAATCTGTGTTTATGAAGATATTCATTACGCACACCACTTAAAGTTTAGACCCACATTCGTCACTGCTGTGTAAGTCAATTAATTGAAGCTCTAACGTGGTAAAAGCATTTTCATATGATGCTTCTACAAGATCAGCAAATGTTCAGAACATTATTCTTTCTCATCACAGTTCACAAGTCTATTTGTAAATAAATGCTGGAGATGTTCAGTGTGTCTGACATCACTTTCTGTCAGATCCTCATGGGTTTTATCACCCTAATAACACTGTGAAGCAAAATAATTGCAAATGTTCCTTATTATGCTGTTTCCTCAAGCATCAAAACCCTGGAAAAGGTGGCAGTTATTCAGCCAGTCAAGAAACTTTCCATTATTTATGGAAGTCAATGGTTCATTGCTGTGTTTATAAGAGCACACCAACATACATCATTGTCTCTTTCAGAATCTGTTCCACATCCTAACACCTTACTTCCTATGTTAACAGTATCTTTCCATCTATGCCTAGTGTTATAAAAACTTCAGAAATACACACCATGCACTGGTGATCTATTGCAACTGCAGTATCCACAATCCACATATCTTTCAGTTACAACTGTACCAAATATGTAAACAAATAGAGGCAGTGTGATGAACCCTCTCAAATAAAATGAACACCAACTCTGTATAAGCTTAATCCTTAGCATCTGGCAGTCCTACATATAGGAGGCAAGTAGAGATAGAGCTCAAAAAAACGTATTTTATATAATTAAGACAACAAGGATTCTTACTGCATTTTTTAAGACATGCTGCACAATCTGTTTTTCCACCCACAAAATGCTGTGTATTTCATAATGTTATCTTATTTGCTTCATATAGCACTCACTTTTTAGATAAAGAGTACAATACAATTTAACTACCCAACCCAGTACACCAAACCTTAACAGGTATTTGCTATTTCAATGTTATTACCATACATTCTTTGTTTCCCCAGTGTATGCTTTCTATGTAAATTACTGCAAACAGTGCAAGACCTGTCAAAGATGATGGGAAAAATCATTTCTATCTTCCTCTCTCCATTATAGTTTTTGGTATTTTTATTGCCTTCTCTCCCTTCTACCATATTCCTTTCCCATCACTTTTATTTGTCCAACCCACCATCTTTCTATATACCAGCAAATGTGCACTGGGTTTACTTTGACCTATTCTGACCTATTTCACAATTCCCACCTCTAGCTAAGAATTCTACAGATAACACTTCAACTGAACCATATCATAGACCTAGAGGAACACTACGAAATCACATTTCACTGAATATTAATGCGTTAAATTTGAAAAATTCTTAAGAGACAAACTATACTGCTGTGATGCTGACCAAAGCACAGATACCCCATTTTTATTGTATTTGCCACAGCATACCTCATAATCATCCAAAAACTAGTGTCCAAATTTCAAGTTTCTATCTTTATTCTCTGATGAGTTAAGGGAGATGTGTTACAGCCACAGAGGAGTACTATAAAATCACAATTTACTGAATATTCAAGCCCCAATTTTGAAAACTGATAACAGACAGCTTGACAGATGTTATCACCAAAACATTGCACTGCTGTGCCAACCACAGCAGTGTTACTGTAATTCTGATTACATTTGGCACAGCATACCACATAATTATCCTAAAGTTACTGTTGAAATTTTAAGTCTGTATCTGTATTTTGGGATGAGTTATGGTCCCGTCACACAGACAAACTGATACCTCCTTTTATAACACAGAAGGTGGTTGGAAATTTAAGTACTCTCTGCTTTAAAGGGTTAATAAGATAATCAAAAACTAAAAATTTTAAGTCTAACATAAGAAGCATATAAGCATCTTTGGAATGGCAAACCTTTGCTATGATTGAGCATTTAACTTCTAGGATTCTTATATGCCAGGCCAGCCCCACTGTAGGTACTGTACACCTTTTCTCATGCTTTCTGTAAGACTCGTAAGTTTTATGGTCAGTGTATGATTCCAAAAAACTCTTCAATTGTTTCATAGGTGGAAATGAATGATACTGCATCTGCTGGCATGTGGCTCTAATATCTGCACCTAAGGAAGCACATATATCAAAGCTGTACAGCACATGAATAACAAGGGGAAACACCATATTTAACCACATGTACTATAAAAATTTTTTTCTTAATTCATCATCTGAAAAATGGAAAGTCACACACAAAGTTAAACACACTTTCTATAGGTATTTTTCTGAAAACTGTAAAGCAGAGAAGTCTCATATTTTGGTAAATATGGTACACACCATCAAAATTACCAGTATTGCATAGCAAAAGTTATGCCTGCCACCAACAGCTGGCATGATCAAGTCACAATTGAACACACAACTGGTTACAAGTATGATGAACTTGTAGAGACAAAACAAAGTAGGTAAAACCTGAAGTCAGCTGTCTTCTTGGGTGTGGCACCACACAATCTAGTTCCTCCACTCCTGTACATCTGTGTGGGTAGCACTGAACTGACAAATGAAACAGACTCTACTTCTCATGTTTAATGAACGAATTAAGCATGTGTGTTCTTTTCAGTGTATGACTAAATGGACGGTGAAAGAGACGGACTGTCCAATAAGAGAATATGGAAACATAAACACAATATATACGAATGTTACAGAAAATCTGCATAACTGATAATATCAAAATGACATCTTGTATGTTTTTAAAACTTCACTGTATTATTTCACTCGCATTTCAGAGATGGGATTTTATATTCCATCCCAGTAAGACACACACAATATTCAATACTGTATGCAAAAGACATACGCATCTAAAAGCTTCACACGCACGTGACATTATTTTGTCAAAGTCACTGCGGTAACTGATGCTAGGATCCATCAGGCACTATATCAGGATCAGGATCAGCTGGGATTGTAATCCCTCCAGTGTCCACACCCTCTTCCTCTTCTTCCTGAATTGCCAGGAAACAAGGTGTCGTCTCATCATCCTCAGTTTCCTGCTGTTGGGTTGGTATCTGAATGGTGATAGTCTGTGTTGTCCCATCCTCGGAAGTAGCACTACCTGTCACATTAGCTTGTAGTGGACTGCCATCTGTTGAGAGTGCATTTAGACAGCGGTAGATGAGCTGCGCAGCTGCCACATTGCCAGGAAAAACTTCCACTTCACCTGTAGAAACAGTTCAAAAGAAAATCTTAATGCAGTTGGAAATTTCAGGAAATATAAAAACGCTTCATGCCAAGTTCCTCTTTTTCAGTTTTTCATGAGCAATGAACAATGGTACTGTAATAAAAAAGGTAGACAAGCACAAACTTAATTCTCTGCTGACTGTAAGAAGACACTGTTCATTATCCTGAAAAATAAAGTCCACATACGAATGTGAAATGCAAAGAAGACAAATTCTGTGCCAAATATGTTGTAACAAGCAATAATATTGCTGAAAGACACAAACTCACTACTTTTGATTAAATACTGAACATACTGTATTTGAATGACTACTGACCACATGCATGATTGATTTTTAAGAAAAATTAGGAAAAGAAACTGTAACAGTTACAATGAGAATTGAGAACCTGTTCACAGGCAAACATGACATAACTGTGTGTGTGATAGTAAGGACAGTGCAGTTATCAGCGATAGGACCAATCATAAAACTAATTATATCCATATACACAGTAAGACTACCTACCACAGTTCTGATTACAGGCAAATGAACACAGATAACATATAAAGAATCTGTGCTCACATATGCAAATGCACACAAAAAACACCTCTAAATATTCATTATACATGTTTAGGCAACAAGGAAATTTAATGCATTTTCAAGACATGCTGTATAATCTCCATTTTATTTTCAACAAAATGCCGCTTATTTCATAACGTTTTCTTTTTCAGTTCAATACATTTTTCATAAACAGTAAGCTACAATTTAAATACCAACTGGCCATTTAAAGGTAAAATATAGTGGGGGGGTTATTTTCGGATGGTAAAAAATTTTAAATACACAGAGATAATCCCAGTGGTTTCCCACTTCAATAGCTACAAAAGCTGGCAGCAATTTTCAGCAATGGGGGAGGGCCAATATCCCTACATGTCGGCATTCACGTAACCACATTTTCTCCATAAGAAGTCTGTGCAACATGTTTTACCCCACACACTGTGACCACTCCCCGTAACACACATGTGCATGCGCACGCGCACACACACAAAGGGACAAGGGATTACTGTTTTCTGCTCTCCAGTCAATGACTACCAACAACAGCAGGCATGCCCTAGTACACATTTCAATGACAAATACAGCATCATCCAGAGCATACAGCAGAAGGTTGCCAGTGAACTGGAAAGTAAAGATAATGGTTAAGATGTTGATGACGATGGTGGTGGAGGTAGTAGTGATGATGATAGTGCTGATCTGCTTCTGATAACAGATCCTGCCAATAGATGCAGCAAGCTTCTCTGAATTCCAAAAGACTTGACCTTTCAACTCCAATTTTACTCTATGCAAATTTAAATGTAGTAAAATCTGCAAGTGTGTGTGTGTGTGTGTGTGTGTGTGTGTGTGTGTGTGTGTGTGTGTGTGACCAAACCTAAATGTTGGATGTCATTTTTTCAAGAACCTATACAGCACTGATATTTGTGTTAATACAATAGGAAATTATTCCATGTTCCAATTTGTTTGTGTCACCTGAACTTATAGGGTAGAAACTGAAGTTCAGAAATGTAAAATCCCCAAACTAATTCACCAGATACTGTGAGGTCCCATGTGCTACAGTTAGTCTTACAGACGCAGCTGAACAGTTCACACATAACATTTGAATAGACACAAAAACAGCACACAGAAATAGGTACAGTAATTACTTGAAAAATGGGCACGTGGGAGACTGAAATGCAACAGTCAGGATAATATCAGTAACAGCTGCTACAGAAGAGAATCTGTGATGTGAATTGGAATCAACTGGCTCAATCTACGAATGATGGCAGCCTACCATTAGCAGTTGACCTACAACATGAAATCCTGCAAAAGCAGAAGTTATTTCCATTTTCTTTTTACCATTCAAGACATAAAAACTGTTCAGTACCTTCAGATGGTGTTGATGAAATGAGACCATTCTTGTGATCAGAGACATGTTGCAGGAATCCCTCCTGACTGACAGTACGGAATGAACACTGCGTGCAGCTGAACAATCCCTGCATGCCTGGGTGTTTACTACGCAAGTGATTCTTGTATGAATTGCTTTGGATTGCTGAATAATCACAGTGCGGACAACGGTATGGTCGCTGTCCAGTGTGCCGCATGGTATGTCGACGTAGTGAATTGTGGTCACCAGTTCGGTATTCACACAGCGTACAGCCGTAAGGCTTCTCACCTGTATGCTGACGAAGATGCATCTGCAGCATGGCCTTACGTGCTGATGCATGCCCACAAACCTGTCAAACAATATAAAAACACTGAAGGATGACTAAATGGGGTTACACATACTGACTGCTCATTTCTGTTCAAAATTCGAGATTTACCTCAGTACTTTTCAACGCTTACTGCATGGGAGATAAAATTAAGATTCTTGTAACACAACTGCTTGTCTCACAACAGACTGTACCAAAAACTTACACAAGAATAATTAAATTTCATATCTTGTATAAATAGTACTCAAAGACACTGAGAGGAAATTCATTCAAATCATATGCTGAAAGCCAAACATACCACAAAATGACTATTTTTTCATTATGACATGCTTCATGCACATGCTCTTACCTGACAGACATATGGCCGCAATTTGCTGTGCACGGCTTGTATGTGCTTCTTCAGACACTTTGAATCTGCATAGCTCTTGAAACATATATCACAGCGCTTTGATGCATACCTATGGACATGCACAGCACAAGTAATCTTACAAACAATAACACTCCATTTACATGAACATAACATGAGGTTTCTTCATGCTTTGAGCACCTATAAAAAAAACTTCAATTCACACAATCATAAAACACCATGCTGGAGTCGATGTTTTCACATCTTCAGTAGCAGTCTGCAATGATGTTTCTGGAGTAGTTGTTTGGTATTGTGCATATTTTTTAATTGGGTGGTAGGTGGAGCAAGCTTACAGTGCGGGAAAAGCCACTGCTTTGTGTCAGTCAGGATCATCTCCCAGTGCAAGTCTGAATGCACGTGAATATTTACCTGCGTTAGAACAGAACAGCAGAACACCACAGCATAAATCGTGGACTTTATGTTGTTCACTCCATGCACTGTCGATAACAATTTCACAATGCTCAACCAACAAACTGCACAGAATTCTTCCTTAGATAGTTATATTACATGATAGCAGTGAGTATTCCCACGTGTTTCAACCCAGAAGGGATCATCAACAGGAAACAAGTGTCAGATAATATTGCAAAAAACTTAACCAGCTATTTTTTACACGTAACTGACATCTTATGCATGGTGTAAAAAGAGTCGAATAGTAAAATGTAGACAGTTCTTTGTAGAATAGTTGTGTACATAAGTGAAATGGGACATAGCGTATCTCTGGGGCAGCAGTTGACATAAGCGACACTGGAGACACTGTATGTCAAGATCCCATTTTACTTGTACACACAACTATTCTACAAAGAGTTGTCTACATTTTACTATTCCACTCTTGTACACCATGCACAAGATGTCCACCATGTATAAAAAAAAAATAAAAATAAATAGAAATAAAGTTTTATGCAATATGCGGGGAATTTCTTGACTAGACAACTGGTTAGCTTCCCAAGAAGGACTCTGCTCCATGAAGTGAGTGAGTAAGTAAGTAAGTAAGTAAGTAAGTAAGTATTACTTGATACTTCTCCAGTGATGATGATCTTATATGGATTGGGACATGTGTGAATACTCACTGTTTTCATATAACATAAATATCTAAGGAAGAACACTGAACATTTTGTTGGTTGAGTGTTGTAAATTGGTTACAAAACATGGGTGACCAAGCTGAAAAACTCAGGCTATAAGTATCATACATATCACATGAAGTGCAGTGCTACAATGACTAGCACTTAACACTAGTGATGACACAGCAAATAGAACAAAACAATAACTTCATTACAGCAGAAAAGTTTGGTGTTATGGACATGCATCTATGACATGGGATGAAATACAAAGAACAATTACCACACACCAAACATTCTGACAGCCCAATCAAGGAAGGCATAGTGACACAGAAGAACAAGTGCTGAAATGTGTGTTTGAAAAAATATAGAGATTCCCTGTTTCATGGGAGACAACACAGTATATGACAGCTGTATAAACACCAACAGGTGTACTGGATGAAATGGGCTGTCCGTTTGTAGAACACTCGTGATGCCAGCACTTGTCAGGTGATCAAGAAGTGTACATAAGAGTGATCTGGGCTTGAAAACTCCACTGAACTGTTCATCTAAGGCAAGCAAATTTTACCCTTCGGTGAATAAACATTACGGTCACAAGCGTCATTTGTCAGACACATAAAAAGGTGCATGAATAATCAGCAAGCAACTTAGCTTGTGATGCCAGTAAAACAAAGGAATTTTACATGAATCATGTTTGTTTTAAATTTGTTCTCATCAATAAAAAACATATTTAAATCTAAGTATAATTATTTCCTTCAATTAGGTTTCTGACTGACAACAATGCTTTAAACATTAATATATTACTGTCCTCAAAATAGCATTCCTTAGCTTAGAGATATACTCATGACACAAAAACCTTTATCCTGAATGGTATGATGTAAGTAATTACACATCAAAATATGCAATACAGGTAATGTATTTCAACCATCTTTTGGCATGTTTGCAAAACTACGAAAAGTGACTGTTAGCTTCATTATGCCTGTCCATCTGTCTGCATCAAAAAACGCAGCTCCCAATGGACAAATTTTCATGAAATTTGATATTTGAGTATTTTTAAAAAATCTGTCCAAAAAATTCAAGTTCCATTAAAATCTGACATGAATAGAGTCGAGTAAAGAGAGACCAACTTGATGTCACTTGCTTTATTATTTCTTTACTTAATGCTCAACATGTTTCGGATGTTAATACATCCATCCTCAGGGGCTTGCGACTTATGTGTTGAGTTATTTCGTGGGTTACATTGATCTGGTTCGATGTGTGTTGGAGTTATGTTGTGGTATGGCTGTGGTGGTGTGGTATCTGTATGCAGGCTGCAGCACCTGCTGCAGCCTGCATACAGATACCACACCACCACAGCCATACCACAACATAACTCCAACACACATCGAACCAGATCAATGTAACCCACGAAATAACTCAACACATAAGTCGCAAGCTCCTGAGGATGGATGTATTAACATC
>Ga0123355_10014743_pt1 | contig 12240 bp, 4 predicted proteins | sample TergutEmb28metaG_3_FD_89872 | JGI IMG/M metagenome (GOLD analysis project Ga0123355, IMG submission 89872) | Embiratermes neotenicus P1 segment gut microbial communities from Petit-Saut dam, French Guiana - Emb289 P1 | ecosystem: Host-associated > Arthropoda: Insects > Digestive system > Gut ...
CTTTGCATCTTCCATATCAATTTTCTCAATTTCAATTTCAACCCCATGCCGCCTAGCAATTTCTTCCATGGTATGGCGTATGACCGTCAGGGTGCGAAGTCCCAAGAAGTCCATCTTCAGCAGGCCAAGCTCTTCCAGGGTGTTCATATCAAATTGCGTTGTTACAACGCCATCGTTGGTGTTAAGGGGTACATGGGTAACCAGGGGCGCATCGGAAATAACCACCCCCGCCGCGTGGGTTGATGCATGGCGCGGCAGGCCCTCAAGCCGGCGCGCCATGTCGATAAGCTCTGTGGCAGCTTCATTTTCACGGTATACCCGGCGCAGGTCTGGGCTAAGCTCCAGGGCGCGCTCAATTGTCATGCCCAGGGCAAAGGGTATCATCTTGGCAATGGCATCCACCTCGCTGTAAGCCATACCCAGCCCGCGCCCCACGTCGCGCACCACGGCCTTTGCGCCCATCGTCCCAAAGGTGATTATCTGCGCAACACGGTCTTTTCCATATTTTTCCACAACATAGTCAATCACTTCCTGTCTGCGCTCGTAGCAAAAGTCGATATCAATATCCGGCATGGAGATACGCTCGGGATTGAGAAAGCGCTCGAAATTAAGGTCGTACAATAAGGGGTCAATATCCGTGATACCCAGTGCATAGGCCACAATGCTACCCGCAGATGTGCCCCGCCCGGGGCCAACAGCAATGCCGTTTTTGCGCGCAAAGCTGATAAAATCCCAAGTTACAAGGAAATAATCGTTAAAGCCCATGGTGTTAATGGTGTTAAGCTCGAAGTCGGCGCGCTCTGTATGCACAGCCTCAACCTCGCCGTAGCGGCGCGCAAGGCCCTCAAAGGTAATTTCCCTTAAAAACTCGCCTGCATCACGCCCCTCAGGCACATCATATTTCGGCAGTTTATATTCATGAAATTTAATTTCAACGTCACAGCGGGCCGCTATTTTCACCGTGTTTTCCAGCGCGGCCGGCAGATATTCAAAGCTATCCCACATTTCCTCGGGAGATTTTAGATAATATGTATCGCCGGTAAATTCCAGGCGGTTTTCGTCCAGCATAGTTTTGCCCGTTTGTATGCAAACCAGCACCTCATGGGCCTTAGCGTCATCGGCGTAAAGATAGTGGCAATCATTTGTGGCAACAAGGTCTAAATCAAGCTCTTTTGCCATGCGTATCAGCGCATCATTTACCAAATTTTGCTCCGGCATACCATTGCCCTGCACTTCAAGGAAAAAGCGGCTCTTGCCAAATATATCCTTATACGTCTGAGCTTCCTGCTTTGCTCTTTCGTATGAAACTGACAGTATATTTTTCGCCACAGGGCCAGCAAGGCAAGCCGAAAGACATATCAAGCCTTCGCTGTGTTGCCGCAAAATCTCAAGGTCTATCCGAGGCCGATAATAAAAGCCTTCGGTATGCCCAAGGCTAACAAGCTTCATCAAATTGCGCCAGCCCTGGTTGTTTTCAGCCAGCAACACAAGATGATACGCAAAGTTGTCGGGCCTATTTTCCTTATTATGGCGACTGCCTGACGCCACATACACCTCACAGCCCATAATGGGCTTTATGCCAGCCGCCCGGGCCGCCTTATAAAAATGGATATTGCCAAAAAGGCTGCCATGGTCAGTGATAGCAACAGCGTCCATCCCTAATTCTTTAACGCGCTGCACCATTTCGGTAATTTTGGCAGACCCATCCAAAAGGCTGTATTCTGTGTGATTATGCAGGTGTACAAAAGGTTTGCTCATTTGTTCATCTCCTCATAGAAACGACCTGTGGCCGCCTTATATCGGGCGACCGCAGGTCGCCCCTACAGTTTATATTTTCTTTTTATACCTTTGCCTTATGGGCCGTTATTATCGTAAAGCTATGGGCATTTACAGTTATTATGGCATCATCAGTATGGGCATACCAATTTTTACCTCTCCTGACAATATTCCTTGAATTTTTGATTTTGCTCTTGCACCAATCAACAACATCTACATCGGCTAGGCTTAAATTTCGTTTAATTCGCTCTACGCCTAGCTCTGTTGTGTGCAGCTTATCAAGATTGGCGGATAGGTCGTTTTCCATTTTGCATCCACCGCCTAGTATAAATTATTTTCGGTAAATTTTGGGGTTGCAATAAAAGGCGTGGCATAGGCCATGCCGCCCGTAAGATGGCGCGCCCTAAAGCCATTGGCGGACAATATGCGGGCGGCAAGATAGCTATCTTTTCCATCGGCGCAGATAGTGATAATTTCCTTGCCGCGCTCCAGCCTGTACAGGCTTTCGCGTAGGCTGTCAAGAGGAATGTTAACCGCACCTTCAATGTTTTGAGCGAAAGAGATGTGAGCAGGCCGTACATCCAGCAATGTCGTTGTTGCGACATCTATTTGTGTAATTTCATCGGGATATGCCATAAACAGGCGTTTTTCTATCACATTTTGCGCTATTTTGCCCAAAATGTGCAGGGGATTTTGCGCCTCAGCAAGCTGCGAGTTTAGCAGATTATGGATGTTGCCGCCCATTTTGCATATCGTAGCGACTATATTTACATAATTTTCTACGTTATGACCAAGTGCTGCAAATCCCAAAATGTTGCCGCCGTCATCGTAAATAAGCTTGCAAAAGCCGCCCGCAATAGGAGCTACAGAATACATATGCCCTATCTGCCGATGGTTTAGCTCTTGTTCTGTTGCGCCAAAGATGGCCAGTTTAAGGTCATGAAAATCTGCCATGCGCAACGGCATGGTGTTTTCTGCTTGTATAGGCCGCCCATAAACTTCATCCGCAATACGGCGGCCACGGGCGATATCGTCGGCCCAGGTCATTACTGTTATCTCTCTGATATCCGGTGTGTGCTTCGTAATATACGCTAAAAGATGGGCTGCAATATCACCGTCAAAATATTCTGTAAATTCTGTGTAAGCAAGGGCTACAGGGTGCTGCGCGGTGGGCTCTGTGTTAATAATTTTGTCAACCTCTTCTTGATAAACCATGTGGGTAAGCGCGTCCTGAAGCAAGGCTATGCTAGAATAGCCCACGTCCGCCGAGATAAATTGCGTGGCGCAGCGCATCTCTATGTTGTATTTATGCTTAAATACAACAATGCCTGCGATATCTGCCGCTTCATCTATCATAATTATTTTCGCTGCCTCATCCAGCCTGCGCAAGCGTGCGGCGGCGGCCAGATGCACTTGTGTAGCACCTATGATTAATATCCGCATATCTCACCTCTAAAGGCCTAATGGTTTGCCATATCTATCAATGTATCCCACATCAGCTGTGATTCCTCGATTATTAGCGCAGTATCGGCACCTTCTCGCCACAAATGGTCTGTAATAAAGCTTGGCTGCATACCGGGTATAAAGGCGCTTAGCATAGGCACGGCATTTTCGGGATTGCGCAAATGCAACATTAACGTTTCGTATACAGACCGTGAATCGTGGTGGGCATGTAACGCAGAAGCCACCCAGGCATCAGCATTTTCAGCATCGTGGGCTGCTGCCGTCCACATTTGCCACGCAAACAAAATGGCGTCCACTTCTTGGGGTGAAAAAGTATGGGGTATGGCGTGAATATCAGCTATAGAAATAAAATGGTGGCTATCTGCGGAAGGGCCTGTGGGAAAGGCTACAAAACCCCAAGGGTCTTCCATATTTGCCAATTGGGGCAACAAATATGCGCCGCCCAGAAGCATAGCCGCATTACCATTGATGAAGGATTGGTGATGCCAATCCCATGATGCATCTGCGGGCCAAGATGTCACGATGCCTTCATTGAAAAGGTTTTGTGTAAATTCTATGGCTTGTGTAAATTCGGGTGTTGTTGTGGGATTGTAAAACTGCCCGGTGGTGGGGTCGTATCCTACAAAGCCTGTGCCGTTTGATGTTAAGGCTTGCTGGAAAAAGTCATGAGAAGTTGCCAATATAGGCATAGCATTTGTGTTTGCAGCAACTTGCCGCGCTGCATCTAAGAAGTAATTCCATCTCCAGGCACCTATAAGTTGAAAGTCGAAAGGAAATTGAGAGCCTACACCAGCTTCTCCCAAAATGCGCATATTAAAAAACAAGCCATCGCCTTCCACTACGCCGCCTTGGGACCAGCCGTGAGGAATATTGTTTATCATGGTAACGTCAATGGTGGCGTAATTCCAGTTTATATAGGGTACATCCCTGAAATTAGCGGCAGGGCCATCCAATGGAGCAAAAAGGCCGTTCATATTCATTAACACAAAGTCTTGGGGCCCTAGCACAAAGATGTGGGCGTAGGGGGTTTGGTTTCCTATGCTTGCAGCGGCAATTTCGGCCACCATGGACTGATTGCCCATATTAACTTCCCGCAAACGGAAATTATATCTGGCCTCAAGCTCTCTTCGGGCGTCCAAAACAGCTTGTTGTTGGGCGTTTCCGGGCTCGAAGGTATCGGTGTCATAATCGCCCCACCAATTAGCAACGACAATTTCCATGCCGCCTAAATTTCTTTCTCCTTCACCGCCAAAAAATGGTATGTCTGGCGCAGGGGTGTAGGCATAATCTACATCCTGTCCATTATCTGCGTCAATGTTGCGGCCATTATGGTCATCGTTGGATGTCACCATAAAAATAATAACACCCAGTATCGCAAGAAGCAACACCCCGCCAATTATCAGTCCCGGTCTAAAAAATTTGTGATTTTTCAATGTTCTTTCCCCTTCCTCATTCTATAATTACATTTAATTTTATGTTTAAAGTTTACCTTTCTTGTCCACAATCTTCTAATAGGCTGTCCCTTTGTCAAATTTGCAAGCAATTTAAAAAGCCTTCCCATTTGAGGTAGGCTTCGTGTTGGTTAGCAATATTACATAGGAAATCTCCTAAAATGTGAAAAATACCTCTTGACGTGGGAAAAAAAGCCTGTTATAATAGAGGTCTGTATAATTTTAGGGCATGGCAAAACGCCATATGTCCCCATCATTTCCATATAGTATATCACAGTTTCCAAAAAAAATCAAGACAATTTTTATGTAAAATTCTTACTTAATAAAATGCTGCTGTAAAGTTCTAAGAAAAAATTTTGCCGTAAGGGAGTAGATGCGCTATGGAGAAAAACAGAATACGCAAGCTGCAAAGCGGCGGCGTAGACCGTATGAGCTATTCCAGAATTGACGAAATTTTGTCCATGCCCAATTTGATAGAGGTGCAAAAGGACAGCTACAGGTGGTTTCTTGAAGAGGGGCTGGATGAAGTTTTTAACGACATTTCGCCCATCACCAATTACGGCGAAACCCTTGTGCTGGAATTTGCAGGGCATTATCTGGATGAAACCGATTCTAAATACACCATCGAAGAATGTAAAGAGCGCGACACAACCTACGCCGCACCGCTGCGCATAAAGGCGCGTTTGCGCAACAAGGACGCAGGCGAAATAAAGGAACAAGAAATCTTCATGGGCGAATTTCCGCTGATGACAGATACAGGCACCTTCATTATAAATGGCGCAGAGCGCGTTGTGGTTTCGCAGCTTGTGCGCTCTCCCGGCATATATTATGATATTGATTATGATAAGGTAGGAAAACAGCTTTTGTCGGCCACGGTGATACCAAACCGCGGCGCATGGCTGGAATATGAAACAGACAGTAATGATATTTTTTCCATAAGGGTGGACAGGACGCGTAAAATACCTGTCACCTGCTTTATACGCGCCATGGGTGTAGCCACTGACGCCGAAATTGTAGAGCTTTTTGGCGAAGAGCCCATGCTGATGGCCACCATCGAAAAAGATGTGAGCAAAAACAAGGACGAAGGCCTTTTGGAAGTTTACAAGCGTTTGCGCCCCGGCGAGCCGCCTACGGTTGAAAGCGCGGAATCTCTTTTGCGCAGCATGTTTTTCGACCCCAAACGCTATGACCTTGCAAAGGTTGGCCGCTATAAATTTAACAAAAAACTGGCCTTGCGCAGCCGTGCAAAGGGTCACACATTGACCCAAGATGCCATAAGCCCCCTTACAGGCGAAGTTTTGGCACGCGCCGGTGATATTGTCACCCTGGACATGGCCGATGCCATACAAAACAGCGGCGCAGGCTATGTGTGGGTTAAGGCCGTGCGCGGCGATGAAGAAGTTTCTACGAAAATTTTGACCAACAATACAGTTGCCATAGACGCTTTTCTTGCCCTGCGGGACATAGACCCCGCCGTTGTAGGCATAAAGGAGAGGGTCCATTTTCCTGTGCTTATGGACTTGATGGAGCAACACGAAGACGACGCAGAGCTTATTTTGGCCCTTAAAGCCAACAAAAGCAAGCTTGTGCCAAAGCATATCACCGTGGATGACATGATGGCGTCCATAAACTACGTCATCGGGCTGGACTATGGCATTGGCAACCGTGATGATATCGACCATCTTGGCAACCGCCGCATCCGCGCGGTGGGCGAGCTTTTGCAAAACCAGTTTCGCATTGGCCTGTCCCGCATGGAGCGCGTTATCCGCGAGCGTATGACGATACAAGACCTTGAAGGCATCACGCCGCAAGCCTTAATCAACATCCGCCCCGTGACAGCCGCTGTGAAGGAGTTCTTTGGCAGCAGCCAATTGTCCCAATTTATGGAACAAACAAACCCCCTGGGCGAGCTTATTCACAAGCGCCGTCTGTCGGCCCTTGGGCCCGGCGGCCTTTCTCGCGACCGCGCTTCCTTTGAGGTGCGAGACGTACACGATAGCCATTATGGCCGTATGTGCCCTATTGAAACGCCGGAAGGGCCAAACATCGGCCTGATAAACTCCCTTTCAACATATGCACGTATAAATGAATATGGCTTTATCGAGGCGCCTTATCGCAAGGTTGATAAAGAAGCCGACCCACCGCGTATGACAGACGAATTTATCTATGTCACAGCCGACGAAGAGGAAAATTTTGTTGTTGCCCAGGCTACGGCCATCCTCAACGAAAACAATGAATTTGTGGATGCCCGCGTACCCGGCCGCTACAAAGATCAAATTAACGAATTTGCTGTTAAAGAAGTTGACCTTATGGACGTTTCTCCAAAGCAGATTGTGTCCGTGTCCACGGCGTTGATACCCTTTTTGGAAAATGACGACGTTTCCCGCGCGCTGATGGGTTCTAACATGCAACGTCAGGCCGTGCCCCTTTTGCGTACAGATTCGCCAATAGTCGGCACCGGCATGGAATATAAAACCGCCAAAGACAGCGGCGTTTGCGTTATCGCGCAAAATAATGGCGTGGTAGAGCATGTTTCAGCTAATTCCATCGTCATTAAAACCGAATCAGGCGCGAAGAACTATTACAAAGTCGTTAAATTTACGCGCTCTAACCAAGGCACTTGCATAAACCAGCGGCCTATCGTGAAAGAAGGCGACCATGTAAAGGAAGGCGACATCATTGCCGATGGCCCTTCTACCAACGATGGCGAGCTTGCCCTTGGCCAAAACCCGTTGATAGGTTTTATGGCCTGGGAAGGCTACAACTACGAGGATGCCATCCTGTTAAGCGAAAAACTTGTGGCCGAGGATGTTTACACCTCAATCCACATTGAAGAATATGAAAGCGAGGCCCGCGACACAAAGCTTGGGCCTGAAGAAATAACCCGCGACATACCTAACGTGGGCGAAGACGCCCTGCGGGACCTTAGCGCGGACGGCATCATACGCATTGGCGCCGAGGTGCGGCCAAATGATATTTTGGTGGGCAAAGTTACGCCTAAAGGCGAGACAGAGCTTACAGCCGAAGAACGCTTGCTTCGCGCCATCTTTGGCGAAAAGGCCCGGGAAGTGCGCGATACATCCTTGCGGGTGCCTCATGGTGAAAGCGGCATTATCGTTGACGTAAAAGTGTTTAGCCGTAAAAACGGTGACGAGCTGCCACCGGGTGTAAACCAAGTTGTGCGCGTATACATCGCCCAAAAGCGCAAAATCTCCGTGGGTGATAAGATGGCGGGCCGCCACGGCAACAAGGGCGTTATTTCTCGCGTGTTGCCCGTAGAAGATATGCCGTTTCTGCCAAACGGCCGACCTCTTGACATCGTACTTAACCCCCTTGGCGTGCCTTCCCGTATGAACATCGGGCAGGTGCTTGAGGTGCATTTGGGCCTGGCTGCAAAAGTGCTTAACTGGAAGGTTGCCACCCCGGTGTTTGACGGCGCAAATGGCGCGGATATCATGGATACGCTGGATTTGGCTGATGACTATGTAAACATCCCCGAAGAAGATTTCGTTGCGAAATGGCAAGGTATTTTGGAGCCTGAAATTTTCGACCAACTGCAAGAAAACCGCGGCCAGGCTGATGAATGGAAGGGTGTCCCCATAAACCGTGACGGCAAGATACGCCTGCGCGATGGACGCAGTGGCGAATTTTTTGATAACCCGGTTACAGTGGGCTATATGCATTATCTCAAGCTGCACCATCTGGTGGATGACAAGATACATGCCCGCTCTACAGGCCCGTATTCGTTGGTAACCCAGCAGCCCCTTGGTGGTAAAGCCCAGTTTGGCGGCCAGCGTTTTGGTGAAATGGAAGTTTGGGCCCTTGAGGCCTATGGTGCCGCATATACGCTGCAAGAGATACTGACAGTAAAGTCAGATGACATTGTTGGCCGCGTTAAAACCTACGAGGCTATCGTCAAAGGCGAAAATATCCCGGAGCCCGGTGTGCCGGAGTCCTTCAAAGTTCTGTTAAAAGAGCTGCAAGCCCTGGCCCTTGATGTGCGCGTGCTAAAAGACAATGACACCGAAGTTGAGATAAAAGAAATGGTTGATGACATTGACGACCTCAACGTGAATATAGAAGGCATGGAGCCCGTTTCTCGTGACGAGCCTTCGTCCTTTGTAAAAAAAGTAAATCGTACCTTTGAAGAATATAACGATAAGGCCGCAACTGCTTTGCTGGAGAAGGTTATGGCGGCGGAAGATGAGCTTGAAAGCGAAGGCATTGAAGACGACGAAGTTGAGGAAGATGAAGATGAAGAAGTTGACGCAAATTTGGATTTTGGAATAAATGAAATTGACGAAATTGATGATGACGAAGAGATGTATGCGGACGAAGAGAGCGAAGAGGAAGGGGATGAGGCTTAGGTGAGTGCATATGCTGAAAGAAACGTCGATAATGCCATTGTTTTTGATTCTATCAAAATAGGCTTGGCGTCGCCCGAGAAAATTAGGGAATGGAGCCGCGGCGAGGTTAAAAAGCCCGAAACCATCAACTATCGTACCCTAAAGCCCGAACGTGACGGCCTGTTTTGCGAGCGTATCTTCGGCCCTGACAAAGATTGGGAATGTCATTGCGGCAAATATAAGCGCATACGCTACAAAGGCACTGTTTGCGACCGTTGCGGCGTTGAAGTGACGAAGAAAAAGGTGCGCCGTGAGCGTATGGGCCATATAGAGCTTGCCGCCCCGGTGTCTCATATCTGGTATTTCCGCGGCATACCCAGCCGCATGGGCCTTATACTGGCCATGTCCCCCCGCTCTCTTGAAAAAGTGCTGTATTTTGCAAGCTATGTGGTGCTAGACCCCATGGAAACAGGCCTTTCTTACAAGACGCTGCTGACGGAAAAGGAATATCGCGACGCAGTGGAAAAATACGGCGAAGGCACTTTCCGCGTGGGCATGGGCGCAGAATCTATTAAAGAGCTGCTTGACGCCATAGACCTTGTAAAAGAAAGCGAAGAGCTAAAAAACAGCCTGAAAACCGCGGTGGGTCAAAAGCGCGTACGTGTGCTGAAAAAGCTTGAGGTTATAGAATCGTTTCGTATATCAGGCAACCAGCCCGGCTGGATGATTTTGGATGCTGTACCTGTTATACCACCGGATTTGCGCCCCATGGTGCAGCTGGACGGCGGCCGCTTTGCAACATCTGACCTTAACGACCTTTACCGCCGCGTTATCAACAGAAACAACCGCCTGAAAAGGCTTTTAGACCTTGGCGCGCCCGAAATTATCGTGCGCAACGAGAAACGTATGCTGCAAGAGGCCGTTGACGCCCTTATTGACAACGGACGCCGCGGCAGGCCTGTTACAGGGCCGGGCAATCGCCCGCTGAAATCTCTTTCAGACCTGCTTAAAGGCAAGCAGGGCCGTTTCCGCCAAAACTTGCTTGGCAAGCGCGTGGACTACTCCGGCCGTTCTGTTATCGTTGTAGGCCCTAATCTTAAAATTTACCAATGCGGTCTGCCAAAAGAGATGGCCATAGAGCTTTTTAAACCCTTTGTTATGAAGCGTCTCGTTGAAATGAACGAGGCTCACAATATAAAATCCGCAAAGCGTATGGTGGAGAGGCTGGAAGAGCGGGTTTGGGACGTTCTTGAGGACGTTATCAAAGAGCATCCTGTTATCCTTAACCGCGCACCAACCCTGCATAGACTGGGCATACAGGCCTTCGAGCCTGTTTTGGTAGAGGGTAAGGCCCTAAAAATCCACCCGCTGGTATGCTCTGCTTTTAACGCGGACTTTGACGGCGACCAAATGCCCGTGCATCTGCCCCTGTCGGTGGAAGCCCAGGCAGAATGCCGCTTCCTGATGCTTTCGCCTAACAACTTGCTAAAGCCATCCGATGGCGCGCCTATCACGGTGCCTTCCCAGGATATGGTTTTGGGCATCTACTATCTTACAATCGAGAAAAAAGGCGATATGGGCGAAGGCAAAATCTTCAAGGATGAAGAAGAGGCCATGCTGGCTTATGACAACCACCTCATCACATTGCACGCCAGAATAAAGGTGCGCAGAATTTTTGAGATTGATGGCGTTATGCAAAGCAAGCTTATTGAAACCACCGTGGGCCGCATCATCTTCAACGAGGCCATCCCTCAAGACATCGGCTTTGTGGACCGCAGCAACCCCGAAAATATCTTTAATTACGAAATAGATTTTGTTTGCGACAAAAAGGCGCTGCAAAATATCATTGACAGATGCATCAACACTTATGGCTTTACGGACACAGCCGTTGTGCTGGATAATATGAAGGATTTGGGCTTTAAATATTCCACCAAGGGCGCCCTTACAGTGTCTATTTCCGACATGGAAATTCCTGAGAGCAAGGCCGAAATTATTGATGAGGCCGAAAAGGATGTTGAAAAAGTAATGCGCATGTTCCGCCGTGGTCTTATGACCAACGATGAAAGGCATCAGCGCGTTATCGACATCTGGAACAAGGCCAGCGACACCATCGCCGACAATCTTATAGAAAGCCTTGGAGAATTTAATAACATCCAGATGATGGCAACATCCGGTGCTAGGGGCAGCAAAGCGCAAATAAAGCAGCTTGCGGGTATGCGCGGCCTGATGAATTCACCATCCGGCGAAATTATCGAACTTCCCGTAAAATCTAATTTCCGCGAAGGCCTGTCCGTTTTAGAATACTTCCTTTCAGCCCACGGCGCGCGTAAAACCCTGTCCGATACAGCCCTTAAAACCGCGGACTCCGGCTACCTCACCCGCCGCCTTGTGGACGTATCCCAAGACATCATCATCCGCGAGGAAGATTGCGTAGGCGATACCGCCGAAAAGCCCGGCATGTGGGTTACGGCCTTTACAGATAAAGCCATCGCCGACAGTGACGACTATGAAGTGATAGAATCCCTGCGCGACAGGATTACGGGCCGCTGGTCCATAGATGAAATTACACATCCCGAAACCGGCGAGGTTTTGGTGGACGCCGACAGCATGATTTCCCCTGACGCCGCCGCCGCCATTGAAAAAGCGGACATCCAAAGCGTGCATATCCGCACTATATTGACATGCCGCTGTAAAATTGGTCTGTGCAGCAAGTGCTACGGCGCAAATATGGCTTCCGGCCGCCCTGTACGTACCGGTGAGGCTGTTGGCATCATCGCCGCGCAATCCATCGGCGAGCCCGGCACACAGCTTACCATGCGTAACTTCCATACGGGGGGCATAGCGTCTAATGAGGACATCACCCAAGGTCTGCCTCGTGTTGAGGAGCTTTTTGAGGCCCGCAAGCCAAAGGGCCTGGCCATCATCGCGGAATTTGCCGGCACTGTCTCTATTTCTGACACGAAGAAGAAGCGCGAAGTTATCATCACCAATCAGACGACGGGCGATGTTAAAGAATATCTCATCCCTTACGGCTCGCGCATTTGCGTCCTTAGCGGCGCAACCGTAGAGCCGGGCGATGAAATTACCGAGGGTAGCATATACCCTCATGATATCCTAAAAATTAAGGGCTTGCGCGGCGTGCAGGATTATATGCTGCAAGAGGTGCAGCGGGTGTATCGCCTACAGGGCGTGGATATCAACGA
>Ga0123355_10014744_pt1 | contig 12240 bp, 10 predicted proteins | sample TergutEmb28metaG_3_FD_89872 | JGI IMG/M metagenome (GOLD analysis project Ga0123355, IMG submission 89872) | Embiratermes neotenicus P1 segment gut microbial communities from Petit-Saut dam, French Guiana - Emb289 P1 | ecosystem: Host-associated > Arthropoda: Insects > Digestive system > Gut ...
ACCCACTCACTTGTACTATGCTTTTCAAAAACATACTTCTGAAGCACAAATTATCAGTCGCGAAACACGCGCCTTAGCAACAATCACAGCGGGAACAGCGACATCACAACTGTGTTGCTCACATGTGGTCAGAAAATACGTTTACAACATATGGGCCTACATATTGGGGTCTTTATTTTGAGCTATTAATAAGAATAGTTCAGATTCAGTTAATTGTACTGTTATCCCATTACTTTTGCTCTTGGCGGAATTCGCGTCCTGTGTTATCAGCTACCGCAACAAAACTGCTCACATTTCGCGATCATCTTGAAATTTGTGGCCTCCCAAGGATTTGCTTTACGGCTGAAAACACATGACAGTCTTTCAGCAACGAACCCCCACCCGGTATAATCATAATAAGTGTAGATTCTCCAGTTACGAGATTACACTCCACGTACAACGGCTCCCTGACCGACCCTCGTATACAATCTAACAACGCCCAGCATTCTCAGGGGAGCAATGCACTTCCGATCAATCACAAAAGGAAGCTTTATCAAATTATTTCAATCTTATATATATATATATATATTTATATACACACGCACACACATACATCCGCATTTTCCATAAAACAATAAACGCCTTTCCACACCCACATTTACTAAACAACATGACATGCATCATTACTAAATTGGCGACTAACTAAAAACAGTATATGAATATATATATATATATATATATGAATATATACACACACACACATTCATACATATTGGGTGTATAATAAGTTCTGATGGCACAAAACGTTACTAAACTGATACAGGATCTCTTAATTTCTTCTGTTCACATGTATTACAACAGAAAATAACTAACTACAGTAGTTCCTTCTAATGACGGAAAATTCCGCATTCCAGGTACTGTAAAAGTATGCACGAATTTAGAGTTCTGGTGTATCCCGTGCACGTCTAGAACTTGAAATATAAGCGCGGTAACAGCTCTAACGAACTTCTACATTCCTGCAGAGTTCATGCAGCGACATTTCGTAGGAACTTACTATTTCCCATAAGAGCAGTTCTATAATTGAGGCTTACGTTCCCGAGCAATCTAAAAAAGGTAAAAAAATTCGACATAAATTTTACTGCCTCAAACTAAACAAACAAGTAACTGGGACAGTTGGCTACAAGTGCTACACAACACAAAAACACTATCACAAACGTGTCATGTAAACAATGAAAAAAAAAAAATTTTTCTTGCTTTATCGTCGTCCTCTTGGTGGTTCCATGGCATTTTGCTCGGAAATTTCGGACAAGTGAATATGGGTTCGGACGTCGAGCCACGGGTTGGCGTATGCTTCAGCGGTTAGTATGGGTGTCATTTCATAGTGCCAATGCGATGATGAACCATACTCCACCATGCTTCACGTGGGGTGTGCGTTCTATGCACACAAGCAATCGGTCCCTTTATGTTTGCTAAAACTGACGCGCGAGGGCCCTAATAATATCATCCAGCAAAATGGACCCCCCCCCCCTCCTCCTCCTCCTCCTCCTACTCCAACTGAACTCCGTTTCCAAACACGTGGGCGGAGAGGAGGACCGATATCTTGGCCTGCTCATTTCAGACTATTAAAACTTATTTTTGAGTCACCTGGAGGGGAAGACGTCAATAAACAAGTGTTATAGGTCAACAAAATGTTATACAGTACTAATATTACGCTTCTAGCCAGTAAACGTGATGAGCACTAGATAAAGTTACTTCAATAAAATCAAATACGCGTGTTCCAGCAGAACACAGAACAGACGCACCTTCACATTGCAGATTTCTGTCACGTTACTGTTTGTAACGGTACGATTGTAAATACAATAAAATTTACATGAGCCCACATACATTAAACTCAAAGTTTCACACTGTTATTCTTCACATAGAAACATATTTCATATGTACCGTGCGGGTACGCGTATGTTTACTGCGTGTCTCAGTTCCAAATTTCACATGCCTGTCCTCAATGGTTCTTTAATAATCTTCAACACATCTAAAGAACAAGAAAAATCTTCGCACGGCTGCCATATCCAACATAAAATTAGGCTCACAAACGTTACGTTTTCCTTTAATTCTGTTACCATAAAGAAGGTAAAGGTGAAGGTGTAACGACTACGCTACCCAGGCTTCCACTCTACAGGGTAATTAGTTTATCTGGCGAAAATCGTTTGTCATTTCCTGTCGACTAATTTATTGCACAGAACCGACCAACTCGGCAAGCGCATACGTCCGCGCTGTCGCATGGAGGTTGCTTTATTTCTTCAGAATTGTCACGACGCACAGTTTCCTTCAGTTGCAATTGGGACGCCGCTGTGATATCGCGTAACCATTAACCCTTCGGAAACAAAACATACGAAAGTAACTTTTCTTTCGAAGTTTCCCAAGTATCCAAAAGAGCGTTAGGTTGCAGATTCGAAGGTTTCGCCCTATTGTCTGTCTGGTAAGAGCAGTACTAAGTTAAAGACTGGCGCGGGGGGAACGATACTGACAGGGGAAAACAGCATTACTCGTACGAAAACATGTGCCAGGTGCCATTTTGCCCAGCACAAATCTCCCACGGACTGGCCTGGGATCAAACCCAGACCTCCGCAGCAAAGAGATGAGAGTCTAACCGCCTAAGCCGTGGCACGGCCTTGAAGGCTAGACGTAATCTTCACTTATATAAAAATCCACTTCGTACCTCACAGAGAACAGTGCGCTTCCATTAGGAAGATCAATCGGTGAGTGCTGTACAGGGAACATTTTATGTTTTTGTAAGAGTCGCGCCGAACACAAATGCACTGTGAAAGGTACGGAGTTCTTAGTGTTACGCATCGCAGAACGTGCAGCTACCACTACTTGAAACGGTCAATAAGCCCTGCACATAACGCCTGTCTTCCAATTGCCATTTTATATGCCACCGTCTGTATTAATTCCTACCACGTATTCCGACTAATTTGTCTTCCGCTTTAATCACCGAAACAATAAGGGATGTGGCGGACGTTAGGACCCCAATCTTATTACTTTGTCCATGTTCATGGCTTCCCCTCCCCCCCAGGATCTAAAAAAAATTCTCATGAACTCCACGTTCTCAAACAGGCCTACTACTAACAGTTTGTATTAATCCTTAAATCCCTGTAGTTATTGTTATCACCACGATAAACATTCCAAAAATTCTACGTTCTGCCCACAGAGTGTGGTGTTTTGTATGGTTCCCAGAACACAGTTTACTTCCCTGCACATGACAAGCTTTAATAACCGAGACGGAGTGTGTTTACTCCGAGGTACTAACTGCCCTTTTAAATAAAATCCAGGATGATTTAGTCTTTAAATGGTTAATCCCACAAAACTCGCTTTGTTGCATGACGATAAAAAACGTGACGCTAGGAAGACAAAACCTGCGAGCCTATCACAGCCAAAGAACTGCAAACTGATTCAACGCCCCTCATAAACGGCTTCGACTCGTCCTGTGTTTACTCGTTGGACTTCGAACGTCGCCCGTGACGGCCTGACACAAAACCGGGGTCGATCATGCCGGTCTGGGAACGGTCGATGGTTTTATTCGTATTAGTTACTGCAACAGTGCAGGCGCAGTCGGGATGCCATTCGCTCGTCGCAGTCCTTAAAAACACACAACCATTTCTTTCAAGGCTATAACCTGTCCACGTTCCTGCAAGTAAACAACGAACAAGCCAACAAAATGATCAATATTCCACCCACTTCCGCATCTACTTGATCCCATCAGTGCCACACACACACACACACACACAATTGTCATGGGTGCACTGAAATTAATGCCCAACATTGGCAATGCATTGTCCATGAATTAATTCCGTTCTAGCCTTGGACAATCTTAAAATATTATTAATGCGCAAAACAGCTCGAAGATGTGCACAAGTAGGTACATGGGATTTCTTTCCGTTACCTCACTATGTAAGAAACTGGATGCAAATGAACTAAATTGGGACGCCATCTACAGGACGATTTTTAAATACATAATTTTAAACGCCCGTAACTCTTTAAGGTGATGCTTGACAGTTTAGCGTTGCTTATTGTTTCTCAATGGGAATATTGTGAACAACTACACTTCATGCTAGATGGAGCACCAGCACATTTTGCGGTTCCTGTTCGTGCATGGCTTGACAACCATACACCTGGTCGGTGGACTAGGCGTCGAGGACCAACAGAATGACCCCCTCGGAAACCAGACCTTACTCCATGTGATTTCGTTTTGTGAGGATGGGAAAGTCTACCCACCAAAACCAACAGCACTTGATGGAATGGAACAACAAATTCGAGATACTTCTGCCACTATTCTTAAATTCTTAAGGTGAAAACGTCAAGTCTGTATCTTCCATGCTGTACAGGATTCATAATGATTCGAGAAGTTTTGTAATATGACACCCCGTTTACGAGATATACCCATTTAAAATTATGCGTTTACTTTCCAATCACTCTGTATACAGATGAAGGGGCAGTACGTGAGTTCTTCAGTTACAGTAGGTTAGTCACCGCCGGAGCTGTGAGCGAGCCCACTGATTTGTCATTTGAAAGAGGGGGTGTACTTTTTATCGCTGTTTTCCTTACCAGCCACAATCTTCATGCGTAGGACAGCAGTCACGACATAACAATCACACCATATGTGGGCACATAAACTGCAGAGCATCATCCACTTACATGGCTGAAACCGAGACTGCAGTGACAATGAGAAAAAAGGAAGTCAAACTGCAACAACCAAGCACTCCTACAATGACGCATTATTGGCCAAACTTTGCCTCTCTGTCACATATCGATTAAATGATAACGTCATATGGCTTAAGAGATTTAAGCTACTTACAGCGGCATTGATATAGATGCACGTCTTCTGGGATTATACCGTGTAGAGTGGTAAACAGTCACACTTCGGAGGGGCTTGCTACCTCCATCGTCAGGGTAGTCCAAAAAGAGGCGATATTCTTCTTTGCCTAAGCTGATGTAGAAGGCAAGCTCCTCGGCTTCAGTAACTGCACAAGAATCTATTCGGCATCGTGTCCGAGAAGACTCGAATTTCATTCATATTATGAAAAATAAAAATAAAGGTAAAGTGAGTCAAAACACAACTAGTCTTATTGGATGTTAATGAAACGACATGTTTCGGCCTAATTGGGCCATCATCAGGTTGCAAAGTTCTACGAGACTAAATATTGTTTAGTGTGTGGCGGATGTTGAGATTTCATCATCTGGCCAAAAAAAATACCGTATATTCTTGAATCTAATCCGCACTAGTTTTTGCCGATTTCTTAAACGAAAAAAAGTTAGTTCGCAGTTCTAATCCGCACCTTTCCTTCAACCGCCCCTTGCCTACAAGGCAGACTGATTGAATAATGTTGGATATTAGCAATGCTTTAACCGTTATCCGACTAATGCGCCGTGTGTGAAGTGGCTATTTAACTGCCAGCGGTACAAACCCACCACAGCTGATGATAGTGACTGGGTGACGAATAACGACTCAGTTATGAGTGATGACGGCGAGTCTGATGAATAATAAATTATGAATATTTTATAATATATTATATATTATAACTAATAAATAAAAATAAAATAATAAATTATTGTATTGCTCTTACGGCACGTACATCGGCTCTCATTTTTCCAAAATCCAGCTCACGACCGCCAATCTAATCCGCATTCGATTTTTTAGCCCTCTAACACTGTAAAACGGGTGCGGATTAGATTCGAGAATATATGGTATATATGAGATATAAACTGCGTGTGAGCGTGCTCACGCACAGTTTATATCTCATACATATTTTTTTGGCCAGATGATGAGATCTCAACACCCACCACACACAAACAATATTTAGTCTCGTAGAACTCTGCAACCTGATGATGGCCCAAGTAGGCCGAAACATGTCGTTTCATTAACATCCAATGAGACTAGTTGTGTTTTGACTTACTTTACCTTTATTTTTATTTTTTATTGTTACATACACAACGGGGATGCCTCAACTACAGATTATTCATATTCATTCTTTGTCACTTTAGGGACCACGAGCAAGGCACATCACACTTCACTTCTTTACAGTGCAGAAGTCCTACCACCTGCTTCAATCCTCCCCAACTCGGCATCGCATATACGGGTTCCGGCTGGCTCACACGGTAAAACAGTTACTTTTACCATTAACAGTCCATCACTGGTCGACTTTTCGTTAGTAACTGATGTACTATTATTTTCTTGAGTAAAAATAACTGGTAAAAAGAGCGAAGCTGTTCCTGTACACGCCTTGAAGGCAAACAGGGGAAGTGTAGGTCTCGCTCCACTCATTTTTAACCTCAGCACTAGACACAGATGAGTGGCCGGCACAAACTCGAACTATAATGTCATCTAAGAGCAGACTATCTAGTTGTGTCTTGCGTTTATAGTAATACACCAGCATAACAAAAATACTGTATATGGATACTAGTGTATACAGAGACCACGGAAAGATGGCTCATGAGCAGAAAGGATAACGGTACTCGGGTCTTCACCCATTCTGTCTATTGTTGTCTTCCCCTCAAGACCCTATTCTCAACGAAACCAAAGATAGTCACTGCCATAGGTTATTGTTACCAACATCTGTGTGAACGGAATGGCAAACGATTGCAGGAAAATGTGGAGAGGGAAGCGTAACACTTACAGGAAGATATGAAGGAGCTCCATCCTTCGGACATCTTTCCAAGGCCTGAGTACAGTACGTTACAATATATACTATAAACCGAAGGTACAATCAGAGATGCTGATCACATCGTTATATAAACCAAAAACAAATAAATTAAAACAGATATATAATACATAAACTCTAAGACTGCTTACCATCCACATTCGTAAAAAAAATCATATTTCTAATTCTGATGGGCCATACTGTTCTAAACATAAACAATCAGCACATCTGCTAAGTTGTTATTTCGCATCCTATAATATTATCGATAAGTTCCACAGGCTTATGGGGAATTTCGAAGACTGCTACCACACACATTCTCAGAACCACGAAGTCGAAGCGCTAGTGGCGAGCCCACGCCACAAGTTTGTACGTACTGCATGTTTTCATAAACGACAGTACCAAATTTAAAAAATAGCACAGCGATCCATTTAGATATAGGTAAGATTAGAACGCTAACGGAACAGTAAGTAGTACACAGCTCGTTCGCTGCACGTGTGTAAATAAAATGTGAGAGTTTCTTACGCGTTATTCACTGCGGGAGTTCTTCCGATTCACGGGAAATCCAAATATGGTAGCGAGTGTAGAGCAGCGAGCAAAATGCGTCCTATAGTACGGAAAATTTGAGTGCAACAGCAGGGCAGCGAAAGTTTCGCCGCGTCTGAAGTGCGCCCTATTCCTTTACGTGAGTTCTTTTTTAATACGTGGGGCTTCGTCGAGAACGTACGTAGTTACCTACAGTCAATACTCTTCACATAATGACGTTAAAGGGAAGATCGCTACGACTTTCACACAGATCATACCAGCAATGCCGAAAGACAGGTGTGAGCTGTGGACTTGCGGCACGAACTTCGTCGTGTCCGCGAGACGGCTAAGTTTTGACAGGTTAATTTCCTATATCGGTATGCCAGACATTAGCAATCCAAGTTAACAGTTCATATCCCACACATTTTACTTGCACCCATACTCAAACGATCACCCTGTATAATGTTCGTTTTCGTGAAAATCTCTCAGCTGGTTCAAAAGTTAAAATGGGAGTCTCTCTCTCTCTCTCTCACACTGCGGATATAAATAGGCAGTATGATGGAAAAGGCTATCTCCCCCCTCCCCCTTTAAAGATAAGTTAACAAGTTAGGAAATGCATGCATAACATAATTGTGGTTCGTTCGCTCCGTTATTGCCTCCGGATTTTCAACCGATGTACCCGGACTTCCGATGTTCTCACACCAACAGGGTTATTATAGGTGGGACGTACGAGCAGGTACCTAACGTACGCAACCCGATCACAATCAGCCTAAGTGTCCAAGGAGTTATTTTGCGACAACTCTCGTACCATCTTGAACTAAATCCTACTGAATTAATTTGGACAACAGTCGTGAAGAGGGTCACCTTCAAGTTAGATTCTGTTAAACTTGCTGATGAAAGACTGGAAACAGGTGCGAAAATATGTAAACTTCCGACGCTGAATGCATGGGCAATGAAGATATTTTGGACGAACCGCAAGATATTATAATATGTTTAGGAGACGACATTGACGTCAAGAGCGACAAGCAGTTTCGCGCAAACTCATGAGCTCTGCATTCCTTCCGCACGGGTTTCTAGTCCAACAGATCTCTTTCGCTATTACATATGCCATTTTCTTTTCGTAAAGAAAGAGTTGAATTTTATGTTTTTTTTTGCACCGCGCATTGTAATATAATTACAAAATACAAACCAATGCACGTTTTCTAAACTAATATTAGTTTAGAAAACGTGAATTTTGTTGGTTTATACTGCTCAAAGTGTTACATGTTAAACTTGTCGAATACACTGAGTTTCGCACTGTCACCACACCTGAACCTGGTAACTCACAAATAATATTGAATACACAATGTACTGGAACGAACTACTTGTACCACATTTCAAATACCGCCAACGGTTCTTAACTACCTAGATCGCCAGGTAACATCGCTCGTTCTTCGATGATTTACAGTGGTGTTCGGGAGATGGCCCTTTCGAATCTCGGCTGCAACACACATTAACACGACAGATTTCATGGGTTTCCATCGTCTCTCCATTCAAATTCTGTCACAGTAACTTACATGAAACAAAGGCAGCTTCCTTCCAGGTACCTTACAATTTATACTTCACCAACTAATTCATCAAGTAATACCATGCTATTTAGTCGGCATCGTTCAGCGAGATGGTGTGACCGATTAAAATATTCGCACGTCCACATTGTGGGTTTCTGTGGAATCCGTACGTCTGTCTGGCTCTAAGCGCTCCTCACAACAGGATAATGTCTTAATTTATTTGTTAATGTAGCGGCGCCATCAATAGCTCTTATTACACAGCATGAAGTCACAGGGTTAAGAGTGAATTGCAAGGGACGTGGAAGGAAATAGCGATGGCCTTACTTGAGGTACGCGCTTGTAAGGACTACGGAAAACACAGAAAAACCTCAGAGAGGTGGGCCCAGTTTTGAATCCGGGAGAAGGGACCCCCAGTTGCAGAGTGATATGGACTTGATCTGAAAAGGTTAATTTGTAAATCGACAAATAATGATACTACCGAGAAAGACAAACACATATGCAGCACAGTCGGGCCCTGGTAATTTGTATCGGCTTCCTCCATCAGCACTGTCCGGGACCTCAGGACTACGAAGGAGTGCTACCCACTCGACAGCGACGTTCGTTACAGGCACGAAGTTCAATTTCAGTATTTTACTAAATGTTTCTTTCAAGTCTAATCGCAACATCTGCATGAAAGAAGTGAATACCGTAATGTAATTTCGATGGCCTCCGTGCCATAATGCCCACCGAAAATTTATGTTTTTATATCAGCTTTCTTCCATCGATCATTCCGGATACTACTCATAACTGCTTGCTATTGCTCAGTAACGACACTAATCTAAATTGTTGCCAGACAAGTCTTGATTCGCATTCCAAGGACATGTATCTGGTAACAACCATGAAGTCAACCAACAGAGGTGTTGGAAATGACCACCAAGAATTTCTGGTGGGTATGGAAGCTTCCTAGCTGACAGAGACTTCGAAAAAGCGAGGATTTGTAAATGGTGACGTGGGCGACGTCTGGTTTAAGTGCTTCACACAAACTGTACTCTTTTTTTATCAAAATACTTTGCCGATGTTAAGTCCTGAACTGTAAAGAATTCAGACTCTGGGTGAGTCATTTTCGCCATACCACGCCAACGGAATTTCTTTAGTGGACGAATATGTATTGCAATAACGGACATATGCTTTCCGTTCGGCAGCTTGGGAGTGTAATGCAACCATTAGCAGTGCCTGCTCCTCCGCCCACTAATGCTGTCTCCTCGACGCTATTTCTCTCAGCTTTCTCTCTTTACAAATCTCTCCCGCCACAAATCATTTCGGCAAGAGCAGAAGTACGACCGTGTATAAAGTAACACCAACAGTTGCTCTCAACGTTGCAAACCAATAGTTCCACATTTCTTAGTCCAGGAAAGCTGTTCGGCCAAAAGCAGAAAAAATCCGTTTTCCCCCAAAGCCAATAAAACAAAATCTAATTAAAAATCGAGTTAAAAGAAAAACAAAACAAATCTACAGTGGCACCACTCCGTTTGTGTCTTGATTTGCATAATCGCCTTTACGCCAATGAAGACTACTCGATTAATAAACTCCATTTTGCAGAGTTCCTCCAAAAGTCGACGGTTCCTTAGCTAAGCAACACATGCCCTGCTTTTATGAACGCCACTAACGCCAACAGGTAAACGGTCAGCCAGCCGAGAGTGGTTGCGGGTCCCAGTGAAAAAATATTTTCGTGCCCGCCAGCAAGGGCTGACCGACTAAAAATCTTTACACTAAATCGTATCCGATTTGTATCACATTTGTAGAGTGACTTGGGATTTGGTTTAAAAGAATAATATGTGCAATCGACAAAAAGTGATACTAACGAGAAAGACAAAAACATATGAAACAGAGACGACCCCGGTAATATGTACCGGCTTCCAGCCCTGTAGTCGGCACCGCTCGTATATGTTAGCCACATTTTTAGGCGAGTTCGCAAAACTGCGAAAAGCCGCTATTAGCTTCACCATGAATGTCTGTCCGCATGGAACTCGGCTCCCACCGGAAGGATTTCCACGAAATTTGATATTCGAGGACTTATCGAAAATCTGTACAGAACACTCAAGTTTAATGAAAATCTGACAAGAATAACGGGTACTTTACATGTATGATAATACCTCGTTGAATTGTTCTTAGAATAAGGAATGTTTCACACAACAGTTGTAGATAAAACCAAAACACATTTTATGTTTAATAATTTTTTTTTTTTCGAAAATCGTGCTGTTTGAGATGATATGGAAATATAAGGTAGAACCAGACATAGACGACGACATAAAACGGCGCATGCGCTTTGCATGCCGGATAATTAACGCAATAATTAACATACACAAAACGTTTAATACTGTAATCGTGTAAATCTGATGTGTATTGAACCGTGCATCGTTGTGATAACTGAAGAATAAAAACCATCTAGATGCTACTTATTGTTTTATTATACTTATGATAGGCTCAACATGTTTCGGGCACTGTAATGCCCATCATCAGGAGCTCACGACTATAGTGCTGATTACCACATGGGTCGTCCGGTTATATAAAGATGGATGAGGTGGCGTTAATGTAAATGATGGTCTTTGTGGTGTGTTAGGTGCGAAGTTTTGCAGTTTTTTGTTGAGTGGTCATACCCTTAAAGTCGCCATACGCGAGTACACCCACCTACACTACTGCTACTACACACATGAAAAAAAATTATCCCTATTAAAATAATATAAACATGTTATTAGCTATGACCACTCGACAAAAAACTGCAAAACTCTGCACCTAACACACACCACAAAGACCATAATTTACATTAACGCCACCTCAGCCATCTTTACAGAACCGGAGGGCCCATGTGGTAATCAGCACTATAGTCGTGAGCTCCTGATGATGGGCATAACAGTGCCCGAAACATGCTGATCCTATCATAAGTATAATAAAACAATAAGAAGCATCTAGTTGGTTCTTATTCTTCAAATAACTGTAATCGTGTCTTAGTGCTGCGAACACGTGATACTCCCTGTGAAGGAGTCACGATGAACGGCTGAGGCTCGATCAGCTTAGTGTTGTGATTTACTCTACTGCTTTTCCACGGCAACAGTGATTACGCGAACGCGCCTCAATGTTACGTTATACACACACATTGCCTGTCTTGTCACATCATTCCATCTACGCCTCAGCTGCCTAATGTTTGCTTCCTCTAGGGCGCCCCTAAGATGTGTGCACTTTCTCATGACAGCAGAGTGCTACTTGAATTATGGTAACAATATCATGCCAAGTGCTCGCAGTTACTCCAGGTACCTTTCCTCTAAATCAGCGCTTCCCAAACCTTTTTGCTCGCGGACTCCTCTTGGCTTCGAAAAATAACCGCGAATCCTCACAGCCTCACTTACTTACTTACTTACTCCATGGTGCAGAGTCCTTCTTGAGAAGCTAACTGGTTTGCAGCTAGTCAAGAAATTCCCCGCATTTCACGGAACCCGAAGGTTCATTACCGCACTCACAAG
>Ga0123355_10014746_pt1 | contig 12239 bp, 9 predicted proteins | sample TergutEmb28metaG_3_FD_89872 | JGI IMG/M metagenome (GOLD analysis project Ga0123355, IMG submission 89872) | Embiratermes neotenicus P1 segment gut microbial communities from Petit-Saut dam, French Guiana - Emb289 P1 | ecosystem: Host-associated > Arthropoda: Insects > Digestive system > Gut ...
CCTCCCACTTCCCGAAGATCCATCTTAATATTATCCTCCCATCTACGTCTGGGTCTCCCCAATGGTCTCTTTCCCTCAGGTTTCCCCACTAGAACCCTGTGCACACCTCTCCCCTCCACCATATGCGCCACATGCCCCGCCCATCTCATTCTTCTCGATTTTACCACCCGCACAATATTGTGTAAGGAGTAAAGATCCCTAAGCTCCTCATTATGTAATTTTCTCCATTCCCCTGTTTCCTCGTCCCTCTTAGGCCCAAATACTCTCCTCAACACCCTGTTCTCAAAACAGCTATATTTACTCACCCTATGTGCCATCACGTCATGTTACAGGGAGACCTTTACATATAAACTTTGTGCGTTTGAAGAAGAGTAACTCTGGGGCTGCGTTCTAAGTATGAACTAAAAAGCACAGAAATTTTCAAGTCTCTTTACCAGGAGCACAAGACGTGCACAACTCCCAGACGTGGAGGATAGCCCCAAACGTGCAGTCGCGGACAGCCGAGTACTGGTGGTCCAGACGGTGTTGGCTGTGGGGAGTAACAGAACCATCATCGTAAAACGGCTAGACTCTTACAGAATGCTATACAGGACTTCGGATTTTGAAAATTATTTGTAACGACCCAAGCAACTGGAAAAAGGGTTAATCTGGCTCAGGATAAATACCAGTGGCGGAATGTGTGCATGTGACCACAGTAAAAATTCTTCGGGTTTCACACAGTGCGGAACGTTTCGTTATCAGCTAAGAGACAATTCGCTTCTGAAGAATAATTATGTTCCATTGAGTTCGTTAGAGTTCTACGAATTTTAAACGCCGAGTCATTACGACTGACCAGCAGTCATTTCTATCAATTCGAGAAACTCTATGTGCAGCATTACATTTTATTTGAATGTATCGCGTTACCAATATTATATGCCGGGAGAAAGCCACTGGTGTCCGTGCGACAGAGTCATGGAGGTGGTGAGAAAAGTAAAACTGAAATCGTAAATCCAACCTCGAAAGCCCAGACTCGTTATCAGTTCACTTTTTTCCGACATGGGTTAGAGCAGCATGCAGTTCAGGCATCAGGCACATTTTACACACTGAATGAGACATGACTGTTTTCAGTCGAGGCGAACAGGTGGCTACATCGACAATGACAGCCGCGATAATTGAGGACCTTTCAGAGCTAAAGAAGAATATCAACGAAGTCTTCATCTTGACAAATGCTATCATTGTCTGCTGTAAGTACAGCTGAACACGTATTTTCCCAATAACTAACTAACTTCACCGAGCACAGTCCTTGAAAATCTAAGGGTTCCTGTACTACCCAATAAATTCCTCGGATTTTATGAGACCCGAGGTTCATTACGGAATCCACAACAGCCCGTCATATGTCCCTATCCTGAGTAAGATCGATCCAGTCCCCGGCCTACCACCCAGTTTCTTTAAGATGCATTTTAGAGTTATCCTCTCACCTACGCCCAGGTATGCCAAGAAGTCTCCTTCCTTCAGGTTTCCCCACCATCACACTTTACGTACCTCGCCTCTCCTCTCCACCATAGGTGGCCAATCTATTTTTCTTTTATCTTATTACCAATATTCTAACTTAACTTACACTTGGTGTGCAGTAACATAAAGGCAATTTAACGTCACCTCACGAACTGCTATTAACAGCCTGAATGAAAAATTAAGTGCAACACAACAGACATCGCCACTCCAGGATATATTATCATCATTACCATCATCATATATTAATACGGTAATATGTGTATGCGAAATCATGATCTACTGACACACAGAAATATATTTATCTCAGTAATTAACCAACTTAATGCACAAAGTTTTTGTTTTACAATCAGTTTATTTCATGCCTCTACATGTTTCGAGCACATAATAATTATAATAATAATTAATATTAATAATTATGTACCAACTAAATTAATCTAATCACATTCTTTGCCACTCTTGATGTACATAAGCAACATTAGTAGCTTCAGTCCTTCGACCAAGACTGACAAAGCAGATAATTTCATAGGTCAATAGTTTTATGTTTTTAGAAGCAGCAAGGATTCCTAGCACATTAGTTTCCATCGTAATTTATAATCCTACACGAGGTGTGATCAAAATATACAGTGAATGTTTAAATAAAAAAAATAATTACAGGAAAAGACACATTGCCATTAATCCCCCTCGCTTCGAACATACTTATCCCATCGTTCTTGCCACTTTCTGAAGCAGTTCTGGAAGTCCTCTTTCGTGAGTGTCTTTAGTTGCGCTGTCGTGGCTGCCGCTTTCCGTACTGAAGATCCCTGCCTTTCCGTTGGATCGCACTCGGCAGCAGCATTCACCATGCTTTTTGATCACAGTGGTATTTTCTACTTTTCTTTCCTTTCTTATTTACTGATATTATTTTTAGCTATTAATAATGTTAAGAATTTATCTCTTACAGGCTATAGCCGTTAGCTAACATTCTAAAAAATCAATTGCATTATTACTATCATCATTATCATTATCACCACTATCATCTCCTTTATGCAGGGTATTCATACTTATATTCCTGAGAAAAACTATGTCCCTAGGGAGTACAGTGTTGCGGCTATTCTGTTATTACTATTCATGGTGCTTATATCGTTAGTTTCAGTGTTGAATCTATTGTACTTTTACATTAGTACTTTCCGAAGTATGTGTGTAGTGCTCAATATGGCTGTTTTCTGGAGTTCCTTGAATTATTATTATTATTATTATTATTATTACCATCATCACAATCGCCTACTAGTTATTATGTGGCGGTCTTCTGGTAAGCCCAGACCTCAGCAAGAGATCAGATCGATTTATCCCAACACTTCACGAGCGATCTCTTATTATTATTTGTGCTGATTTTGTAATTTGACATAAAGCAGCTGAGCAATCGGTTTAATAATGAATTTTTTTACGAAATTACAGTGATGCAGTGCGGTTTTGCGTGCCTAGAAGCAGGGGCAGTGCGTACTAAGAACACTACCAATATTATAATGAAGAACTTCATGGACATCTGTGAGTATCAAGACAGAGTTGAAAGCGCTCGGTTTGGTGTCGAGGGTAGGCGAAGGAAATGTTAACGACAGGGTCTGACATAGAAGGAAGACCCGTAGTTTCAGCGATTGGTCCTGTCAGATAAAACAACTCAAAAATAAACAACGAAGTAAAACAGAGTAATTTTAAAAATTCGGAAATATTCGGAAGGCACAAACGGAACTGGTTATAGCATGCTTTTGTTTATTTTTTTTCAAACTGAATGTGACAGAACTTAGTATCCGCGTCTATTCAGCTTCTGGCTTTCAGACGGATTATCTATCACAAACAAAACAAATGCAGTCTCCACAGACACTAGAGATTTGGGCATTTCATTGAAAAATGGACTAAAAACTGTAAAGTAAAGTAAATTTCACCCTAGAACCGGCCATGAAGGCCCAGAGGGGGGCAGGGGGGTTACGGTATAGTTCTACTTTCTTTAACCTCGACGCTAGATGGAGTGGGTGGTCAATGCCACGCCCCAGCCGCATTACCCCCCCGGGAAAGATCCGGTAACCATTGTATAGGAGGCTGTGTGGGCTTCAGGGCCGGTCTGGATGGGTGCAGAAAATCTCGCCTCCACCGGGATTCGATCCCCGGACCGTCCAGCCCGTAGCGAGTCGGTATAACGACTGAACTATCCCGACCCCTATTAAAAACTGTAGCATGTTCATAATTCTTTGAGATGTGTCACGTTCCTTCACTACTCTGTACAACATGCTGTAAATATATGGGGATCGGACCGCACCAGTCTTCCGTTTGATGACAACTGACAAACGAGTGGCTAGGAGTGTGACGTTTGTATGACGCAAGATTATCCTTGAAGTTAAAAGTTTTTTTTTTTTCATGTCACAAATCACACTCGTGCCCATGGTCAAAATATTTTATATAATTCCTGAGAAATTTCGCTATCCAGTGACCGTTAACCATGCCAAACGGAAAGTAAATTACAGGAATACACCTTAAGTTCTAAATACGTTTTCAGTTATAAGTGCTCTCTGCTACTGGCTGATGGGCTACGCACTGGCTTATGGAGAAGGTAACCCGTTTGTGGGTTATACGTACTGGGCTGGTGTGGGAATCCAGGGACACAAGATGGCTCATTGGTTCTTCCAGTTCGTCTTCGCTGCAACTGCAGCTACCCTTGTATCTGGTGCAGTTGCAGAGAGGTGCCATTTTGTGGCCTACATGACCTACAGTGCCGTGATATCAGGTAAAATGGAGGTTATGTTCCACTTGTAGCTGTATGTAGGAGAAGTATAGAAAAAAAACCGTTGCTGACAGTGTCCGTCCGTCCATCCGTCCGCATTTCCCACTTTCCGAACTACAGTACAAAAGAGATGGTACTCACATTTTATGGTGTAAAACTGTGAACTTACGACGCTGGAAAAGTGAGCTCACTGCGCGATTCGAAATGAATGTACCGTACAAGTTAAAATCCGAAACTGGAGAAATGTGACCAATATTAAGATTATAACAAATTCCATCACACATAGACCCTATGCAAAGAAATTATGGCACACATACGATTTGCAAATTAGTATGCCAAGTAGGTAAGTGTGCTTGTATAACTCAGTGAACAGAGAAGCTTGGGACGGCCAACAAGTAGATGGAAGCCGTTTAGAGCTTCTGAACATTGTAACGGACCTGAAGTACACAATACTTCAGCCCGAATAAAACTGTATACACATTCTTGAAGTAAATTTAGCTCTCATTGTCTACCCTGACAATAGCACCTGTTAGTGCGAGTTACGTCATAAGTGACAACAGCTAGACATAAAAATAACAAAATACAATACACGTACCGTAGAGTCATGTGCGTTCATTTGTCTACTAGTAACTTACGTAGACAGGGACATTACACATTTTAGCTTCATGGATGAGCACTTTGATCGCTCTGTGTTTCTGTAGGGTTTGTGTACCCTGTGGTTAGCCGCTGGGTGTGGACACAGGAAGGCTGGCTGAACCAAATGGGATACAGAGACTTCTCTGGTTGCGGTCCAGTTCACCTTCTCGGAGGAACATGTTCTTTGTTTGGAGCTGCGTTCTTGGGCCCAAGACTGGGACGTTTCGGCAGCAAGTTTCAGGACTCTCAAGAACTGGTGGGACACTCCGTGCCAGTAAGTGTTAACAAGATTTATACCTGTGCCTTTAGCGGAGAGATGCATGGCACAGAAGCTAAGCAGTGTTCGCGAATCATTTGGTAGGGACAGAGAAAATCTAGTTTACATCACATTGACTTAGTCCTAACGAATTTTATGAATACACCTTATCTTCCTGGTGAGGCATTCCTTAATATTATTTGTCACAAATTCTATACAATATAATCCACAGCAATTCAGTAACATCCACGGTTTTTTTTTTTTTTTTAACTGAAGACATATCTCAGTCACCAAACCAGCTTAGGTAAGGCCCATTTTAATACCAGACCACCTTCGTTTCTATGGCTCGAACATTCTCGTCATTCTCTGTCAACCCAACCGCAAAGTCGGATACCTAACAATTTTCTATGTCACTGATTTTGCTGATTGCATAATGAATAAATAGCCTTTCATAAATGTACATACATTGTGATCCCAAATGTGTCAAAATGTGCCAAACATTATTTAAACCCCCATTTCCTTAGCATATTTCTACAAAACAAAATACTGCCAGACAACTGGTGCTGCAATCAACACAAAAATCAACATCTACAGCATAATTCACAACACCGGGCAAATCCGTGGCTTAAACACTGCCACAGTTTTCTAATGCAGAAATGTGTAAAATAATTTAACTTTTTCTCACTCTTTTGCGTCTTCTTTCGTTGTTTACATAGTTGATTTCTCTGAAGCTGACAGGTCTGGGCGGCATGATCCTGATAGCAGGGTTCCTGGCATTTAATGGTGGCACTGTGGGAAACATGACGAATCCTGGTGACAGTGAAGTTATTGCCCGCGTGATAAGCAACACAGTAATGGGAGGGTCAGGAGGAAGCATTACAGTCATGCTGGTGAGCAAGTTCGGTCTAAATGGGGCCCCCAGATGGAGCTTCACGAGTACATTAAATGGTGCCTTCATTGGTATGGTAAGCACGACATGCCAGAATTCAATACGTATAAAAGCCCATTGAAATACTTCGATGCGATCAGCAAAGCGATGCAACAGAGTCACATCTTGCAAGCTGTGTATGTCTTTTGGTGGTAGGTAATGAGGCAGGTCTTTTGAAGACAGCTCAATTGTTTTGATACTGAACATCAAGAGTAATTCATTTTGTTTTCTGACACACGAATGAGACAACTGTAATGCATAGATTCCGTAAGTGTATTTGACATTACATGGACAGACAAACTTGAAAACCTAAAAAAATGTATCCGGCCAGTAGCCTGCGTGTATTATATGCACAGTTTTAATGTATACAATCGTTTTCTTATATCTGGAAGTTGTAATGTTCTCACTTATTTCTCTGTTAGGGTACATCTTGATACTATTTGCAGTGGCTTCGCAGTTTCAGACAAGTACTATCTTTGATTTCTGAAACTCTGGACTCATGGATTGGAATCAAACTTGCAGCATGGGTGCATGGCATTGTTTCTTTATGTTCTATGTAGATTTTTGTTGGACTGAGTGTACATGTCTTACAATGGACTGAGAAATAAATTACATCAACTTGTATATTTCTTGATAATATTACTGTGTTGGTATCTGGGAAATATTGTCAAGAAGGTGCATAGGTGGATTGGATTATAAAATTCTGTAGAGTCCTACCCTATATTTATCAATTCTACTAGGTACTATTTGAGGGCCGGGTAGCTCAGTCGGTATAGCGACTGAGCTACGGGCTGGACGGCCCGGGATCGAATTCCGGTGGGGACGAGATTTTCCGCCCGCCCAGACCGACCCTGGGGCCCACCCAGCCTCCTGTAAAATGGGTATCGGGTCCTTCCCGGGGGTAAAGTGCGGCCGGGGCGTGCTGCTGACCACTCATCCCCTTCTAGTGCCGCGGTCATGGAAGAGTAGAGCTAAACCCCTACCCACCGTCTGGGCCACACCGGGCCTGTAACGGGATCACTTTACCTTTGCTTACAAAACAAACTAAGCACTGTAGAATTTATTCAGACTCTCAGAGAAACTGCGTACAAAGCCCTTCTACCTGGTTTAAAAAAAGAGTACTTGAGACCTTCCAAAGAACTGAAAAAAGATTGCCATTGAATATTTCTGATAGAAAAGACCCTCACTGCTTTGCGTAATCATTTTGTTGACATCTTTATTTACACACAGTATTAATGCACGGTTTAAGCAATGTTTAAGACAGTCAGCCTGATGTATGGGTGAAGTCTTTTTAGTAAGAGAAAATCCCTCAGCTCTTAGTATATAAACAAGGATTTAAGGTAAATGTGAAGAAACAAAATATCAGTAATTTCAGTAAACATTAGGCAGGAAATTACTCATACTTGTTCCAGTTTAGGAATTTAGATTGTCAGATTACTAGTTAATTTCTTTCAGCTTTATTTTCATTCCAAATAAATTAGAAAGACAAAGGAATTTTGAAACCAGAACAAAAATTTCACACTGCACATCGCCAATTATGACCAGTCAAGTCTTCAGCACAATACTTATGTTCACAGACGCAGTGTGACTAGTGTCCAGCGTTTTTGGAATGAGGAATGGCTCCACAGCTCTACAGCACTGTCACAACCTCCCTTATTACAGAACTCAGATTTTAGCTATTTTATTTACGTTATACTAAAACTCAGCAAATAAAAGTGTGAACACAAGTTTCAGACCGGAAATGCAAACTTTCATACCATGAGACTATACCTACATCTGCTGCTGAAGCATGTGTAATATTAACTAACAGTTGGCTGTACTGGCCAATGGGCTCTACGCTTACAACTAAATTTCCAGGTGTCAGTGTGTGCAGGTGTCAATGAGATGAACATGTGGGAGAGTTTCATTTCGGGAGCAATTGCAGGACCAATCTACGTAATCATCCACTATGTTGTGCTATGGTGTAAAAGTAAGTTTAAAACCATATTTTTCACACATCCCACATACGCTTTGCAGAGGTTTTTACTTACAAATTCCTTCTATAATAGTAAGGAATAGTTTAATTAACAGAGATATTCCATTGAAATTTAAATGAAAAATTAGTTTTAAGTACTTAATGTTTTACTCTATTTATAACTAAGATTCTTCCCACACTATGTATATTATATTAGTATGTAAGTGACAATATCTATATCCACAGGACTGTATCCTAATCTGGATTTATAGAATGCAAATAAATTACAATTATAATAAAGCCATAATTTTTAGTCTACTTTTTCATATGTAAATACTGTTGTCAGTAACTACTGTCTTCACTGCTTCTGTGATGAACACCCCGGTTAATACTCATATTAAAATAATGAACCACAGAACCACATGTAGGCCCTATAATAAAAATATTGCTGCTGTTGCTGCTACTACTACTACTACTACTACTACTACTAGTACCACTATCACCACCACCACCCCACCAAAACTACTAGTAAATGCTGTTATCTTATTCATATTTGGGAGGTACTGGGTTAAAATCTTGGTCCAAGAGCTATTCCGCTCTTTAATTCAACTGTTCTAGTGCATCAAATTTGGTATGCTGCCCACACTGGTGTCATGAATGGAAGGGCAGACAGACTGAAGACCCATCAGCAAACTAACTGAGTTCTTTTACAACCCTCATTACAAAGGGGGAAATGTTTTACAAGATGACATGAATCTATGTGTAATGAAGCTACCTCACATTCATATATCTACTGGTTATGTTCTACAGTTGATGATCCCTTGGACACTGTAGCCATTCATTTTGGAGGAGGATTCTGGGGCCTCATTTCAGCATCAGTCTTTTCAAACACTGGTCTTGTGTTTGGTATCACCAGAGAATCCCTGATGGTAAGAACAATTCCCTAATATCTACACTAACAAATCTGAAAATAGATGCTTGACAAGTTGCATATGCAGTTGCATGAAAACATATAACACACTGTCATAACTGTGCTAATGTAAATAATTTGGAACTAGTTTTAAAACACTAATCTCAAAACTAACAGCTGCATAAGCTTTGAAGTAATATAAAGCATTCATTTTGAAACTCATTTCTTTCAGATAAACTGTCTCTGTACTGACAATATAAAGAAAATCGTTTGAGAAGTTTACATACACTGCAACAACTAAAGTCTTCTGTTGGGTATGAAAATCAATTTAAAACTAATACTGATTCAAATGTCGGTTAGATTTTAAATAAACCATGCGAAATGACATTGGCTTTTGAACCCTATCACAATCATGGAACTGGTAACATCTGAGTGTCAGCACCACAAATCAAAAGTAACTGAAAGCCTAAGACAAAACCCAGTCTTCACAAATCTTATGTATATTGGACCGTGCATCATTGTGAAAGTTGAAGAATAAGAGACCAAGTTGATATCACAATTTATTAAGTTTTATTTCACTTCTTCCATGCTCAACATGTTTCAGACATTAATGTATTCATCATCAGAAGCCTGCGACTTTTCTATTGTATCACCCCATTGGTTGTGTGTTCTTGTTTTGATGTGTGTTGGAGTTTCGGTGTGGCTGGTTGGGGTGGTATCCGTGCATCAGCCTGCCACACGGATACCATCCCAACCCAGCTACACCGAAACTCCAACACACATCGAAACAAGAACACACAACCAACATGGTGATACAATAGAAAAGTCGCAGGCTCCTGATGATGGATGTATTAATGTCCGAAACATGATGAGCATGGAAGAAATGAAATAAAACGTAAGAAATTGTGACATCAAGTTGGTCTCTTCTTCTTCAACTACCAGTCTTCACAGTTTGCGTATAGTATGTACCACCTAATGAATTATTAAGAAACCCTGAATTTTGACTGCATAATTATGTATGTATTTGCTCTGCATGATTCTCAAAATAACACTTATTTCCTATAGAATATTAACTAACTAGTCTTGATAATGGAGGTGAGGTAGGAACTAAATCTTTATACATATTTCAGATTAACATCAGTTTTCAAAGAGTTAGAAAATGTATATTTTATAAATTACAGAACTTATGAAGGTAATGTATGGTTTCAAACACCAAGAAACTCTGAAAACCTAGGGTTCTAAGTAAAGGAAGATGCTGTGTGATGAACCGTCTGGATCTGACTCAGATTCAGCATGACAATGCAGGTGGCCCATCTAATTAAAAAGTTCAACAGAATAACTGATGAGAAGAAGCCAACAGCCACAGTTTTTCTGGACGTGGGAAAAGCATTCATTAAGGATAACAAAAGACCTTCTTTACAAGTTATCAAGTTATCTAATCTAAATTCCCAATCCTGTCTGATGAAAACCATATTCTCATATTTTTCTCTCCTGGCTGCAGCAAATATTTTCATGTCCTCTACAGCCTGTTTGCAAGTGACAAGACAGCATCCTTGATACAGCTCTCTATGCAAGTAATAAGGCTCTTGTAGCCATGTCCTGCATGCTGTTGCTGCTGCTGGTTATCTGCATACCGATGTCAGCATTGACTGCAGCACTGGAGGACTGTAATTAACATCTCGAAGTGTACTGCAGTACTTTGTGCCAAGACTAAGAGACAAAACAAACAACATTTTGGACAGCCAAAACAGAGGGTTACCGTGAAATATCTTGCGGCAACCCTGATACACAGATCACTTGATCTGCTGACATCAACCAGGCAGCAAAAGAAAGGCAGCTCAGAGACTGAACATGCAAGGCTCACTCCTAAATAGGAGAAGAGGCCTGTTCATTAGAAACAATGTTCTGCTTGATAAGCAGTTCATCCATCCTGTGACTGATTATGCAAGCCTGCAGTCATGTCCAGAAGCTGCAAGTGCTACTATCCAACAAACCTTGGTACATTAGGAATAGCCAAATCTGCATGGATTTTGATGTCCCATTTTTTGCTGCTTACATCATAGCAGTGACTAACAGTTTTGCTGGTCCTGGCAGCCCATAACAAGAAGCACAAGTCAACATGGCAATTACTGTCATTGACACTATACAGCTACCATGACTAAGGTTTGCTGTAGCTTTCCTCAGGTGTAAGACAAATGTCAGGGTACACCTAAAAAAAAGGTGTGGCATGCTTCTCTCCATCATGGAGATCTTCAGCCAAAGTGATGCCCTCCATAATCACAGCCCCTCTGAATCAAATCCTCAGTGATTCATCAAATGGAATTTTCTTCCCAACAAACAATTGTCAGGTGGAAACATATTCCTGCTAGCAAATAAAGATCTTCGTATTAACACACTAATACCTTCAGCCAAGACACCAAATATGGTCATGGGTTTGCTGCCACCAATTGCGACAATTGTGAGGGCACTGCCACCAAGGACAGCAAGTGACAATGCACAGTGCATATTTGTTTTAGGGCACAGCAGTAGGATTTGAGTTCAATCACAGCCAACAAACTGCAGCGCACATATAACACTGTTGTTAGCTGGAGTAAACGTTCTAATGCAGTTCATAAACTGTAATCCTTGCTGACATTGCCGCCATCATAATTATAATATCAACACCTATAACAGTGAACATCACACACTTTTTTTCTAGGACAGGTAGTCACTCATTATCTGTCCTCATTAGTCTGTTAGTAGGGTAACATACAGCCCTGCCATCAGATTTGTAGTTTCACTTCTCTAGAGATATTGTTTCTAGAATAGTACCTGCTGTATTTATGAATGTAATTTGTAAAACTGTATTCTAATGCCCCAGAGTGACTGCCTAATCATGCAAGTACCATCACAAATGTTCTTACTTGTTGAGCAAATTTCACATGAATTTCAAGTAATTATTTTTAACAATATAGCTACACAAATAAACATGTAATTAAATACAGGCATAGGTCCAATATACAAACAAAATTTCAGACTCCAAATAATTCAATTTTAAAATCTGTCTGTGAGCAAAATTTATATAACAAACTTGTGAACTGTCTCGTATAATTAATTCCTTTATTATTTTATTTATATTTATGTAATTGTGCAACTGTTATATTAACAGAACGAAAGAAGGGTTACATCTTCCTGCTTAAATTCAAATTTAATTTCAAATTAAATATATATTTGATTTTAATTTAAATTTAATTTGAAATAACTCTGCAGTAGCTGGACGCTTTTAAATAATATCCTACCCTATGGGTGGAGAAACTTTAAATTCCCTAAAGC
>Ga0123355_10014747_pt1 | contig 12239 bp, 13 predicted proteins | sample TergutEmb28metaG_3_FD_89872 | JGI IMG/M metagenome (GOLD analysis project Ga0123355, IMG submission 89872) | Embiratermes neotenicus P1 segment gut microbial communities from Petit-Saut dam, French Guiana - Emb289 P1 | ecosystem: Host-associated > Arthropoda: Insects > Digestive system > Gut ...
GAATCTGGCGATATAGTCAAAGTAACGATTAAGGAGCGACTATAAACCAGAATAGATTGGAAGTGTAATTTGATGAAAATGAAAATGAAACCCAACTTCTTTTGGTCTTTGGGATCAACTGTAATTTTGACCATAGGATTCTTGCTATTTAGATATGTCTTTTTTGATCTGCATGGAATGAGCCAATGGACATTTATTTTGTTTGTACTAGGATTGATTATTATTATTGCTGCTAGTATCTTTAGCGCCAAAAGAATACTAATTTGTACACCACTGGGGTATGCGATTGGCTTTGTGTTGGGAATGCTATTTAATACTGACAGCTTTGATCCTGGTGGCGGGTTGCTAAATAACGCTTGGGAAATATGGACGATTTCATTTATTATGATTGTTCTTGCAAGTATGGCTTGGGAGCTGCTACACCGAAAAAAACAGCTGTAGGTCAAACATAAAAAGGAAAGTGAGTTTTATAATATGTTAGAAGAAAAACCAGAGATAAGTTCGTCGTTTAAATTTGAGAAGTATGCGAAAACCACAAATAAAATTGCTATCATAATGGTTATAATGGCGCTTTTGCTTAACCCAATTATTTTTGATGTTAGGATAGGAAATTTAAGTGGTTGGTTCACAATGTTGTTTTTTACGATAGGGGCGCTAAGTTTTCGTATACCGTACCCTTATAAACGGATTTTAATGAATAAAATTGGCTTACTCATAACTGGTTTATATGGTGTGTTTTTGGTTGTATCTTTTACGCTTCACTTTGTACAGTTAGATACAGTTTTAACACGCAGATTAGCAAGGCAAATTGATCATTCAGTTGAAGTCAGAGTAAACCTACATGAATCTAGAGTTTATGATGAATATTTTGCCACTGTTTATCTTTATATGAATGAAACTGCCTTTTGGGAAAGTGAATTGCCGAATCAAGCAGACGTTATCAGACAGACTGTTTCATTCGTTTTAAATGAGCATGATATTGAATTATGGATATTAAACATTCGTTTCGGCTCTGGAAGACCTAGAAGAAACTCATGGAACAGTAGTAATAGTTTTACAACGTGTTCATATAGATGGGACTTTATGTGTAGTAGCAAATATTCAAAATTCACTGTTAGAGGGAATATATTAAAATATATTAGCGATGTAGAAGTTTGGGAAAATACAACACAATGGACGCTAGAGGAATTAGAATGGCTTATTGCTGAAAACTTAAATTTGACAAGTATCATTAATGAAGTCCGTCGACAAACTGTCTATACTAATGATTATTATTCATGGGATAGACATGCTATCGCCCCTCGCTTAGATAGAGAAAGTAGAGCATCAAATTTTTTCATTCCTTTGAATGAGGCTGTTAATCATGACAACTTTGAAGCAGTGTCTCAACATGTTTTAAGTCTTGTGGAAGATGCAAATAGAAACGGAGCGGATATCCAGTCTATAACTGTTGTAGCGACAGGGGTTTTTGATATTTTTGATACAAGTTATCGTTTGATTTATACCTTGGATGTTGAATCTGGAATGGGGCAATTAGATGTTGATGTGAATCCTGGAGAGGGTTGGCTACTTTTTGAGGACGTTTCGTTTGGTGATATTGAGGAGACAATTTTAAGCGTGGATGACGCGTTAGAGGAATTGGAAGAACGGATCATAAATAAGCTTGGGGTTTATAGTGTGAACGCAGAGAGAATTCGTTATCACAGGCAGCCCCATCAATATGGTGTTTTTACGCAACCGCGCTTATCAGTAGAAGTTGTCATATCTCCAGAAATCGGCGTAGAAGGCTTTGCAGATTTTGTTGCTTTTGCTCAACCTTTATTAATTGATGAAGTGAGTAGATTCCATAGAACTCCGAATAACAATCCTTGGGAAGTATTTTTGATTTTAGAAGATCAACTGGTTTGGCGTATTTACCGTCCTAGTTGGAGTAGTCCACGAAGGGACAGAGGGTCTTTGCTTAATTTAGTAGCCGGTTTCGAAGTAACTGGGATTACCATTGTTGACATTCAAGAGACGCTGGATGAATGGTTTTACGATGGAGAGTGAGTGTTTCACGGTGGGGAATTTCATATGGATATGAGCAAAAATTTGGCACATGTGTGCTCATTATGTAGAAAGAAGATGTGAAAGATGGATAAAACAAAACTAATTGAATTTGTTCACCCATACTATGCTGACAAAGATATCATGCATAATATGTGGCATATTGAACTCATTAATAAATGGGTGAATAAAATCCTTGATATGACTTGCTATGATGTAAATAGAGAGCATTTAACCTTTGCCACTTATTTCCATGGTTTCATTTATAGTCATGAAGCTGATGTTAGGGGATGGTTAAATTCACAAGGTTTATCTGATGAAGAAATAAGCAAAATAGTGAAAATTGCATATGAATCACAGCGAAAAGGAATCCCCGAAAGTATTGAAGGGAAAATTTTACATGATGCTCATCTTATCGAAGGTGGAAAAGTTTACCTGATTACAAAGTGTCTTATAACCGGCTCGATTAGAGGTCAATCTTTACTTGAAACAATTAACTATATTGAAGAAAATATCCTTGATAAATCAAGATGCTATCTGCCTGAAACAGTGGAATTGTTTACAGACGCTAATCTATTCGCTAACGATTTTTTAGCTGAATTGAAAAATGGGATATTAATTGATTAACATCAATAATAGTAATAAATTGAATTAACCATCACAGGTTCTAAATGAAATAGGACATACTCATGTCGCATTATTTGTGGTATGATATTAGCAAGTTATCAATTTGAGATGAGGATGTGATCTGATGAATGAGGAGCAGAAATGTACTTGGGTGGAAGATATCCCGATATTTATAGATTATCATAAAAACGAATGGGGACGTCCTGTACATGATGATATTAAGTCGTTTGAAATGTTAACCTTAGAAGGCGCCCAAGCTGGTTTGAGTTGGTTAACAATTCTCAAAAAAAGAGAAAACTACCGAGAAGTGTTTGATGGATTTGATTACCAAAAAGTAGCCCTTTATGATGAGGAAAAAATCGCTAAACTGTTGGAAAATAAGGGAATTGTAAGAAATCGCTTAAAGGTCCATTCCACTGTTAATAATGCAAAAGTGTTTATAGCAGTTATCGAAAAATACGGAAGTTTTGACCATTTTATATGGAGTTATGTTGATCATAAGCCGGTTGTTAATCACTTTGAAAAAATGGAAGATGTGCCAGCGTCTACACCGCTATCGGACAAAATAAGTAAAGACATGAAGAAGATGGGATTTAAGTTTGTTGGCTCTACTATCATTTATGCATTCATGCAAGCAACAGGCATGGTAAATGATCACATTATTGGTTGTCCTGTTCGCCAAGAAATCCTTGATAGCCAAAATATTTAATTAATATCTAAGATTAAGGAGGAGTATTAAATGGATTTTTCAAAAGTTACTAATTTTATGAACTCACTAGGTGATATTGGGGTTCCAGGAGCCGATCTCGCAATTTATCTAAAAGGGGAGGAGGTGTATCGCTATCGTACTGGCTTTGCTGACTTGGATTCTCAGACCCCAATTGCGCCAGATACCCTTTATCCGATTTACTCCATGACAAAAATCGTTACCTGTGTGGCTGCTTTACGTCTGTATGAAGAAGGTCGTTTTCTCATGAATGATCCCATATCTGATTATCTTCCAGAGTTTAAAGAAATGAACGTACAACATACCCGTGAAAATGGTTATGTTTTTACAGAGCCTGCAAAGAAACAAATCCGGATTGTGGATTTGTTTACAATGTCATCTGGACTTACATATAATAAGACGCCTCATTTGGAAAAATTGGACAAAAAAACCATGGGTAGCCACACAATCAAAGATTTTGTCGCTGCCATTTCCAAAGATCCGCTATATTTTGAACCAGGGACTCACTTTCATTATGGATACAGCCACGATATTCTGGCTTATCTGATCGAAGTATTATCTGGAAAAACCTTGGGCGAGTATTTTTATGATCATATTTTCGCACCCCTTGGTATGGAGGATACCTTTTTCCGAGTACCTCATAATAAACAGGATCGTTTTGTAACTTGCTACACCTATAATAAAAGCGAAAAGAAGCGCAAAAAATTTGAAGGACTTCCACTAGGTTTTCTAGACTCAGATTTCAAGTATGAGAGCGGTGGTGGCGGATTAGTTTCTACTATCGATGATTATGCTAAATTTGCGAACACCTTATGTGCTGGTGGTACTGCTGCTAATAAATACCGTTTGCTCGGCAAAGCTACTATCGAGCTTATGAGGAAAAATCATCTTGATGATATTAGATTGAAGGATTATCACGGATCTGGAGATGGTGGTTATGGCTATGGTCTTGGTGTACGCACGATGCTTGAACCAACAGACGACGGTAGCAACAGTTTTGAAGGTTTCGGTTGGTCTGGCTTGGCAGGGACACATGTGCGGATGGATCCTTCTACCCAATTGACCTTTGTTTATGCTCAGCAGATGATGCCCAACATGGAAGAATATATATATCCTCGACTTAGGAATGTTATCTATGGATGTTTATAACGTGTGAGGGGTAGAAGGGGATAGCATTGAAAAATAATAGGTGGTGTAAGGCATGAAGAAGATTTTCTTAGTACGGCATTGTGAAGCAAATGGTCAGCCTTTTGATTCACAGCTAACATCAAAAGGATTTGAACAAGTTGCTGAATTAACTGAGTTGCTTCAAAAATTTGAAATTAAACGAGTAATAGCTAGTCCATTTATCAGAGCTGTTCAAACAATTGAATCCTTTTGTCAAAAGCAGGATTTGCGTTTAGAAACTGATGAAAGGTTGGTCGAGCGAGACTTAGGATTAGGAATTGTCGATGATTGGTTAGACAGGTATCAAGCAACGTTTGAAGATTTCGAAGTGAAATATGGGGAAGGTGAATCTAGCCGTGAAGCTTTACAACGGATTTTGAATGTTATTGAAGAAATAGAATCAGGATCGTTATTAGTAAGTCATGGTAATCTTTTATCATTGGCACTTATGCACCACGGTGATGGCGATGGTTTTAAATACTGGGAACAACTCAGTAATCCAGATGTATTTTTATTGACATTGCATGAGAAAAAATCTGAGTTAGAGCGTTTATGGAGTCCTGTTCGCTAAGAAATACTTGATAGTCAAAATATTACAGTGTAATGACTTTCGAAAGTTGAACCTAAAGTTCAACAAATCGGAGGTCATTTTCGTATGCGAAAATAGCCAATGATTACTTTTTCAGTTTCCAATTCCAGCTCAATTCAGTCAGTTGTTTAAGCAACTTATTTTTGCATATGACAGCTTACTTCTTGTATGTGGCAACTTAATAACTGTTTATGTGCAGGTCGCTTTTCACCCTATTGCTTAAGATTATTTATCATGTTAGACTATGGACAATCAGATATCTGGCTTAAAGGAATCCTATCGTAAGTCTAGCTAACTTACAGATTAGTTTTTAAAAGTTTTATACCTTCAAATAAGAGGGGAAATACAAATAGTTGATCGAAATCAAGCTGTGCGAACAGATATCATAAATAGGCAAGAAAAAGGTATCGTGTTTATACGTACATATCAACAACAGCTGATCGCAGATTTATTAGATGAAAAAGAAAAGAGTGGGAGGTTATAATGATGGAAATTATCATATATGCACTCCGAAATTATATCACATACGTCTTGCTAAGCATATGTGGTGTAATATGTGTATTCTTAAGAAAATCAATTAAAGAAATGAAAAAAAGGAATAGCCTATTGCACCAAAGTGTTAACGCAATTTTGCGGAATGATATTATCGCAATGTATAACGAATGTGTCAAAAAAGGCTATTGCCCGATTTATGTAAAAGAAAATGTAAAATCATTATCTCGTTTATATCACGATTTGGGCGGTAATGGTGTTTCAGATAAATTAGTGCAAGAACTTTTAGAGATGCCATCATCGAAAGGAGCTGGATAGAATGATTGAAACAGGATTAATATTATCAATCGTAGTAGGAGTAAGCGAGTTGCTAAAAAAGTACGGTATGAGAAAAGAGCTAATCCCATTAATCAATATAATTTTTAGCATTATAGCAAATTTAGCCGTAAGCGGAATTAGCAGCGAATCAATTATATACGGTATGATCATGGGCTTGGTCGCAAGCGGATTATATGATCAATCCAAGATTTTCCGCTTGTTTGAAAAAAATAAAAATTATGAGGAGATGATCTCTATGACAAACACTGCAATTACAAAAGAAACAGCAGAATTTATGGCAACGAAAGAGTATCAAAAACAACTAGCATTCGCTTATGACGAAGAAGCTAGAGGTTATGATGACAGTTGCCCTAATGAAGAAAATGAAAAGGAGGAAGTCTAAATGTCAAACATTACAATTTCGAATGGGATTATTAATCACCCACGAGTCACACGCCAAGCAGCTTCGACCGGAATCAATATGCGAGTCGAACGTAATCTAACAGCGAATGATCGCATTGTCACCCACCACACAGTGTCCGGCAATATGCCAACGATCGAAAATATAAACAATTGGTGGCGACCGCGCGGATGGAATCGAGCTGGGTATCACTTTATCATCCGCAATGACGGTAGCATTTGGCAGTTAGTGCCAATTCATGCACCTGCATGGGGTGCAGGTGCACAAGCGAATCCACGCTCGATTCATATTGCACTCGCAGGAAACTTCACAGCGAACAACTTACCAAGCGCAGCGGCGAGAACCAGTTTCGGGTGGTTAGTCAATCAATTATTAAACAGCTCAGCTTTACCTAATTTGCGACAAGATTCACATGTCACGCGTCATAGCGATTGGATGGCTACAGCGTGTTCAGGATTCACCACTGCTCAGTTTAGACAGTGGATTGCCAATGCAAGGCAGACAACCACAAATCCACCAAAAAATAATGGCGATACATTCGTCGTTACGCGAGCAACAGGTGGCTTCAGCACTGCAGGAGATGCTGCTAACAATCGCAACCAACGCACGACGGTGCAACCAGGCACATACCATGTGTTTAATAGATCACAGGGTATGATTAATGTGACGAGGACAAGAGGTGTGCCAGGGAGTTGGATTAATCCAGTGGGGCAAGGGGCAAACAATAACATCCGTGTAGGATCACGAGTTCGTGTTAATTCAAATGCTAGAACATGGGCTACCGGTCAAAATATCCCAGCATGGGCAATAGGTCAAACTTATACTGTGCAACAGCTAAGGAGCAATAATAATGAATTGTTGCTCTCGGGAGTTTTGTCTTGGATAAGGCGCAGTGATGTTACATTAATCTAGATGTTAAGGATCTGTCTCAAAATGATATACTCCCAGTGAAGTAGACAGACTACTGAATTGGGAGTTTTTGTATGCCGAAAATATTTAATGATTATTTTTTCTACTTTCCAATTTCAACTCAATTCAGTCAGTTGTTAAAAATTAATTATAAAATTTAAAAAAAGACAAATAATAACAAGAAGAACAACTTGTGTTCTTGAAAGGAAAGGAATGGTTTTTTGAAAAAGTTGATCATTTATCTTATAGTTGGGGCAATCGGGGGAACATTATATTATCTAATTGAAATATTATATCGTGGATATTCCCATTGGAGTATGTTTTTGCTCGGCGGAATTGCTTTTTTATTTTGCGGGCTTCAAGGGCGTGCTACAGAGTGGCGCAGTCCGTTAATTAAACAGTTAATTAAATGTGCTGTTTTTATTACAGTAGCTGAGTTTATAACAGGACTCATCGTTAACCGGTGGTTGGGTTGGAATGTATGGGATTATAGCAAGTTACCATTTAATATAATGGGACAAATAAGTCTTTTATTTGTACTATTATTTATGGGATTATGTATTATAGGGATTCCGCTGTCTGGGTATTTGCTGTATTGGTTAACGGGGGAATTGAAGCCACCTAAAATGCGGTTATTCAGACCTCCTTCTACGGACAATTCCGCAACGCTTTTAGAATGGGATTAAAAGTAGTTTTTTTTTCATTTAGAAAATGGTATAATGGACAAGTCTAATACTTTGAATCGAGGTGGAATCATGCAACGAGAATTTAATGTAACAGGCTTATGTGTTCCAGAGATGCATTATATGGTCGACATTAGTAACAAAATTACTCAAATCAAAGAACTAATCGATAAAAGACATTATTTTACCATTAATCGTGGACGGCAATATGGGAAAACTACGACCATTTCAGCTTTAAAACATGCTTTAAATGATTATACGATTATTTCTTTGACTTTTGAAGGTTTAGGATATGATAATTTTACGACACCAAAAATATTTTGCCAGAAATTTACCAAACTTGTTTCGAAGGCATTGAAGTTTACAAGCGAATCGAAAGAATATGCTGATGCTTGGAAAGATAACGATGTAACAGATTTTGAGACCTTAAGCGATCATATCACTGATATGTGTGAAGATAAAAAAATTGTTTTAATCATTGACGAAGTAGATAAAACAAGTAATAACCAAGTTTATTTGGATTTTTTAAGTATGCTTAGAAAAAAATATCTTGCAAGGGGAGCCGGAGAAGATTTCACATTCCATAGTGTCGTATTAGCAGGTGTTTATGATGTAAGGAATCTTAAATGGAAGATTAAACTAGCAAGTGATGGAAAAGTGGAAAGTGGTTCACAAGTTCATAACTCACCATGGAATATTGCTGTTAATTTTAATGTAGATATGTCGTTTAATCCAGAAGAAATCAAGTCTATGGTTGATGCATATGAAAATGACTATTCAACTGGCATGGATACTGCGAGCATTGCAAATGAAATTCATAAATATACATCAGGTTATCCATTTTTAGTATCAAGAGTTTGCCAATTTATTCACAATGAATTAGATAAGAACTGGACGATTGACGATGTAAGAACAGCTGTTAAATTGATTCAGGAAGAAAAAAACACACTTTTTGATGATTTATATAAAAACTTAAATAATAATGAACAATTGTCTAACCTTATTAAGCGTCTGCTTTTAAATGGTCAAAGAATTCCCTATAACCTTGGTGTTAATGAAATTGATTTAGGTGTGATGTATGGCTACTTTGCAAAAAATTCTGAACGTGGACTTGTTATTAGTAATAAAATATTCGAAAATATGATGATGGAATACTTTATTGATATGGCACAAATTTTTGAAACTCTACCGATTGTGACTTCTGTTCGTGATGAGTTTTTTCAAGACAAAAAGTTTAATATGGAAGATTGTTTGAGACGATTTGCTGAATACTATCCCATGATTTATGCTGAAAAAAGTGCAGAATTTCTTGAAAAAGAAGGGTTACTTATTTTCCTCATGTTACTCATTCCAGCTTTGAATGGGAAGGGATTCTATTATGTCGAAAGCCAGACAAGAAATGAAGAGCGGATGGATTTAGTTATTAGCTACGGTGGAGAAGAGTTTATCGTTGAGCTGAAGAAATGGAGAGGTATTAAAAAGCATGAATCAGCTTATGAGCAGCTTAGTCATTATTTAGAGTCAAGGAATGCTGATACAGGTTATTTGTTAACTTTTGATTTTAGGCAGAAAAAAGAACCAAGAGTTGGATGGATTGAGTATGAGGGAAAAAAGATTTTTGATGTGGTGGTTTAAGAAGTTTATGATAGTAGGATTTATCACCACTTTTTTTCGCTTTTTAGTTTACATAATATATATTATAGGAAGTTGAATGATGTTATAAAGAAACCATTATGCTTTTATGCACAATGGCTACACCGTTAAAATTTCAATTACACATTCATGTGATTTTGTTTCTTTATCATAATTAATGCCAACGAGCATTAGATTTCCATGGTAGTCATTCAGAGCAGAAATATAATTCTTATCCTTAATCTGTGAAATTGCGCCACTGGCACTCTTATCCCACTTCAATTCGACAACCATAGCTGGTTTATCAGCAAATTTCTTTCTTGGAATAAATACTAAATCTGCATACCCCTTCCCTGTTGGTCGTTCTCTGATAATTGTATAATACTCGTTTGCAGTATAAAGTGCTAGACTTAGTACGCAACTCAATGAATTTTCATCATTATATGCTAAAATCGAAGTGTTTTGCTCGTGGACCTTTTGCACTCCCTTTGCGACAACACCCACCTCATTATTCCAGATTGCCTGTAATAATGATTTTGAAGACTGAATAGCACTTACAACGGTGCTCCAACTATCTAAATCTTCAATCGAATTAATAAACTCACGCTTAACCTCTTCATTAGGAATTCTAACTGTACTTTGATCAAAGTAATAAGATAAGTAACCTAAATGAACAAGCAAAGTTAAAACATCATCACTAGAATTAAAGGTACTCATATCATTATTAAATTTATATGGATTGACCTTAAGTTGATCACCAGCAATTAATTTCGCAATTTTCCCTTGCAACTCATCAAAGTCTAGTTTAATATAATCTTGCAAGGCTTCAAAAGTTTCTGTTTTATTCCAGTAATTTGAGAAACGCTTACTTTCTAAGCTACGCGAAACTGATGTTGGATTTAAAATCGGCGTTTCCATTTCCACAAAATAACCATTATACCAATTTCTCATTTCACTAATATCAACACCATAACTTTCACACAGCTCATCAACTTCAAAATCGCGGAAGCCAAAATAGTCTAAAAATCGACCTGGATCAGTCATTGAATACTCACCGAACATATTAAGTGCCGAATGGGAACCATATTTTTTGATCGGCAAAATCCCCGTCATATATGCGAGCCCCACATAGGTTTGATCTTTCAGCCATAGTCTGAGAAAATCTAGATAGTGCTTTTGTGATTCCACATCATTCTTATATTCTCTGAACAAACAATCCCATTCATCTATTATAATGACAAAAGATTTATTAGTTGCTCGGTAGGTTTCATTCATAACTCGAATAAAATCAGCTTTATTTTTATACTTAATTTCAGGATTTTCCTCGACTAATTCTTCTATAATTGAGTGTCGCAATCTACCTAACATTTCTGCTATCGATATCTTAGTATCTAAAAGATCCTGCTTTGCCCCACTTAAAAAAACCTGCATGTTGATCATAATAACAGTGTGTTTGTTTAGATGCTTTTCATAAGAATGATGTTTTGAGATTGTTAGGCTTTCAAATAAAGAGCTAGCATCGCTACCTGTTCCATAATAGGCTGCCAACATTTCAGCTGCCATTGTTTTTCCAAATCTTCGAGGTCTACTAATGCAGATAAATCGTTGACGTGTTCGAAATAGTGCATTTGTTTTTGCAATTAAATTGCTCTTATCTACATAAATTTCTGAATCTAAGCTCATTTGAAAATCATCAGTTCCTGGATTTATATAAATTCCCATGCTGGATGCCCTCCTATCACTATACTTGACTATAGTATAACATATCTCATGCGAAAAAAATAGTCATATTACCACACTAAAGGTCTATAAAAAAGCTGCCCTATTAATAATAAGGCAACCTATGATGATCTTCTGCGGCTTCAGCAATAGCCTTTGTTTGATGAACAGTTCCAGGCGGATGATTTGGTGGTGCATAAATTGAATATAATTTAATTGGCTTATTTCCTGTATTAGTGAGGTTATGCCACATACCTGCTGGAATAAATATCGCACTGTCTTCATACGCCGGTTGCGTGAAAGACAAGTTATCTTGGCTGTTACCCATTTGCACAATCCCTTGCCCTTCTTCTAGACGTAAAAATTGATCAACATGTGGATGAGCTTCTAAGCCAATACTTTCATTAACTGGAATGGTCATTAATGTTAATTGTAGATGCTTCCCAGTCCATAAAGCTTTACGAAAGTTTTCGTTATTTAACGTCGCTTTCTGAATATCAACAACAAACGGATTTGGACCATAATCTGAACTCGTCCTCAAATAGTAATCTTCATACATCGTTTTCAGTCCCCTCTTCTTAATCAAATGTATTATTATTGTATGTTTTTTTGTTGATTTAAGTTCTTATTCGACATTAATCTCTGGATAAAAATAATTTACTAAAGCTTTATATGTACCTAGTGATGCTAATGAAAATCTACTATAAGAGTACTTTCTTTGGCTCTATTTTCACCAAATAGATAATTGGAATTAACGTGGCAACAAGGATGGTTCCGAAGCTGACGAGGTATAAGAAGAAAATAGTTTGTCCATTTAATGAGGTGTCAAACATTTCCATCATTTCTTCAACTGAGAGATAACCACCAAAACCTAAATCTTCTAATTCGATATCCCATGGATTAACCTCA
>Ga0123355_10014749_pt1 | contig 12238 bp, 6 predicted proteins | sample TergutEmb28metaG_3_FD_89872 | JGI IMG/M metagenome (GOLD analysis project Ga0123355, IMG submission 89872) | Embiratermes neotenicus P1 segment gut microbial communities from Petit-Saut dam, French Guiana - Emb289 P1 | ecosystem: Host-associated > Arthropoda: Insects > Digestive system > Gut ...
GCTGCAAATCAGTTAGCTTCTCAAGAAGGACTCTGCACCATGGAGTAAGTAAGTATTTATACATATAGAACTTAAGGTCCTATTATGTGTGTGTGTATATATATATATACAGTATACTACATATATAGTATGACTTTCAGTTCTACTATATATATATATATATATACGTAGTATATACGTAGTAATACTAAGTTCTACTATACATATGTATATATAGTAGGACCTCAAGTTCTCTTGAAGACAACCTGAAGATGACCAGTAGTGGCCGAAACATGTAGTTGTCTAATAATAGTCATTAAAACATCTTAATTGACACAGTTCTGTTTCACTACATAACATTTACGGGTTTCACACACACAACGGGGATGACACACTTCCAAGATTTGCACGTTCGAAGAACATGTGAGGAGTGGCTCTTAATTAACGTGACAGGTTTTTAGAAGTACTGTTTTGACGACATTACTGTATCTACATTTCACCCCCATCAAAGCAGTTCCCACCAGAAGCTACACACCGCTCCACACACCCTTCCAACCCTCTCAGCGCCCCTGAAGAGCTTTAGGTAACCCCGCCCAAATTATGTGCCGAACGTTTCACTGACAGATTTCGTGAGTTCCACAAGGATTCTGATTTTTCGCCTTACCCATTTGCTTTCCAAACATGATCTCGGCAAGTTAAACGGGTCTATAAAAATGTATTGCTTGACACTACGTGAACGTAACGGAGCGTTGTTTGGCAGGCGACTGGCGGGAGGTTCGACAGTAAGTGACGTCTATTCACTGTCGGGACTAATGGTGACGGTCGGTGTCTAGCGCGCGGTCTCCATACTTCATATACAGACTTTTTGTAGTAACTCGGAGTGACTTTAGCTTCGATTTATATGAGAAATTACAGACCACAGGCGAATATCTTAATGCTTAGACTGCAGAAGGTCAGGATACTCCGTGGAAGCTGCTCGATGGGAATAATGACCTGAAATACTTAACTGTTTAAGACAATCCTTTGTAATTTTAGCATAGAGCTAGAGACACGCTGCTGGTGGTGCAGTTGGTTGAGGCACTGCGCTACAAGCCGGAAGGTCAGGGGTTCGATTCCTGATGTTGTCATTGGAATTTTTCATTGACATACTCCTTCCGGCCGCACTGTAAATCTAACAGAAATGAGGCATCGTCGTCATCATCATCATCGTCATCATCATTGGCTCGAAAGCCTTTGGTGGGTCCTGGCTTTCTTTAGAAGTTTTGCCCATTCGCCTCTGTCGAGGGAGACCTCCTTCCAGTTCTTGATCTCTGCTGTTCTCATATCCCGATCAGCGCCATCTTCCCATCATAATTTCGGTTCGGTCCGGTTTTTACCTCCGTATATTTCGTAACAATGTTTTTAACCGAGGTAGGGTTGCCAGCCCCACGCCCAACCCGCAGCAGTCCTGGAGGACCGATGTTTTTCTGTCGGGGTTGTCTCTCTTAGCTGACCAGCCCTGACTAAAGCGTCAGAGACTCGCTTAGCCGTGAAAGACGTTGAACACAAATTAGTACCAGGAATATTTACTGGTGGGTAAAGGCGGCCGGTGCATAAGGCTGACAACTTACCACCTTCATACGCCGATTTTCATGAAATATGTGATCCTCAATAGTGCGGAATCTTAACTTAGCGCATACCGATTGTTCGAAATGTAGCTAAGTGTCGGTAATTCGGTCTTGTGACGGATGATAATCCAATCTTGTGCGATGAGAACAAATGTTCATTACCGGATTCACAAGAGCCAACCGTTGGCCTACATCCTGACGCAGGCGAACCTAGCGCCGAGCCCTACTGGTCCCTCGACACCTACAGACGCATGTGCGTGTCAGATATGCACTGTGCCTGCCGCATTTGGATTGCACTGCTGCTTGACTTACCGTCTTGATCACCTGTTCATATCTGTAGCTCTAAGTGGCAAGTGCGCTCCTTACTGGCACACTGCTGCAGGCGGTGCGTTACGCGTCAATTCTCTCCTTTTGTTTTTGATAGGTAGGTACGGTGCACCACGTCACAGAATGCGGTAAACTGCGTTCAGTGACGACTGTTGTAGCGTCTGCACTGTCACGGCTTCTCTGGGAGACGTAGAGTCCAAACGTTGGCTCTTTCTGTCCCAACACAAAAACACACACACGCAAACACACACGAACACACATACAAAAACACACACACACAAACACACATACAAACACACACACGAACACACATACAAACACACACGAATGCACATACAAACACACACACAAACACACACCAACACACACACAAACACACATACAAACACACACACGAACACATAAAACACACATACAAACATACGCACACAAACACACACACGAACACACATACAAACACACACACAAACACACACACCAACTCACACGAACACAATACAAACACACGAACAGACATATAAACACACGAACACACACACACAAACACACACAAACACAAACAAACAACACACAAACACACACACACATGTCTATGCAGTCCACACTTGGTTTAGTTCCACCCACGTTCAACACCCATGACAAACTGTAAACCTAACTGCTGTTTTACCCAGTATTTTAATTTCAAACGACCGTCTATACTCTGCCACAAGTGAGAGGCATTCAGTCGGGTTATGATGAAAAATCGTGGCTTTGCACAGCTCCTGCAGACAGTCCGATACAGTAACTTCAATCAACACATGGCCACTTCCTTTGCACAGCTGCTACAGACAGTAGCTGCAATAAGCACATGGCCACTTCCTTCCACACACAATACAATTAATTACGTGCTTATCATCCAATCGCTCAGCACTAAGCTAGCTTAAAGTGAGGAAGTGGAATTGTCTGTAAGTGATGGAAAGAGAAGTGATTTGGGAGTCTGCAATTTGCCAGTAACATGTTACTTAAGCAATATTCAACATTTTTCCTCTTACTGCAATGAAACACAGGACGGTCCATCCAGTTAATGATGCCTATGTCGATTCTCGCTGCTCAGCGTAACAACCAACCGTAAGACCGCAGTCAATTACGGAAATTTCACGAGACTGAGTGGAATAATTCTAAAACGAAACACCCCCGTTATGCCGCCTCACACAATAAACACTGAACGAACTAGACGACCCTACGGTAATACGACACGTTAAACAGTGAATACAAGTGACACTCAACGTACCATATCAAACTACGGATATACAGAGTGGCCCAAAAAATGTATACGTACATTCTTTACTCATTTTTCATGTCAAATGTGTATACATTTTTTGGACCACTCTGTATAACCAACAGTGAAAAACTCAGTGCCAAGTGACGATTAACATACGGTAGTGGACCCCGGTCACCGAACCACTAAAGACGACGCTAAAGAATTGGAGCGTACAACCCCCCCCCCCTCCCTCAAAGGAAGACATGTACACGCGCACAACCAAACGGACTGAACACAAAGATCACCATAGAAACAGAGGATAGAAAGAACACACAAGCCATAGATAAATCCCTTCAACATTAGACATCGAAAAAGGACAGAACGCAGCTGGAGACCCGCATAGGACAGCGGCGAGTAAACACCTACTCGAGCTTTGCACCCCAAGCTAGCACACATCACGGAACTCAACACCCCCCCCCCACACACACGTCTCTTAACAGTAACAAACATCACAGATGATGAGATCTCACCATCGTGACACAACCATACCAATCCTATAAAGCACTACCACCACACTTTCGGATGAAAACCTGATGATGGCCGGAATAGGCCGAAACATATAGTAACTATCATCCTTTATTAAACATCTTTAGAATATAAATTGTTGTGGTATTGACTGATACCTGTACCTATTGAATAGAACTTTGTAGGATTTACTTCTAATTTAAATAAATTGTTAGCGGCGATAAACAGTGAAGGGTCTGTCCTTCGGACTGGGACATGTGGATTGATATACCGTCAGAAGGATTGACAAGTTTTTGTTCCTGATGATGTTCACAATCACAGTGAAGGTCTATCAGTCGTCTGACCAGTGTTTGCCTTGTGTGTGCTTCTGAATGGGAAGACTTCGAAGATTAATGTTTTTATTACGTGTTCTCGCAGAATACGCCAACTTCTCTCTGCTTTTCTGATTGCAATGTCATGATATGGTGATTGCGCACAGCTGCATCATTTGTCACGGTAACACTTGATAAGGCACACAAAGGGAGCAATAGAAAATTTGGTCGCTAGATTCACATCTGTTCGATCGAGGAAATTTCATTGCAAACAGAGTAATTTGTTTGGCTTGAGAATGTGAGGGTATGACGTAATATTGCACTGGCGGCAAGAGAAAAGAAAACGACACTTATACTTTAGCAGAATTAATGAAACGTGTGAAGGTTCAAAAGAAAACATTACAATTGTTAAAAAAGGTGAGACCGTACTGTGTGCAGCTGTAGGCACAGCAAGACATCGGCATTGGTTTGAAGCATGTACTGTGTATGCAGACCGTACTGTGTGCAGCTGTAGGTACAGCAAGACATCAGCATTGGTTAGAAGCATGTACTGTGTATGGAGCCCGTACTGTGTGCAGCTGTAGGCACAGCAAGACATCGGCATTGGTTTTAAGCATGTATTGTGTATGCAGATCGTACTGTGTGCAGCTGTAGGTACAGCAAGACATCAGCGTTGGTTAGAAGCATGTACTGTGTATGGAGCCCGTACTGTGTGCAGCTGTAGGCACAGCAAGACATCGGCATTGGTTTGAAGTATGTACTGTGTATGCAGATCGTACTGTGTGCAGCTGTAGGTACAGCAAGACATCAGCGTTGGTTAGAAGCATGTACTGCGTACGGACACAGTACTGTGTGCAGCTGTAGGTTAAGCAAGACATCGGCACTGGTTAGCAGCATGTACTGTGTATGGAGACCTTAGTGTGTGCACTTGTAGGTACAGCAAAACATCGGCATTGGTTAGCAGCATGTACTGAGTATGGAGACCGTACTATGTACAGCTATAGGCACAGCAAGGCATCAGCATTGGGTAGAAATATGTACTGTGTATGGAGACTGTATTGTGTGCACCTATAGACACAGCAAGATATCAGCATTGGGTAGAAGTATGTACTGTTTATGCAGACCGTACTGTGTGCAGCTGTAGGCACAGCAAGACATCGGCATTGGTTTGAAGCATGCACTACACAGACTGTACTGTGTGCAGCTGTAGGTACAGCAAGACATCGGCATTGGTTTGAAGCATGTAATGTGTACGGAGACCGTACTGTGTGCAGCCTTAGGCAAAGCAAGGCATCGGCATTGGTTTGAAGCATTTACTGTGTATGCAGAACGTACTGTGTGCAGCTGTAGACACAGCAAGACATTGACATTGGTTAGCAGCATGTACTGTGTGCGGAGACCGTACTGTGTGCAGCTGTAGGCACAGCAAGACATCGGCACTGGGTAGAAACATATACTGTGTATGCAGATTGTTAACGCCAGGGACAGAATTTTGTTTATTGTGCAGTATTTCAATTTTGCATTATTACGTAGTATTGCATCATATAGTGCAATTTCCTGCTGGCCGCTTATTTTCACGGCAGCACATGATGAAATCGTTGACAATGTTCTAGAAGCTTCCAGACCACGTGACAGGGTTTGTCCAGTTCAAACTGGCTCAGTTCTTTGTTTCAAGCACGGGTGCGAATAAGTTCGCGTCACTAGCTTCACTAGGCTAGCGTCAGTTAGTTTTCATACTCCACGCTCTTCGGACGTGTCCGCGTGGCTGTTCCCACAACAAAGGAAGCCACCGTAATAAGTGCAGTTTCAAGTACCTAGGGTAGCATCCTGACTTCACAATCAATTAGTGTGAAAGAAGCATTAGTGTCAGTGCGAGCAAGTTGTGCATGACTTCTTCACTTCGACACAAATAAATAACAGTGTAGCTAGTGGGTTTTGCAAGTAACCACTAGAGTGTTGGCAAAAGGCAATTATATAATAGTGTTACCACAAAGGTGACAAGTTACTATTTTCAAATCAAGTATAATCTTAGTGTACAACAAAGTGAAACCACAAGGGTTAATTACATTTGCTAATAGTGTGAAACCTTTCAAGAAACAATAACCAGTTTTATGTTCAAAATTATATATTTGTTTTGAATTAGTAATATAATTAATTGCTTTGACCAGCCATATATTTAGAACAGATTTGTTCACCCTTATTGTGTACGAACCAGAGCGTACATAATAAATTAGTCCTCCGGAGCCGCATAAACCTTTGGGTTTACCGTGCCGTACGAATAATTGGTTCTACGTGTTCGGATTAAAGTAATTAAACATTTGGCATTACATAGAACTGGTTTTATTTGGTGCCGCGAAAATATTACATTCGCGAGTAAACACAGTGCCCAACGCATCACACGAACAAAGACGCTAGCTAGCAGTGACGTCATTCTCACGAGCTAGCTTGAGACACAGAAGCCATCTCACTACAGCGAACGGCGAAGCTCCTCGAGCGCGCACGGAACTTCACGAAGGCACCAGTCGTAAGCCAGAGTGAGGTCACCGCACCCCTACATATATATCAGATGATTCGAACGAGACTTCAGTAGTGTTTCAAAAATTTATCCTAAACGCCGTGTACAATTAATTAAGCGTCGTGCTGTTGCCAAGGTTCTCTGTCACGTTTGCAGAACTTCATTGAATTAGATGATCAAAAAATAAATGACATCCAGGTGAGGTTTAACAAATTACCAGATATTTTTAATAAATATGAATCCGCACAGGACGAATTAGAATGTCTAGACGAAGCAGATTGCCCTTTAGACAGGGAAGAATTTGAAAATCAGTACTACCAAGTTGAAACTAAATTTAATGAACTTTTACATCCTGTGATTGACTCACCACCGTCTAGACACAGTTCACTACGAAGCAGCCTGTCAGGAAACACTAACAAATCTCCAAAGTCACATGTGAGCTCACATATTAAACTGCCAACCATTGCATTGCCAACATTTGAGGGTAACACATGCAGTTGGTTACATTACAGAGACACATTTGAGGCATTAATTGTCAACAATACAGCCTTATCAAATGTCCAGAAATTCCATTACCTCATTGCTTCACTCAAGAATGAGGTCAAGGACTTGATAAGCAATTTAAAAATAACAAATGAAAATTTTCTTGTTGCGTGGCAACTATTTACTCAACGTTATAATAATAAACAATTAATTGCCATGATGCATGCCAAGCAGTTATGTCAAATGCCCCAAGTCAGAAAGGGAGATGCATCATCACTGCGCCAATTAATTAACCATGTGTCAAACCACATGAATGCACTACAAGCATTATCTTTAAATGTGCCTGTTCAAGATTTGATGTTGAATCATTTGATGTTGGCGACCATTGATTCTGAAACGCAACGAGAATGGGAGCTCATCACCGCTTCGCGCACAGATACTCCAACGACTGCAGAATTAGTAACATTCTTGGAGTCAAGATGCAGAGCATTAGAGCGAATTCAGATTAGCCAGTCACTGAAGATAGTTCCTGCTACTTCACGGTCATCACACACAACTGGAAGTAAGGTCAGTAAACCTTCATATTCCAACGTAGCAACACAGCTTCAATGTTATTTGTGCAATGAATCACATAGACAGTTTAAATGTGACAAATTCTCAGAATGGAAGGTAAGCAACGCCTCAATTATATCAAGCAATCAAGACTTTGCTGCAATTGTTTGCACCCATTTACAAGGAACCACACATTTTCAAAACAAGTGTGCCGCCAGTGTCACAATAGACATCATACTTTGTTGCATGTTAACAGACATACTCAACCAAATGACAAGGGGTCAATAAACAACAATCAATCTGCAGATGCAAAGGACAACCCAACTGCAGAGGTTAACACTTACTGTTCATTAAAGGGAAAACCCAGAAATCATATTCTACTGGCAACCGCAGTTGTTGAAGTCCAGAATAGATCTGGTCAATATGTTCCATGCAGAGCATTGTTAGACAATGCTTCACAATCATATTTCATAACAGAGAGATGTGTACAGCGTTTGAGGTTATCAAGAACCCAGACACATGCTTCCATACAGGGCATTAACAATGTGAACACTGCTACACACCACAGTGTCTCAATACATTTAAAGTCTAGACATACAGATTGGCATAACACAATTCAATGTGCCATATTGTCTAACATCACTGGTACTACACCATGCACCAAGCTGGACACAAGGAGCTGGAAGATTCCCAAGGACATCAAGTTGGAAGACGAACAGTTTGATCAACCAGGAAGCATTGATCTCCTCCTTGGAGCTGACTTATTCTACGAGATGCTTCGATCAGGCAGGCGTACACGACCTGCCAACTACCCAGTTCTACAAGAAACAGTTCTTGGCTGGACACTCTCTGGTCGAACTCTAGCTCCTGCCACACAGACTGACCCTCAGCATACATTCCTGGTACGACAGGACAACAGTCTGGAACACAACTTAAGCCGCTTCTGGGAAGTGGAAGCAGTGGAGCAACCCACCATGACAGCAGAGAAACAAGCCTGTGAACAACACTTCAGCACACACACACCCCAACAACAAGATGGAAGATTTGTTGTTAAACTTCCAACAAAGATGGTCCTAAGCAGCTTGGATCTTCTAGCCCCTCTGCAGAACAAAGACTGCATGCAACTGAACGCAGGCTGGAACGAGATCCAGACCTGAAGGTTCAGTACCACAATTTCATGAAGGAATATGAAGAACTAGGTCATGTTGAACCAGTGAAATCCCAAGAGGGGAAGAAACATGTTACTTCTACCACATCATCCAGTCTTCAAGGAAACAAGTTCCACCACAAGAACTCGGTTGCATTTGGTGGAAGTGCCAAGCCTTCTAATAGCACTAAACAACACAACTGATGAGTCCTACTATGGACAGATTCTTCTATTGTGCTGACATGGATACAGGGTCCATTAATAAAATGGAAGACATTTGTAGGCAACAGAGTTGCTCTCATTCAAGAAGAAACAGCAGCAGTGACATGGAGGCATGTGCCATCTCAATCCAATTCTGCTGACCTCATTTCAAGGGGAATTGTACCCTCAACATTGTCAACATCCACTTTATGGTGGAAAGGACCACAATAGCTTTCACAGGAGCCATCCAGCTGGCCTACAACAGAGGTCAACACACCTATTGACAGCTTGGAAATCAGAAATGTGCATGTTGCACTTCTACAACCTCCAGAACACATCACACAAAGTTTCTCCAAGTTGAACAGACTCATCCGAGACATTGCATACTGCAGAAGGTTCATACACAACTGCAGACATTCCAAGGCCAACAGGCGATCAACTATCCTCTCCACACAAGATCTTGACCAGGCTCTGACTTGCTTTGTGAAGATGGCACAACAGATTTCTTATGCACAAGAAATGAAGGACCTGATGGAAAAACAACAGGTTACAACCAGCAGTTCTCTAAAATCACTGCATCCATTTATAGATAAGGAAGATTTTATCAGAGTTGGGAACGATTGCAACAATCCATGCTTCCTTACCAAGCAATGTATCGGATGATTTTGGCTTCAAATCATCACTTTACAAAATTAGTCGTCTCAGCAGAGCACATTACACTTCATCATGCTGGGCCACAGCTGTTGATAGCATCTCCACGAGAGAAATATTGGATACCAAGACTCAAGAACTTGGTGAAAACAGTTATTCATCAGTGTTTAACCTTTTACAGATTCAAGGCACAAGCAACACAACAGCTCATGGGTGAGCTGCCCTCAACACGAGTGTAACTATCCAGGCCATTCCTCACTACAGGCGTGGACTATGCTGGACCAATATCACATTGATTGGGAACACCACGCAGCAAAACCATAAAAAAGGTTACATTGATATATTTGTCTGCTTCGTGACAAAGGCTGTTCACATTGAAGTTGTCACCAGCTTAACTACAGAAGCATTTCTTGCTGCCCTGAGACGTTTCATAGCACATCGAGGGAAACCAATGACAATCTACTCAGACAATGGCACCAATTTCCAAGGTGCTGCCAATGAACATTATGAAATCTACAAAAAGCTTCAATCCACATCACAGATGGCACGAGTACAAGACTTCTTGGCCACTGAAGGATGTAAATGGAATTTCATCCCACCACATGGACCTCACTTCGGAGGATTATGGGAAGCAGCAGTGAAATTCTTGAAGAACCATCTGCGACGGACGCTGGGTTATCATGTTGCCACCTACGAGGAACGGTGCACATTACTTGTTGAGGGAGAGACCTGCCTAAACTCCAGACCCTTGTGTGCCTTATCTGATGATCCATTCAACCCGATGTATTTGTCTCCTGGACATTTTCTAATTGGTGAACCACTTAACCAATTACCTGCTGTTGACCTTACTGATGTTCATTGCAATAGACAATAGTGTATTGAGTTACTGTTAGGTAGTAACAGTTACCGTGGAGCAGGGTAGTGTACTGAGTTACTGTTGGCAGTAACAGTTACTGTGGGCAGGGTAGTGTACAGAGTTACTGTAGGTAGTAACAGTTACTGTGGGGCAGGGTAGTGTACTGATTTACTGTTGGCAGTAACAGTTACTGTGGGGCAGGGTAGTGTACAGAGTTACTGTTGGGCGGTAACAGTTACTGTGGGGCAGGGTAATGTACTGAGTTACTGTTGGCAGTAACAGTTACTGTGGGGCAGGGTAGTGGACTGATTTACTGTTGGGCGGTAACAGTTACTGTGGGGCAGGTTAGTGAAGTGACTTGCGGTTAGGTAGTAACAGTAACTGTGGGCAGGGTAGTGAACTGAGTTACTGTTGGGCAGTAACAGTTACTGTGGGGTAGGGTAGTGTACTGAGTTACTGTTGGGCTGTAACATTTACTGTGGGGCAGGGTAGTGTACTGAGTTGATGTTGGGCGGTAACAGTTACTGTGGGGCAGGATAGTGTACTGAGTTACTGTTGGCAGTAACAGTTACTGTGGGGCAGGGTAGTGTACTGAGTTACTGTTGGCAGTAACAGTTACTGTGGGGCAGGGTAGTGTACTGAGTTACTGATGGCAGTAACATTTATTGTGGGCAGGGTAGTGTACTGAGTTACCGTTGGGCAGTAACAGTTACTGTGGGGCAGGGTAGTGTACTGAGTTACTGTTGGCAGTAACAGTTACTGTGGACAGGGTAGTGTACTGAGTTGCTGTTTGGCAGTAACAGTTACTGGGGGGGCAGGGTAGTGTACTGAGTTACTCTTGGGCAGTAACAGTTACTGTGGGGCAGGGTAGTGTACTGAGTTACTGTTGGGCAGTAACAGTTATTGTGGGAAAGGTAGTGTACTGAGTTACTGTTGGGCAGTAACAGTTACTGTGGGGCAGGGTAGTGTAGTGAGTTACTTTTGGGCAGTTACAGCTACTGTGGGGCAGTGTAGTATACTGAGTTACTGTTGGCAGTAACAGTTACTGTAGGACAGGTTAGTTTACTGAGTTACTGTTGGGCAGTAACAGTTACTGTGGGGTAGGGTAGTGTACTGAGTTACTGTTGGCAGTAACAGTTACTGTGGGGCGGTAACAAGACAGTGTAATGCAGGGAACGGCGTGGACAGTTGTGCGTTGAGCGAGTGGCTTGGGATAGAGTGTGGGAGAGTGGCACTCTGCGGTGCGGCACGAATGGGAGTTGTGTGTAGTGAGAGGTGCCTGGGTGACTGGCAGCACAACTTGCATTGTTTGCATACATACATACATACGTACATACGTACGTGCGTACGTACATTGGCCCGTGAGCAAAGATGTAATTATAAACAAATATTGTAAAAACTTTAAAATATTCACCGACAGTCTATCCCTTGATAAACTATAGAGAAAAAAAATAACACAGTTAAGTCGACAAACTTGTATATAGAAAAAGTAAGAATTTTTAGATGATAAGTAAATATGTAAGATATCAACAGTGCATGTAATATTACTTTCAGTAATGGAGCATGCAGAATAAATAATAATGTAAAAAATACATACATACACACATGTATACATACATATCTACATACATACATACATACATACATACGTACGTACGTACGTACATACATACATACATACATACAATAGGGTCCAAAGACTAATGAATCTTCTGATCGCAAAGGCATATCGCACTACGTCCAGCGAAGCGTTATGCATACTGGCTGGAACCACACCGATCGCAATCAAAGCTGAGGAAGCAGCCAGGCGCTACGACGTCTGGAAAGGACACGGATCGAACACA
>Ga0123355_10014751_pt1 | contig 12238 bp, 8 predicted proteins | sample TergutEmb28metaG_3_FD_89872 | JGI IMG/M metagenome (GOLD analysis project Ga0123355, IMG submission 89872) | Embiratermes neotenicus P1 segment gut microbial communities from Petit-Saut dam, French Guiana - Emb289 P1 | ecosystem: Host-associated > Arthropoda: Insects > Digestive system > Gut ...
ACTTCTACACTCCATAGTGTTATTCTACAAGTTTTCCACTTATCATCTGTGTATTTTAATACTTATGCTACCATTGCATCATAGTCCAACGTCTACAAGACTAAGGTATGGTGAACAATATCATTTACTGTTTAACTTCTTCCAAATGGTTATTTGTGCAAGAAGAATGAATTATTCAAATCAGTGCTTCATGCTCAACAGAGCAAAGCTGACAATATTTCACCAACACAACAGTGTTAAATTGTGTTCTTTGTTCCCCGGGGCATTATGCTGTTACCCAACAAGTGTCAGTGTTTTACATAAGTCACTTCGACAACCATAAATAACAGTGCAACGATTACATTATGTTAGGGTGCAATTAACGGTGTTAATGCTAGCAAGTCAGATTAACGTCAGTCATATTGACATGCATTTGCTAGTGAGCTTGTTAACCACTATATTGTTCTGTTTACAAGCAATTCAGTTACAACCAGTAATTACAATACAAACAGTGCATCTCTAAGAGTTCACTATAATTGTATACAGTTTAATAATTTTGTATATAACCAGTTTAATTAATCATATTCAAAGAATATACAAACTATATGAACCAGCGCATTTAGTGATTAGATTACATGTCTAATCAACCCTTTATGTATCCCGAACCAGAGCGGTGCATACAGAGTGATAATATAATTTGTTTGTTGCTATGATTAAAAGATGTATAAGTCTCCACTACAGTAATTCTCAATTACAAACATCAATTCTTGATCCAAACTGGATTCCATCCCAGTATGATGTGTCTTGTTTGGCATGAATTGAGAGACTGTCTCCCAGTATTTATTCTGAGCATTTACACAAGAATTACCGTGTGTGCCATATGCAGTGTTTACAAGCATTATGTGAGCAAGGCTTGAACAATTGGCAGAAGGTATGATAGGTGAATACCGAGCAGGATTCTGGAAAGGCAAGTCTTGCATCATTTATGTGTTAACAGTGAAACAAATATTAGAGAAGTGCTGGGAAGGATGTATGTATTTGATATATATATCAAATATTTGTAGATTACCAGCAAGTATATGACTGTATAGTGCCAAATTGAACAAATCACACAGGAATGTGGAATACTGACAAAGCTAGTGCAACTTGTGGCAGTAACTATGAAGAACAATAGTGTCAAAATTCAGGCACAAGTTGGTAACTCACTTCAGGTGAAGCGAGGCTTGAAGAAAAGTAAGATGCAGTGCTTCCTCTTTCAATTTCCAGTATCCTTTCTTTACCTTCAGGTCTTCCAGTAGCTGCTTGCATCTTCTTCCTCTTCTTCCCATCACTCCAATCCTGCCATCTATCTTTCCTTCAGTAATGTGTTGGGAAGGCAGTTCATATACAAGATGTGACCAGTCTAGGTAGCCTTATTTCTTTTTATTGTTTGTAGATATTCCTCTCCACCCTGAGTCTTTGTAATTCTTCATTTTTCACTCTATCAGTCCCACTGATCTTCTCCATTACCACATCTCAAAACTTTCCAGGTAATTATGATCTACTTTCTGAAGTGTCCAAGTTTCACCATCTTTCAAAACTATGCTCCAACTGTAGCAGCTCACTAGTTTCTTCCTTAAATTTAAGTCAAATTTGCTGTTGGAAAGAGCCTTCTTGTTGAATGCTGCTTTTCCATGGCAATCCTGGATTTCATTTCATGTGTACTACATTTTGCATCATTTATGATCATATTACCCAAACAGTTTAAATATTCCATATTCTCCAGTTGGTTTTTGATCTATCATAATCTGTAGTTCGGATGGTTACCTTGAGATTCTCATTACCTTGGTTTATTCCACATTCATTTCCATTCAATTGCATCTTTCAATTTTAGTTAGTCTATCAATCATGCCCTGTAGCACTGTTTCTTCCTAAGCCAGTAGCACAAGGTCATTTGCATATTTCAAACAGCTAATAGAGTTTATTTTTCTGTGTTACCACTGATCAAGTTTCACATCACTAGCTGGAGAGTTGGAACAGTGCTGTAAACAAGACTTAACTGTGCGAGTGTGGTACATGTTAATGATCCATGAACTATTTCCCAGAAAAATGTCAGTATGACTCCATTGAAAGGAAAATCTTCAGGAAAATATTTGTGCCTATGCAGGCCAAAGTAGTGTGAATAGATACAATGAGGATATCTACAAATTATGAGGTGGTACTTCAGACATTTTTACAGCAGTAAAGGCTACAGTGGGCTGGCCACATGGTAAGGCCAGATAATTCTCGTGTCCCCAAAAAGGTAATGGGAAGATGTTTCAGAGGAAGGCCTGTGGGAAGCCCTAGGGAAAGACGGGAGGATGCCATAGATTTGCCTCAGATACAGAACTGGAAGGCAGCAGCAAGGAATGGAGAATGTTGGAGGAAGATTGACGAGGCCATAGAAGAAGAAAAGATGATTCAATGACCATGACAAAAATCCCTGGTGCCATTAATGTTGGTACTTCTGTGCTTTACTGGTGTGAGGTGTTCATCCTTGGTAAGAAACTTTGGTCATAAAGAACAATGCTCTGGGCAAAGTACTTCGCTTAATCATTGAACCCTGTTGCAATTTAGACATGGTGGCGTTTTAGTACCCACTAATTTTGATTTTATAGAAACGAGAAGTGAATCAGAATAGGTCAGCTTGCCAAATTTGAGGTAGAATCAACTGTCCATGCTTTTTTTTTTCCTTATTCGTTTCAAGCCATGATTATTTCCCTTAAATCCTTTTCTGCTGCAGTAATAGTAATCCCAACATTTTGTTTGTTATGCAGTACGACCCTTTAAGTTGGTCAAGAAATTCAAACTTGTGAGGGTAAACATCTTAAAAGGACAGAGTCAAAAAGGGTTTGCCTGTGCGCACACCATGAAGGCATAGAGAGTAGTGGAGTTACAGGTCCACGCACTCTCAACCTCAGCACTATGAGTGGTCATCTTCATATGTCAGCCACTTTACATGTCTACTGTCCACTGAATAGGAAGAAGGCTGGATGGCCCAAGGAGCTGGTTGGGATACTTTGGTGGATATAAGGTCTTTGCCTGCTGGGAATCAAACCATCATACCTGTCATACACCCCATAATCTAGAGACAGTCTTCTTATGTAATTCAGATTTAAAAAAAAGCATTAATTTAATTTTGGCAAGATACATTAAAAAAATATTAATCATTAAGTGAAGTAGAGAGTAGAGGCTGTCCCTAGACATGCCAAACAGGCGGAGGGGAGGCAGATGTATAGCTCTACACATCCAAAAGCCCTATGCTAGAAAGGTGTGGGTGGTCAGCCCTACCAGGTTCTGAACCCTGAACCATCCAGTCTGTGGTCTCTACACAGACTATGCCATCACAGCTGCCAGTTAAGTAAATTAAAAATACTGAAATCATTACACAGTAATTATATAGAGCCTATTTATTACGAGAATAATATTAAATTGTGATTGAAAATATTTATGTCTTTCTTGCAGCATTTTTACAAGGATTTATCTTTGTTGTGATATGGATGAGGCGTGAACATATACTCCAACAAACGCCAAGACTTCTGCATTCTGACACTAAGGTCGCACAACAGCATGCTTTGTGAATAAATTTGCTTCTCACTGTCTCACCATTTTCTTAAGTGGGGCTTATAAAAGAACATGCCACTTGTTGCTGCCATACTTTCCACTTACATTTTAACCTCGTTAAGCAAGTTAGAACACAATATTATGGTACAAAATTTTATTTAATTACAGAATCCTCACATCTTGATAACAAAGTACATTACAATAAATACACCACTGCAGTAATATCATAGTTTATACAATGAACAAAATGTAAAACAACTGTGAGTCAGTACATGTAACGTACTACAGACCTGGTAAATTATCATCCACTCAATGTGTTTTGCAAAACTACTCACAACCCTATCAGTAACCTTATTTAGAATAAATACCACATTGACTTGTATAATGTCACAGCTACAAAGTGGTATATTTCATGAACATTTCTATTTGAAGTTTCATACCAAATTAAAGAAAAAAAAAGGTGAACACACAACACAGTAACAGTGAATACAACTGAACAAGCAAGATCTGGAATTTCAGAAAAATGAAAGAACAGTAAGAAATTCAAGAATTTTCCCCTTAGAAGAAAAGTGTAAGTCAAACCTTCAGGCCTTCACCATTCTGGATATTATGTGGGAAAGGCTGGTTAGCACACATGACATCCCAGAAGAGAGAAGGCTCAACTAGGACTCTGACAGGAGCCTGAGACTGTGCATGTTACACCTTCTTTATTTTCAGAAATATGTTATTTTCAACATGGCTACATAAAATCAGGACTAAATTCAATTAAGGCACTTACAAAAGTCACTAAGAAGAACCAAACATCATTATATTTGCTATTATTTGTTCAATTCATAAAGACCAATTCCACACCAATGCATGTCTCAAAATTATGTTGCAGGGCCATCTCAGGTGCTGCTCACTCATGCCAACAAATGTTTTATGACTTTAACAGTTTAACCACCACACAACACATTTTAATTTATAAAAGAACAGCATAAAAAAATATATTTTTACTTATGTGTACCATGCTTCTTCTGAGTGACTCATACAATCTGCAGTTAACACAAAATAATGCAGCGCATAGTATTACAATAATAGCAGAAATGCCAAATCTCGGGTTTCATAAAAATCTGTCAAGAGGCTTCAAACATGTACTTACAAAATCACAGGCAAAATTAATCAAACTAAATGAAAGTGGCTTAACAAAATTTAGAAGAGGTCTATCATAATGAATTTCAATCACACTGGTCCCCTGCTTTCGGCACTATTGATCCTGGACGTGAAAGCCATGGACTGCGTGGTACGAAACTTCACCTAAAACATGAATGCAGTCTAAATGTTCCATCTGTGCCTGCTGATTGGTAACGTAAGAGGCAGAGTATGAAGTTCAGTATGTAACTCAGGCGATTTGTGATCAGTTGACATACATTTACTCCCAGTACTGGCATGCTGCCATATGCACACACACTGGAAGACAAATTCAAGCATACTACTACAAAACTATTAATTAAATATATCCTGTTCATGCAATCAACAACCTGGGATGGTTCACAAGCTACCACCAGCTTGTGATCCACCCCTACAAGTGTACCCCTTGCCTGACACAGAACTTTGGTTAAAGTGCCACACAGTGGTGGTCTACGTAACAGTAATGGTATCTGTGGACATGTACGATATTCAGAAATCTTTAATACACAACCAGTCAGTTATATTAACTTTTTTTTTTTCAATATCAATTAGTCTTCCAACAGTCTGAATACCAGAAGCAAGGTACATGCAGACACAGCTACATATGTATTATTTCATACAAGATGCAGGTTTCTAAAATATACCAGTAATATTTAATAGCAAATTACTCTTTGGACTGATACATGTAATCATCACTGCAGTAATGTATTTTGCCCCCTTTAAGACAGTTCATTAAAAAACCAGAACAGGTAAGAATTAAAGCAGTTGTTACATGCAACCTCTGTGTACTTTGATGGTTGCTTATATGAACAGTGTTTGAAAAGCAAACTGGATGAATGAATACAGTATTCACATACAAAAGTAGATGGACTTTTATATCAGCAGTAAGGATGTTATCAGTATAGTAAAAAGGATTTTAGGAAAACTGAATACAGAGATATGAAATGGCCAAATTAATGTCCAATAGCAGACGTCTGTGGTGACAGCGATGTTTGTCGTCAACTGGTACAAGGATCCTACGACACATTTCAGCTGGGATTCAGCCTGTTTTGATGTTACCAGTTAAATATAATTTTACTGTTCATACAACGTATAACTGATGGGCATGTTGAGGTATCCCCTGTTTCCTATACTTTCAAGAGTGTGTTTTCATTATAAGAAATGTAGTGTCTCCAGTACATAATATCCTTGTGCTTGGATGTGCCAGTGTGTATAAGCATGAAGGTAAAATTTTACACATCAATTGCACAAGATGTAGGGTGCTCCATCTCTGATGTATCAGCAATTCTAGATTTTGTTTATAATGCATGTCATGATACAAATGATAAATACCGTAAGTCATTCATTCATGTTGTATCATGGCACTTTCATTCTGTTGAATTATTTACATTTGTGGATTTATTTCAGACACAGAAGCATGAAGTTTATTAGCCCTTTCGCAGAAGCCACTATTGGTAGTTTTATTAAGCCTGTATAGACACACCTACACCTGTCATAAGGTGGCCCCCCGACAACCTCACAACTAGCAAGTCCACTGTAGTAACTTACACTTTCAATGATGGAAAACGATCACTCAGAAACATATCGTTCTGTTCTTCCACTTAAAGATGCTTTTTATAGGAAAGAGTTTTTTTACGCATAAAGCATTTTTCAGTAATATACTATTAGTTGCCACATGGTCCAACTCTCTCTGAGTCATATTTTACAAAAATATTTTCGTACAACTGTACTGAATTGCCTTTGTACATGGAGACACAAGAGAATTAACATTACACAGCTGTATCCAATGAATGTTTGGTAAGATCTCTGTACACAATAGAACTGCATAAAAGAGGTCAAAATACATTACCTTAATATTAGTACAAACTTAAAAACTGTTCAACTATGTTTTAAGAGATGTGTAAAACAATTTTATGACATGCTGGGCCAAAGAAGGTGTAAAAATTGCCAAGTAAATATGATATGAACACACTATTTCAAAACAGATGAATATTATTATCTGGTACACCCATTTGTTTAACATAGTTTATCATATCTTTACTGAATGATCTTGTCCCACAAATCAAAATAAAAACCTGCTGCAATGTCTTTCCTGCAAGATGCTCATTTACTACACTTTTATCTATCCTTCCTTTCCTGACACATTCACCATAATGGGCCTGGCTCTCTGTAGTTGACTCCAACTGTGAAAGGAAGATTTCTGCAGTGAAATTCCAATACAGAGATAAGTTCTGCAATTCATTTCGAAGGAGGATATCTTCAAAACACCTGCAGGCAAATAACATGTGTACAGATGTGTCATCTAAATCATTTTCTGTTATTGACTTGGCAATGGGATACATTGGAGCTATTCCTGTACCTGCACACAACATCAGTACATGTCTGTAGCTGTTTGGTATGTAAGTGAAGTTTCCACATGGGCCTCTCCATTCAACAATATCATTTTTTTTCATGTTCTTTAAATACTTGGACATCTTACCATTTTCATACAGTTTTATCAGCACTTCAAATTGCCCCATATTGCTTGATTTCAGGTCTGATATTGGAGTGTATGCTCTAGTTAGAACAGTGTTTGGATTTCCATCAGAGCTGAACCTCATGACAAGATGTTGGCCCACACTTATGCCAAGAGGCTTTTTGACATGTTTATATTCTGTAATGGCACTTTTCTGGTCTGGTTCTGAGCTGGCTCTAACAACTTGAAACAAGTATAAAAATGTGTTGTGAGTGTACTGCTGCACTGAAAGAAGCTGGAACGGACTGAACTTGATAGGTGATATCAATGGTTCTTTTGTTTCTGCATCAGCGGTCTTTGAATAACATCCTGCATTGCAGAGAATATCACTGCACTGTTTCTCCCACTCTAACAACTGCGAACGGTAAATGTCAAATACACATGGACTACAACCACTTCCACAGCAATCAGACTCTTGGGGTTCCTCTGGGCATGGAGGGAACCACGTCTCAATGTTATGTTGTTTCTCTTTGTTCATTACACTATGATGTATGCTAACCAAAATTAACATAGTAAAATATGACTGAAAAGTGTTCCACTCTACTTTAAATTTAAATCATTATTGTACTTGTGGTTTACACAACTATTTTGTCCAGTCTTGATTCTCTAACAACAAACCCCTTGTAAAAACACCATGATGACAAATGATAATGTTCATACCATCTTGATGTCCTGAAATGATACTTTCACATTTGGAAACATTTTTATGTAGCCCCCCATCGAAAGTACATATAACACATTCACAACTCCACACCAACTATACTATCATTTGTTGATGAATTCAGAAGGTTGGCTTTGATTGGCTCATCCATGCTTGTAGTACTGGCATCCAATTGGCTAGATGATAAGGATATTTTGTTTTGTTTGTTTGGATTATCATCCCAGTCCACCTGCAACACAATCAAATGGAAAAACAAGTAACAGTAGAATGCAAGATTTGAAGTCACAGCAGTGCTGCTGAAGATTCAAGTCTTGTGGTTTGTGAAGCTGTGCGAGTAGTGAGAGTTCCCACCATTTCATAGGATCACAGTGCTTTCAACTTCAGGGTCAAGCCGTCCAAGAAGAATGGCTACGCAGGAAGGCGGGATACATTACAACAGTGTGGGTGATGGGCAAAGTGGATGGCAAGCCAATGGAGGCTCACTGTACTGGCACAGAGGTTGTGAGTAAAGTTTAAGATGTGATCTAAGTCTTTCACAACGATGAAACTGATGCTGTAGCTCTTTTGGGATATCCTTTTGATCCCATCCTCAGGTTTGACTAAAAACAGAAAAATTCCTGTTTTCATCAAGCCTGAGGATGGAACTGAAAGGATATCCCAAAATGTCATATCTTTCCTTCAATATTATGCAATGTCATAACCCAAAAGAGTTACAACATCAAAGTTTAAGATGTTAGAATAAAATAAAATAAAGATAACACATACAAAAGGAACTGAAAATCAGTATACCTAGAAAAAGAATTAAAATAATGAAATACACAAGAATATGTATAATAATAAATTTTCATAAGCTTAATGAACTAATACATTTTAACACTCGAAAGGGGCAGTTAGTCTTCTCAGGGCCAATAACCACTACTTTGCAACCACTTTATAAACATTTTCATTAAATTCTACTTTTACACCTGGTGATTCGTGTCTTTTTATCCTTTTAAATAGCCATCTCAACCTCCAAGGCACTAGCTACTCTGCTCTATGTATTTCTGTCTGCCTAACATCATTAACCCCAGGTACATTCAATAGCTTAGAGAAAAGGTTCCTCCATCTAGCCAAAACATTTTTGGAAGTTTGTAACCAGATCACCCTTCTCATCCTTTAATGTATTAGTTCTGGGCTGGTAACCCTTCTCAAAGTCACTGATGCCCCTATACACATCACTGATATTTTTGAACTGTTAGTTTCAAGTTCATCAAATTTAGCTTTTAGATATTCCTTCGTTTTGTGCATGAAATGTCTAACAGCTTCGTGTCTTACACTGTTTAGATTATCTACACTGCTTTGGTTTAGATCCTGTAACCACTGCATTTTAGACTGCTTCCTGTGTTCTAAATATCATAAACATTCATCATCAAACTACAGTTTGTACTGCTTCAGGTCATACAGACCTGGACTCTCTTTAGTTGAGGTTTTGATATTCTCTTTAATGCTTACCCAAGCCCTATTCTGTTCTCGCTATCATTTAAGTTCTCCAAAGCTGCCAACTTGTTGGAGATCTTAATGTGATACTCTTTCCTAACCTCCAGCTCACTTAGTTCCAGAGATTAAATCTCTCCACATAAAATTTCTATGCTGCTTGTCTCCTTATTGCCAATCTTCCCTAACTTTTGCAACTACCAAATAGTGATCAATATCACAGTCAGCTCCCCTGAAACTTCATACATCTAGTATACGCAAATGCCATCTCCTATCTATCCATATATGATCAATCTGGTTGTAAGTCCAGGTGAATTTATGAATGTTTTGGTGCAGGAACAAGAGGCTCTTAACAACCAAATTTTTTATGTGGCAAAGTCTACTATTCTAACACCGTTATAATTACTATCCAAATGTAGACTCTCATTCCCAACTGTCAGTTTGAAAATATCCTCTCTCCCAGTTTTTCTAAATCTCCTAACACAATTTTCATATGTACTTAGGAAAATGAATCATCGCTTTTCTCCTCACTTGGTGCAGGCACATTCAAAGCAATGATATTACACCAGCGACCTCTCAGAACTATATATGACATCTTATCACTAGCAAATTCTGTTCTCTTAAATGCTGATACTATTCTGTGGTGTACAAAAAATCCTATTCCCAATTGATAATTTTGCGTTCCTTTTCCATAAAAAAATATAACCCCCTGTTCTTACAGTGCCCCCTTTGTCCCACCTAACCTCAAAGCACACCCACTAAATCTAATTTATACCTCACTACTTCCCTGGCCTCTGTTGTGACCATGACCTATAAAGGATCCTAACATTCCTTGTACCAAATCTCGTCCCTACCCCCTGATGATGCTTAAGTTAATAAGTGTGATCTCTTTCTCTGCAGGATGTCATAAATGAAACACACTATAACCTTCTGGCAAAAAAAATTACAAAATGTAACGATCCAAATGACAGTATAATAAAGGGAGCAACTCAAAGTAGGAAATGCAAAGCTCTTGTGTTCCTAAGACAGTACGATTTTCCTTAAAAAAAAGCAGTAGTTACAGTCATTATACTTTAATGTTCCTGTCTCACCAGTTCTAACTTCCTACAGAACACTCATATTCATATACAAGTATGTATAGGCAGATCACTTTTTACACAATTTTGCTTTAATGTGACTTGAAAATTTACACCACTTTTCGAATTTATGCCACGATGTTCAGTTTAACATGATTTAGCACAGACGATTTGCGATAATTTTTAAATTGTTGCCATGTGGCATACACGATCCATGGTTGCTCGTCGTGTTGGAGGCTAGTAGAAAGCAACGTCACTGTCATACCATCAGTGACATAGATGGAGTGATTACATTAGGGATATATTCATAAAGCTCATCTAGTTTCCTTTTAAACAGCATTGGCTTTTCTTACCAACATGAGTGATATACGTAAATCTACATCAGATAGTGCAATCCAAGTGTGGCTTTTCTTACCAACATGAGCGATATATGTAAAGCTACATCAGATAGTGCAATCCAAGTGAAAATCGATGGAACACAATCCATACTGAAGAGAAATTAGACACAATAAACCAACTTGAAAAAGGTGAATGAACTGTTTACATATGGTGTAATGTTAGATTCACTCATGGCAGTGTACATACAATACATGATAAGGCTGATAACTTTATAGAAAGTGCTAAGTCAGGACCTAAATTGTTTGCGTAGCAAGTCTACCACAGTCCTATCTGAATGAACTGTAACAAAAACTATGGATGTGAGTCTCTTATAATTTTATTCCATTAGAAATTGTAGAGATATGTATGTACGTGGTGTGGCAGAAAAGTAATGAGACTGATTTTCTTTTAACCATGAATTTTATTCTTTTTACAAATCAAGGTTATCCCCTTCAAAATAGTTCCCTTGGGCAGCTACACAGCGACGGAGGCATTGTTTCCATTGTTTGTAGCAGTGCTGGAAGGCTTCTGCTGGAACCTTTCAGCTCATCAGTTACGCACTTCTGGATATTATCCAAAGTACCAAAATGACACCCTTTCAAGTGGTTTTTGAGCCGAGGGAATGAAAGGAAGTCACAGGGACTGAGATCCGGCGAATAGGGGGCTGAGGAACCATAGGAATGCTTTTTTCTGCCAAAAATTCATTGATGGAGACTGCCGTGTGACATGGGGCATTGTCGTGGTGCAGCATCCATGTGCGTGCAATGCCTGGTCGCACACATGCCACCCTTTTCCTGAGACTTTCAAGGACTTCCCGATAAAAAGTTTGACAGTTTGTCCTGGTGGCACAAATTCCTTGTGGACAATCCCCTGACTGTAAAAAAAAAAAAACAAATGAGCATCGATTTGATTTTGGATTTGCTCATTCTTGCTTTCTTGCAATGGGGAGAGTTTGCAGTGTGCCACTTCCGAATTTGCCATTTTGTCTCGGGGTCGTACTCTAAAATCCATGATTCTTCAACTGTGATAACGCGACTGAAGAGTTCTGGCTCCCTCTCAAGGTGGTCCAGAAGATCAAGACACACATCCCTCCGATTGGCCTTCTGCTCAGTCATGAGGTTCTTTGGAACCATCTTGGCGCACACTTTTCTTATATCCAAATCATATGTTAAAATTTGATGGACAGTAAACCGGTTCAAATTTAACTCACTACTGATCATTCTCAACGTCAATCGACGATCTGACCTCACAAGAGACCTCACTCTTTCCACACTGTTGTCCGTTTTTGAGGTTGAAGGTCTTCTTCCACTTGCTCTCGGCCTTCTAAAAAGGCCTTGTGCCATCTGAACACTTGTGCCCTGGATAGGGAATGTTCTCCATAAGCCCTTTGTAACTTTTCATAAG
>Ga0123355_10014755_pt1 | contig 12236 bp, 24 predicted proteins | sample TergutEmb28metaG_3_FD_89872 | JGI IMG/M metagenome (GOLD analysis project Ga0123355, IMG submission 89872) | Embiratermes neotenicus P1 segment gut microbial communities from Petit-Saut dam, French Guiana - Emb289 P1 | ecosystem: Host-associated > Arthropoda: Insects > Digestive system > Gut ...
GTTCTGCCACTACTGTCGTGGATGTATAGTTGTTTATATATGTGGTATGGATAATTAGAAAAATAAAGCCTAACGGAAGTATGAATATGAAGCGACTGGAAGAATTCTTAAATGAACAACACAATATGGGCAACTACCGAAAAACAGATTATCGTAATGCTATAATAATTTTTGAAAAGGTATCTGGAGCTGAATTTGAAGATATATATCTTAACCGAAAAAAAGTTAATGATACCCTAGCAGCGATAAACAATCTTCCCAAAACACGTCGCAATAGTCCTGGTGCAAGAACAGATACTTCTTGGAACAAATATCTCACAGTCTATAAACGGTATGCGAAATGGTTGTCTGATCCTGACGATATGGATTGTCCAAAAATCTGGCGCAAAATCAAAGCGAAAAACATAGATTGGGAAGAGAAACTTAAAGATAAATGGTTAACTGAGGAGGAATTTTTCAAGCTAATAGATGTTGTGGATGTTTTGTGTATTAAGGCATTATTCTGCACGACGGTAGCTGGTGCTTTACGTTTAGGTGAAGTGTTGAATTGTAAAGTGGGAGATGTGGAGATTTCTGGGAGTGAATGTCAGGTTACTGTAAGTGGTAAAACTGGGACGCGTTCTTTTGTTATGAATCAGTTTGCACCGATTTTGATTCAGTGGTTAAATTTTCATCCATTAAAACATGATAAGCGTGCTCCATTGTGGACACGTATGACAATACAGAAGGATAAGCCGTTAAATAAAGGTCTAGGTGGCGTTGCAGTTACTGATGCAATAAAGAAGTATTGTCGTCTTGCTGGGATTGCAAAGCCGGTGTCGATGCATTGGCTTCGTCATACGAAGGTGACATGGACTGCTAGGAATCGAAAAATCGCGGTAACTGATAAAGAGGCAAATGTGATGTTTGGCTGGAGTACTGGCAGTGATATGTACAAAAGATACACTCATTTAAGTGCTACGCATGTGGCTAATACGTTTCGGTTGCTTGATGGGGTTGAGCCTTCTGAGACTGTGGAGGATCGGGGTAAGATTTTGCAGCGGTTGAAGTGTTTGGGTTGTAATGAGTTGAATCTTGCTGGGTCGTTGTATTGTTTTCGGTGTGGGTTACCGCTGACTGAGGAGGAAGCGCAGAAGCAGCATTTATTAAAGGAGATGCAGGAAAAATCGTTATCCCGATATATTGCAAAGAAGAAACTAAAAATATCCTAACCCCGATTGCGCAGTTAATATGATAGATTACACTGGATATTTCTTTTCATTTTTTTTACCTCTCCTCTACGTTTTAACTGAAAAAATGCAAGCGTTTATATGTTATGTTTGCACATATGTCTCTATAAGTGTCGATAAGAAGGGAAGATTAGTGAATTCTAGTGAAGAATTACAAGATATTCTATCCAACATCGAAACTTTCTATAAAACCAACCTGTGCTGCGTATGCAAAAACAATCCCCAGGCAGCCGAACACAAAATTGAACTCATACCTGTGCCTGTTCCCCAAGATAGCACAGGTTGTGAGGTGTGTATGGGGCTGGCTAAGTTTCGTGCTGTGGCAGAGTCGGGCGGTTTAATCGAACCTTTAGATCTTTTAGTGTCTCATCAAATGGGCGTTTCCCAAACTCCACCGTCCGCCAAATAAGTTCATTTGGACTGTTTACGCCCAAAAGTGTCAAGTCCTCTTTATGTTCTTCGTAATAGGTTCTTGACCACTCAATAAGTTTAAGCGGAACAGAAGCTGTAGTTTGGATTCTCTTATCCTTTAACATGTGATAGTTCACTATAACAAGCTACAGTAACCCGCCCATATAACCTTTATTACCACAAACATTATATACACAAACATAATTAAATCATTTTAAAGCAATGCTTTAACTGAGATGTGTATGAATGGCCCGAAAAAAACTAAAAAAAACCTGCGTCCAAGTCACCCTTATAACCAAAAAACAACTCGACAAAGCCAAAATATACAAAGACGAATCCTACAACCGCACAATCGAACGCCTACTACAAAACCAAACACCCCCACCCAACCAATCAACCTCACAATCATCCACCCAAAACATACCTCAGGCGGCCTAACAATTGTCCAAATCCGACGATAACACCAATGATCCCCTATACCTCTACGATACGGCCCTAGCCGACAGCGAAGACTTAGACCACTTTTTAGGCGGCACCCACTACGTAGACGAAATTATCAAAATCTTTGGCAAACGCGAAGAATTTGCCAAAAAAATGGGTTTAACTTCCGAAGATAAATCCGCCACAGAAACTTCAGCCTCAGAAGCTGAAACAGAGTTGGTGGTGACCACCCCATGACCCACAACAACAATAACCCGCCCCTGTTTGAACAGATAGTTAAAACCTACATAGAAAACCAGCTGCAACAGACTCAAGTGGTTTGCAAGAGCTATCCTGCAGCAAATGCTGTCCAGCAACTCCTCAAGAGTATCGTACAAAAAACTCTGTCTGAGAGCCGCCTATTTACCGACCACCAACTCACCCTAAGTTTAGTGTTTGCCGCAGGCGAATGGTACGCCAAACAACAAGCCCATCCAGAATCCGCTGTGTCTAAGCCCCCCTTAGCTGAACTTGACTCTCTGCCCGACCTCGAAACCCAAACAGAGCCGATCCAGCCATGACAGAGAAGAAATCAATTAAACAAGCCATTGTAGATAGCGTACTCTTCAGCATAGATCGCCAAGAACAAGCCGACCAAACCCTCCTAGACGCCCACACCAAAGCCATAGCAGAATTCGCCGAAAAAAAACACCACGCCCTAACAATCATGCGCCACGCCTTCCAAACCCTCCTAGAACACACCCTATCCCAAACAGAAACCCTAGCTGAGCTGCAAGAATTTCAGATAAAATGCCAGCAGATATCTGCCGAATTTAATGCGACCCACCGAGTCCTGGTAGCGCAATTAGATACCGATCGTGCCGTTGCCAAAGAGCAATACCATAAAACCATCCACACCTTAAGAACGGCTGCGGTAGAGATGTATTTGGTATCGGTAGATCAACCTTTGGAGGCCGCCTAATGCCCACGGTATTAGATTTTAGGCAGATGTCTCCCGCTATGATTGAGGTCTGCAATGCATATGAAGCCAAAGCCCGTCTAACCATACTCGAAGACGACACCCACCAAACACACCCAACACATCAGACCCCCAATACTAAGCCCCATGTCTGCAAAACCGCCCAACGTCTCTGCAACAGCTACGGCGCACTAATTGAGCGCGAACAACAATACACCCAACACACCACCCAAACCGGATATGGTTATCCCGAGGGGCCGCATTATAGTCGAGTTTGGAAACACTACCCCGAGTGCCCCAAAAAGGAGGGCCCTGTGTGACTGAGGCGGGAACCAAATTTACCTACTACGCCAAAATACCGGTGAAAGATGGCGTAGGCAAAGAACGGGTTTGTGAGTCGCTAACTGAGTTCTTAGCACTCTGCGAAAAACACCTAAGCGAAGTCTTTAGCAGTGTCGCCACAACAGTCTCCCCTGATCAGTTGCAGCAGATCCTAACGGATTATGGCGACAAACAATCCGCGTTAATTCAACACTTTGCAAAACACACCCTAAGCAACCTCAAAGCCGCCCAAACCGCTGTCGTACAAGCCGCCCAGGAGGGCCTATGATGGTTTGGCAATCCGAGTTAGATCGGGGTTTGCAGTGGCTTGAGAAATGTGTTTTAGCCGGTTGGATAAACCGCCAAGAATTTCACCACCAACGCCACCAGTTGCAGCGTCCGCGCAGCTTTCGCGGAGTGATCTATGCCGTCTATCCGCCCAGACCCCAAGTCGAAACCGCTGCGTATCAATGTAAACCATGTGGACACCTAACCACGGTGGTGCAGACGGGTCAGTTTCTAAAAGCCCCCGCCCATTGCCCTAACTGTGGGGTGGATGGACCCTTTCGGTTCTGCGAAGACCAATCCACCTATCAATCTAGCCAAACGCTTCTGCTAATTGACAAACAGACCCCGCCTCAGACACGGCCGCGGCTGTTCTACGTTCAACTCACCGGTAACCAAACCGGCACAGTTGCACCCGGCGACCAGATTCTAGTTAGGGGTACGCTAAAAGTGTATGTTTGTACGCACCGTGAATACGGCAAACAAGAAACCTTCACCCCCTGCCTACAAGTCCACACCCTAAAAATAAACGCGTCAGCTCAGGTTAAGGAGACACCCTGATGTCTAGTACGCTTAAACATGCCTGTTTAGTGGCGGTTAAAACTCAGTTCTATGAGGCCCAGCGTAAACTACCGCGGCCTCAAGAATTAGATTGGGCTACCTGTGCAGAGATAGCTAAAGATAACCCCCGCTTAGAACAAACCCTTCCCCAGCTTCAAGTAGACTGGACACGGTATTTGGAGCAGCAAAAACAGGCCTTTAACCTCTTTTATGAAGAATTGAAACTGCTGGTCCAGTTTTTTGAAAAACTCGACAGCTCCCAGGTAGAAAACAACCAAACGGAGACTCCAACATGACCTACCAATGTTCTGAGTGCGGGAAAGTCTTTGAGCAGCCCGCAAAGCTGCATGAAACCAGCACCCTCGACCCCAACAGCGTCCGCATCCTTGAGAGCTGGGTGTGTCCCTTCTGCGAAAAACCCACCTACACGCTTATAGAAAAACCTCTCACACCCCAAATTGAGGCGGTCTATGTATTTGATCTGCACAGCGGCCCCCAAACCCATCTAAACAACCTCCTCTCAGAGGGCTGGCAAATAACCGGACGCTACGCAAAGCAGTACATCCTAGAAAAACCCATCGCTTCAGCCCAGGAGGTGAGGTCCTAATGTCCACTCACAGATTCATACTGCACACTAAAAAGCACAATACCGAAAAACCCAGCGACCCCGACAAACCCAGCACCTACAAAGTTACCTTGGCGTCTGCTAAAAACAGCAGCCAAATCGGCATGGCAAGCGCAGACCTTACCCTGACCATAAAAGCCCAATCCGACCAAGCACTCCACGACTTTCCAAGATACACCAACTTTAGACTAACCATAGAAAAAATCAACTCCGACAGCAACGACAACCCCGACGATGAGGCTACGGTTCCCACAACTATGGAGGCCTACACCGATGGTTAGTTTGGAGGATCGGGTGCTTGAAATCGCCAAGGTGAAGGGCGCCTTTACGGCGGATGATCTGCATGTCTTTGACTCTGAGCTGGAGCTTTTTGGGGTGTCACGTAAGATCTATGGTTCGGTGATTGCGGGTCTTATGCATCAGAGGCTTATCGAGTCGGTGGCGTTTGTTCGCGGCAACCGTCCTGAGTGCCATAACCGCTTCATTCAAGTCTGGAGGCTAACCCAGTAATGTGGAGCCAACTCCCCGACGGATCCAGCTGGCTCTCAGTTTGTGATAGAATCGAGGCCGAGCTCCCCCCAAACCTGCAAAGGACGGTTATGTTTCATCTCTGTGATGCCGACCAACCCAAAGAGTGCCTAGTGCTCGATTTCCCCCAGACTAACCTCACCAAAGCTGAACTCTCTACCCTACGCACCACCCTGGGCGAGAAGTATCAGGGTCAGCTTAGTTTTTTGGCCCAACCCAACAATGCCTATATAACCTACTTCAAATTCCCCCCCACACTTCTAAGCACCCAAGCTTCTGTGCCCCCCACACCCACTACACCACTCTCCTCCCCCTCAGCTGTTGTTGGTTTAGGGTCTGCTTTGCCTGAGCCGCCGCTCAGCCCCATAGCTCAATTCAACCAAAAATACTGCACCCCCTGCCCCAACAAATGCACCACCAACGAAACCTACCTCCGATGTGTCGTAACCCTTGGCTTTCAAGAACTCCAAACCCACACCACGCTTCTAACCAAACTAGCCGACCGCCCCGCCGCCAAGAAAAAAGAAGCTTCTACTGAGCGCCACCTCATAGATGGTATCAGCTGGATACGCTGCCAAGGACCCAAAGGCCCCTACGAAAAAGCCCTAGAAAAAGAAAACGTACCCAACACGGTGTATGCGTCGTGGAAACAGATGCTAAACGATGCCGTCTCAGCGGGTAAAAAGGGTCAGGTTATCACAGGGATTCAAAAAGATAACCAAACTCAGACAGAGAAAAAAGTGGACTATTGGTGCTGGCTAAATACCTATGAGGGCGAAACCAGCATCTGCCGCCGCCCCACCCAAACCAAATAGGAGCACAAAAATGTCTACTTTGATCCAGAAGGGGGCGGTGTAGTGGGGGGTTATCGGGGTATTCTCAAACCTAAGACACGTAAAATGGAGCCGTGTAAATCGATGAAGCATCATCATTTTCTTCACAATAGCGCTGTTTTGCCGGGCAAGCGTTTGTATCGGCATGTGGGGTTGAGCAATCCGCGGGGTAGTGATGTGTGTGAGCATTGCGGCTGGCTCCGAAGCGAAATCCTTGCGCATCAACAAACGCAGCCGGAGGCGAGCGCCTAGTGCCCTATGGCAACTGGCAGAAAAGTGAGGCAGAGGCGTTTTGCAGCCGATGCCAAAAATACCTCCTAAAAACAGATCTAACGATATCTGTTAAGGGTCAGCTCCGATGTGGAGTTTGTAATTGTCAGGTGCGGCTCACGCCTCATCCCAGTGAGGTCCGCTACCGCCACGCTCGGCTACAGAAGCAAAAGGTGTCTTTGGGGGCGCCTTGATGGCTGATCAGTTAAGTTTTGTCAGCGTAGAAAAACTAGCCGCCGCCCATAAGGCGCAGGCGGGGCTGTGTCCGCATGCGATGGTGCCGGGGCCTAAAGATCATGTGCATGACATCCGGTTTTGTCAAGAAGCGGATCGGATAACTTGTAATCGGGCAGAATTTGGTGATCCTGCGGCGTTTGGGCGTTGTCCGTTTTATTTGAGGCATGAGTTGTATGCGGCCCGAGTTGCTCAGAGTAAGAAAAACTTTGAGGTGACGCTATAGTATAGCACTATACTATACTAAAATTCTGCTCTAGTAAATTTATCAATTTCCTATTTTAAAATAAAAAAAATAAAAAAAATAGTATAGTATACTAGTATAGTATACTAGTTGGTGAAGAAGAATATGTCAAAACAAACCAAACCCTCTACTCAAACGCCCCTTCCCAAATTAGAAAAAATAGAACGCCTAGTCTACATCGCAAAAACTCTTGAAAACAACCAAAAAATCCAAACCATAAAAACACAGGCAAAAAAAGACGACACCACCATCTACACCATCCTAGACGAAGCCACCGACGACTGGCTGCTTAAACAGCACCTAAAACCTAACGGACAACCCATAGTGTCGCTGTTAAACTTTGGAGTGGAACAAACAAAAAAATACGCCAAATGCTACTTCCCCAAATGCAAAACCCCCACCACCTACCAAGCCCATCATAGCCAAGTGGACAAAATTGTGGGCTTATGCAAAGAACACGCCCAAACAATCCACAAAGCCTCCGCGGCAAAAACCAACAAAGACTGGCCCTGGAAAAACCTCACCCACCAAGATGCCCCCAACCAACCCCTCTGCGACCTATGTGTGGAAATCAGCCTCCACACTCTGATCGCGCTGCCCAGTCAGCGCAGGGTACCTTTATGTCCCAAGCACTACTGGGCGGTCCAAGAATCCATGGCATCAGGAAACAAAAAATGGCAAAATCCATCGAAAGAGGCTTAAGAGGTAGTTAGCATGAACTTGTATCATAAAATCGAGCAATGGTGCGATAAAGAAGCCGAGTGCGACTCAGGTATTGAGAAATTTGAGCTCTTAAAATCGGAACTAAAAACAGAGGGTACATATTCCCAAAAGCGCAGTGATCATATAGTCTGGATGGATGCCTGCCGCATTATAGGTCTCACCTATAAAGAAAACATAAATCCCCAATATTATCTAAAGAGTCGGCCTTTGAAGTGGAAAGAATTCTTAGTAGTTAATGCGAAGCATATGCTAAATGATCGTTGGTATTATGGAAGCGACAACCTCAAACGTTTAAAACAAATTCTAAAAGGCATGTATATTTCGCCTCAAGATGTGTGCATTCGTATGCCCACCATATCTATCCCATTGTTGGTGGAGCCAGATGATTCGCCTATGGTGATATTTGTCGCCCAACGAGCGGGACGCCTGTCCCCTGAGCATCGGAAAATTTTGGAGGTTGGCTTTAAAAATGAGTGAAAAGATGATGCCGGAGTATTGTCGATGCCACTTATGCAAAGTTGAATTTACCTTTAAAACCGTCTACAAACGGCAAGTGATCATTGTAACTGATAGAGGCGAGCAGTTGCCGGGAGTTGTGGAATCTAGGATTGTTTGTCCCACCTATTGCGAGCCTAAATACAGGTTTATTTCAAAACTAACCAACAGGAGCCCCTGCCATGATTGCGCATAATAGCTACCAAGGAGTCTCTTATAGGCTGGTATGTAAACAGTGCCCTAATCACTTACGTAAGCATCCCACTGTTTGGCAGGCAGACCGGGGCCGATGTTTAGTTTGTGTGCGCCGACAAATTCTGGAGACTAAACCGTAATGAGCCCCTATATTATAGTTGAGGGGCCGTTTTTGGCGGCGGTAGAAATGTTTGAGGAGTTAGAGTTTGATGCGCAGGACAAGCGTGAGCAGGCGCTTTTGGTAATACGCCAAGTCTATAACCGAGATACAAAAGAGGGCAAACAAGCCTATGAAAAAGCAGAAAAAAACATCGAGCAGACCTATCAAGATGAGCGCAGACAAGCCTTAGCCGCGTTTCTAGAAACCTATCACCTAGACCTAGCTGAACAAGATAACCCCTGTTCAGATGAAGAACCTCCCAAGGAGACACCGTCATGATTGTACGCGACATCGTCTTAGCGATCAAACCCAAATACGCAAAAACCCTCTATAGTGGCGAGAAACAGTTTGAGTTGCGCCGCAAACTCCCCCACAGCCTGATAAACCATGTGTATCTCTACGAGTCGCGTCCGGTTAAGAAAATCACGGGCTGCATCACCCTAAAACGAGTGGTCACCGGTTCGCCTGATAAGGTGTGGCAGATCTGTGCATCTACCTGCGGCTTAGACAAACCCGCCTTTGAGACGTACTGCGGGGAGCGTCCAAAAATTTATGCCCTAGAAATCGCATATGCCACAAAATTTGCCGTGCCCCTAGATCCCTATACTGTATTTCCACGGTTTGTGCCGCCCCAAAACTTCCACTACCTCCCAACCGCATTAGGCAACAAACTCCCCCCAGTCCCCCTAAAGGAGGATTGGCTGTGAAGTGGCCCCGAGCAGTACAGCAGTTCTATTCGCCCAAAAAATATAATCAATGGGTAGATCAAAAATACTACCTACTGAGCCATGCCCAAGCGTATGGCTGCAGCACTCCATGCTATCTGCATTATGCGCTTATGCCAGGTGCCTGGGCCGTTTGGATCTACGACCTCGAATTTGTCAATCTCAGATGCAGGGGAGTAAAGGCATGACTTGGCGGCTGTTGTTGTGGCCGTTTTTTGTGCCCGTTCTGTTCTTAGGTGTACTCTTAGTCTGCATTCTGCCCAACCCAGGAGACCGTAGATGAAGCCGCTCCACAAACCGCTGCCTGCAAAAAAGAGGCGGCGGCTGCGTTATTGTGAAATCTGTGGCATAAGCCTCTCTAGCCGGCTTTGGAGCACCCGCAAAAACCCAAAGGAGATCCTCTGCAAAAGCTGCGGAACCAAAAAACGCATGCGCGAATATCACCAACAAAAAAAACACCCATCCCGACATCAAGAACCAAAATAGCACTTCATGCGACACCAGTCTCCATAGTGTTTTAATGCCACAAACTTTATAGTGTAGGTGAGGCAGCAAAATGAGTACTGCTATCCGAATTTATACCTGCCAAAAATGTTGTGCTGAATTCACAGATGAACATGCTTGGCATAAAAAAACCATAGTCACCGACCCCACCGGCAAAGAACACCTCCACGAACAAAACATACCCGTCTGTCCACGATGCCACATCGCGGACTATACCCTGCAATTTAGAGCCAAACCCAATTCTGCCTCCAAAGAATAATCCAAGTTAATGTTTCTTTATGACGAGTTACTATGACGTCTTATTATGCTCGGTTCCTAAATCCCATCGAGGAGGCATTTAACCCTGCGCAGATGTCAAAGCTATGGGCCTCATTAGCAGCGATGTTGGTGCAGCGTAAAAGCAAAGAACTTCTCTGCCGCAAATGTCTTCAGCAAAAATATATCTATGGCTTTCCAAACTTGTCGAGAAAGAGCCAAAAAGGAGACGGGTAGGGTTAGGTATCGAAGATTTAGATATAGTGAGGCTGTTGAGACGATGCGAAAAAGCCGGGGTAACACGGGTGTTTGCAGTAAGTGTGGTTTGCAAATTGTGTTTGGAGCGGAGGTTTTAACTATAGCGGGGAATCGGCGCAGCCGGATTTATCATAAGAGCTGTTATGAGCAAACATTGATTGACTCAGGAGATTCAAGCGACGATGGCCAATCACTTTAACTATACCTATACCTCACGGGCGGGCCGTATAACCCGCGGCGCCTCTCTGTGCTGCAGTAAATGTAACCAAGAAATAGAACCCGGCGTACCGGTCGTATCAATAGGTTCGGCTAGGAGGCATCGGAAAATCTATCACCAAGCCTGCTATGAGAGTCTCTACATAGAAACCAAAGACGATACAAAAGAAACAAAACAATAAACAGTCCTGCTCAGGGTATAGGCACAAGAGATGGCACAACCCTTCTCTGAGAAGAGCAGCTATGTTGCCAAACCAGGTGTTTTGTTCTGTGGTGTGTGGTTGTTTGGGGGTTTATTGCCCTGCAGGCAGGTGAGCCATTCTGTGGGTCTGTGTTGTTTTTGGGTAGAGGGTAAACAAGCAGGATGGTGGATTTATGTCCGAAGAGTTTTGTCAAGACGAAAAACATAAGAGGCAGAACAGTTTACTAACAATATATGTGAGTTTTCATATGAAAAAAATAGAATTTAAAATTAGTAAACTAACAACAATATTTCTGGTACTATCTCTGATGCTCATGATAATACCTCTTATGTCTATGCCTGTCTCTGCCGAAACACCAATCGAAGTAACAACTCTAGCCGAGCTGGAAAACGCCCTAACCAACGGCGAAACCGACATCACCATCCCACCCGGCTGCACCATCAAAATTACCCAACTCCTAACAATCAACCCCGATGTCACCCTAACAATCCACGGCACCCTAAACAACGCAGGCATCATAACCAACCAAGGCACCCTAAACAACGAAGGCGGCACCATAAACAATGGAGGCGCCATAATGTTCATGCTCACGGCCACCATAAACAACACCGGCACCATAAACAACAACGACGGGGGCACCCTAAACAATGTCGGGGGCACCCTAAACAACAACGGGGGCACCCTAAACAACAACGACGGGGGCACCATAAACAACGACGGGTACACCATATTCATCGGGGGTGATATATGCGTGGGCACCATATACAACGATGGGGGCACCATAAACAACGACTACGGGGGCACCATAAACAACAACAACTTGGGCACCATAATCAACAACGGGGGCACCATAAACAACGACTACGGGGGCACCATATCTAACGGAGCCACCCTACTCATCGTGGGCGATATATGCGTGGGCACCATATACAACGATGGGGGCACCATATACAACGATGGGGGCACCATAATCAACAACAACTTGGGCACCATAAACAACGAAGGCGGCACAATAAACAATGAAGGCTACACACGATTCGGGCTCACGTTCACGGCCACCATAAACAACACCGGCACAATCAACAACAACGACTGGGGCACCCTAAACAACAACGGGGGCACCCTAAACAACTACGCCTTGGGCACCCTAAACAACAACGGCACCCTAAACAACGACAGGGGCACCATAAACAACGAAGGCGGCACACGATTCGGGCTCACGTTCACGGCCACCATAAACAACACCGGCACCCTAAACAACGAATACGGGGGCACCCTAAACAACAATGTCTGGGGCACCATAAACAACACCGGCGGCACAATAAACAATGTCGGGGGCACCCTAAACAACAACGACGGGGGCACCCTAAACAACAACGACGGGGGCACCCTAAACAACTACGAGGGCACCCTATTCATCTGGAACCCCCCATTCTTCTGGGACACCCTATTCATCGAGGGCACCCTAAACAACAACGGCACCCTAAACAACAACAACGGCACCCTAAACAACGAATACGGGGGCATCATAATCAACAACGTCTGGGGCACCCTAAACAACA
>Ga0123355_10014756_pt1 | contig 12236 bp, 8 predicted proteins | sample TergutEmb28metaG_3_FD_89872 | JGI IMG/M metagenome (GOLD analysis project Ga0123355, IMG submission 89872) | Embiratermes neotenicus P1 segment gut microbial communities from Petit-Saut dam, French Guiana - Emb289 P1 | ecosystem: Host-associated > Arthropoda: Insects > Digestive system > Gut ...
TGGAAGAGCATGAATTAGGCCCCAAACAAGGTATAAGCAATCTCTCAAGACGTGATGACAGAACAATTCATCTTTTAAAGGTTCTGCATAAAAAAGCCGGCGACACTTTTGAGGCGGGTATTCTGAGGGGCCCGCGCGGAACAGGCAGGATAGAAAAAATAAATTTTGACGGCTCGATTTTTGTTACTTTTCAGGAACATGAGCGTGAAAAATATTTACAGCGTCTTAATTTAAGAATGGCTGTAGCTTTTGTACGCCCGATACAAACACGCCGCCTTTTAAGGGATCTTTCAAATATGGGAGTATCCTCGATTGACATTGTAGGAACTGACCTTGGCGAAAAAAGTTACAGGAATACCAAGTTTTTTGTAAACGGCGGTTCTGAGGCGGCGCTTATCGAAGGCGCTGTCCAGGCACGTGATACGCAAATCCCCATTCTCACGATTTATGAAAATCTTGACAAATGGCTGGAAGAGAGGCCTTGGGACAAAACACGGGATTTGCAAACATTGTTTAATACCGTGAAAATGCCGCTGCTTTTTGCAATGGACAATGTCAGGGCGGAGAGTTCTTTTTTTAATATTTCTTTGTCAACCAGCCCGATGGTTTTAGCTGTCGGCCCCGAAAGGGGATGGTCTGATCGTGAAAGAGATTTGCTGGAAAGAAAAGGTTTTTTGCGCTTGTCCATGGGCGAGCGCCCCCTTCGTACCGAAACCGCCTGTGTGGCGGCGGCGGCACTTGCTATGGAAAAAATTAAAGAATTGTAAGGAGTTGAAAAAATGAATCAGGATCAGGTAAAAGAAAAATTGTTAAAAATTGAAGATGCGCCGCTTGAGTTTACGCTTGTTTTCTCCGGGAAAAAAAGCAAAAAGGTGAACGGTCTTTACAAACCAAACTCAAGAGAAATTATAATCCATAATCGCAACTTTCAACCCGATGAAACTGGGCAAAACCTTTTGTTATACACGGCTATTCATGAATATGCTCATCATCTGCACGCTTGCGCTCGCGGCGGCACTTTGGCTCCCAGAGCGCATAACTCTCAATTTTGGGCGATATTCCATGAGCTGCTGGAAAAAGCCGAAGCGAAAAAAATATACGTTGATGTGTTTAACGCTTCTCCTGAACTTTTAAAACTTACGGGGGTTATCAAGGAAAAATATCTTAAAAATAACGGTCAGTTGGTAAAGGAGATGGGCAAACATCTGCTTACGGCTCATGATCTTTGTTTTAAAATAGGCGTGCGTTTTGAAGATTGGGTTGACAGAATGCTTCGCATTCCAAGAGCCGCCGCCAATACGGCAATCAAAATGTTTGAATGGGACATCTCACCCGAAGTAGGCCCCGACAATATGCGTTTCCTCGCCGGGATTCGTAACACCGAAGAACGTCAAGCTGCCGAAGCCTCGCTCATAAAAGGCAAAAGCCCCGATACTGTAAAGGTTCAGGTGCGTGGTAAAGAAACAGAACAAGACCCGACTGTAATGCTGGAAAAAGAAAAGGCAAGACTGGAAAGAACGATAGCTCAGCTTTCTAAACGGCTTGAGGATGTGAAACGTGAGCTTAAAGAGAAGTAAAGCTGATATGTTTGATCATCATCCGCATTTTTGATACTATAAAATCAGCATGAACAATAAACCAAAAAAAGTTTACATAGATTACAATGCAACCACCCCGCTCAGGCAGGAAGTAAAAGCCGCCATGACAGACGACATTGATGTTTTTGGCAACGCTTCCAGTATGCACGCTTCAGGCAGGTTGGCTCGTAACATGATAGAAAAAGCTCGAACCGCCGTCAGCGATCTTATCGGGGCAAAAAACGGAAACATTGTGTTTACCTCCGGCGGCTCGGAGGCTAATAACATGGTGTTCCATACAATGCGCCGGTTAATCGAAACCTCGGCTCCCAATTCCAGAGACGAAATTCTTACAACGGCAATAGAACATCCATGTGTTTTAAATTCCGCTTTACATTTAAAAAACGAAGGTCTAAAAGTAATTGTTTTACCTGTTGATGAATACGGAAAACTTAAAATCGATGCGCTCGAAAATGCGCTTGGCAGCAATACCTTGTTTGTGTCGGTAATGTCGGCTAACAACGAAATCGGCACAGTGCAGGATATAAAACAAATTGCCGCCCTTGTGAAAAAGGCTGGTGCTTTTTTTCATGTTGATGCGGTGCAGTCAATCGGAAAAACACTTGTAAATGCCTCCGAATTAGACGTTGATTACCTGACGATTTCCGCTCACAAAATATACGGCCCTAAGGGAGTTGGAGCGTTATACGCAAGAAAAGGCGTTCCATTGTTTCCATTGGTGTACGGCGGCCATCAGGAAGACGGTTTGCGTGCTGGAACTTACAATAATGCGGGTATTTTGGGTTTTGGCAAGGCAGCGGAAATCGCCTCTGCCGAAACAGAAAAATACGCAAAAGAGATGTCGGTTTTACGTGACAGATTAAAAGAAGGGCTGCTCAAAACAATCCCCAAAATCAAAATAAACGGTCATCCCAAAGATGTACTTCCCAATACGTTAAACGTTTCTTTTCCCGGCGCTGAAGGCGAGGCGATTTTACTTTCCATGGATATGCAGGGAATTGAAGTCTCGACAGGTTCCGCCTGCGCTTCGGGAAGCCTCGAGCCGTCTCATGTGCTTTTGGCGACGGGGCTGGGGCCGGAACTTGCCCACGGGTCAATTCGTTTTAGCCTGGGGTGGGGGATTACACAAAACGATATTGATTATATTATTGAAGTATTGCCGCCCATAATTGCAAGATTAAGGGCGATGTCAACATTGTCTTGGAAATAAGGAAAAAATATGTCAGATTGGTTATATTCAGAAACAGTTAAAGAGCACTTTACAAGTCCAAAAAATGTGCTGACGGAAGATGAAGCTGCTTTTGCGCCTGACGCAAGAGGACAGACGGGTAACATCAAGTGCGGAGATCAAATGTTGATGCTCCTGAAAATCAAAGATGATGTTATAACCGATGTACGCTGGAGAACTTACGGCTGCGCAAGCGCCATCGCTTCTACCAGTATGCTTTCGGAAACTATAAAAGGCATGAACATCGAAGACGCTTACAAAATCCGCCCCGAAGACCTTGTTGAAAAACTTGGAGGTCTTCCAAATTCTAAAATCCACTGTTCCGTGTTAGGTGATAAAGCTCTAAGAGAAGCTGTCAACGATTATCTTGAAAAAACCGGCAGGGCAGGTCTTTTTGTCGAGGTTGCTGCCGTTATCTGCAACTGCCTTGGCATTACCGATAAGGATATAGAAAATGCCTATCAAAACGGAGCGCATAATTGGGAGCAGCTTCAAATGGCGACCAAAATCGGCACAGTCTGCGGAGGCTGCCGAGAGAAAGCCGAAGAGCTCTTACATGGGTTTGAGCATATCTACGGGGATTAGACACTTGTTACAAAGCGATAACCCGAAGTTCATGCAGAGGTTTTTCGTAAGGGATAACATAAAAAGATTTTTCAGAGATTTCCTGCGTGTATATTTTTTTTGCCTTTTGATTTTTTTCCGCCCAAGCTATTCCCTGTTCAACTCTTTCAATAAACTCAATCTCCCTTTGCAGAGTTTTCAATTTTTCATTGAGAATCAAACTTCAAAGGCTTGACTCTGCCATTATGCATACTTTAGAATTTGTGCCATGTCAAAAGTTTTTGAATATATGAAGCCCTACACTGGCATGATTCTCTGTACTGTCGTACTGCTCGCAATGGAGGCGGGCTTTGCTCTTGTATTGCCCGGTTATATGGCGGACATCGTGAACGACGGCGTACTGCCCGGCCACATATCCGTAATCTGGCGCAACGGCATAATTATGCTTCTGATAACGCTGGCGAGTATGGCTGTGGCTCTGGTTACAGGTTTTTTTACGGCAAGAACAGCCACCGGCGTAGCCAATGATTTACGTGAAGCTGTGTTTAACAAAGTTCTTAGTTTTTCAAACGCCGAAGTAAACAAGTTCGCCACATCGTCGCTTATTACCCGCACCACAAACGACATAATGCAGGTACAAAATACCCTGATGATGGCGATTCGTCAGTTTATCTACGCTCCGATGATAGGTATCGGCGGCGTCATCAGAGCGCTTGACAGAAATGTGTCGATGGCATGGATAATCGCCCTTGCTACAATTATTATGATTGGCCTTTGCGCAATTTTATTTATCATCGCCCTGCCAAAGTACAAAGCATGGCAAAAATTGATAGATCGATTGAACTTGGTTTCTCGCGAAAACTTAAGCGGCATTTTGGTTGTAAGAGCTTTCAGCACCCAAAACTTTGAAAAAAAACGTTTCGCAAGGGCAAACAAGGAATTGGCGACAACAGAATTGTTTGTAAACCAAACCTTTGCGTTTATGACACCCATTATCGCAATGATTCTGAACATTACAACAGCGCTCATCGTTTGGGTTGGGGCACGGCACGTCTCGGCATTTCGGGTTGACATTGGAGACATCTTTGCGTTTCTCCAGTACGGAATGTTGATCATCTTCGCCTTTCTGATGATTTCCATAATGTTTATCATGGTTCCTCGTGCGGCAGTAAGTGCTGCCCGTATCAAAGAAGTGTTGGAAACAGAAGGCACTATTCGTTACAGAAAAAACCCGCTGCCGCTGCCCGCAGATTTTAAGGGCATTGTCGAGTTTCGTGATGTTACATTCCGTTATCCTGATGCTTCAGAAAATGACGATAGTGTACTTAACAATATTAGTTTTACAGCCAGACCCGGCAAGACTACTGCCATAATCGGCGCTACAGGGTGCGGCAAATCAACCGTGTTAAAATTACTCTTGCGTTTCTTTGACGTAAACTCCGGCGGGATTTATCTTGACGGAATCGACATAAGAGATCTTCACAAGGAAGAACTTCACAATAAAATCGGTTATGTTCCGCAAAAAGCCTCGCTGTTTTCCGGCACAATCCGCTCCAATTTGCTTTACGCTGACAAAGACGCCACGGAACAAAAAATCCTTGACGCTGTAGAAATTTCGCAGTCTGAGGCATTCATACAGGGGAAACCGGGAGGGTACGAAGCCAATGTCGCTCAAGGCGGCTCGAATTTTTCCGGCGGACAAAAACAGCGGATTTCCATTGCACGGGCGCTTGTGAAAAACGCTCCGATATATCTTTTTGATGACAGCTTTTCCGCATTGGATTTAAAAACCGATGCCCTCCTGCGAGCCGCACTGAAAAGAAAAATGCAAGGCTGCACCATGCTGATCGTCGCTCAAAGAATTTCTACAATTATGGACGCAGACCAAATCGTAGTTTTGGATAACGGCAGAATCGCAGGGCTTGGCTCTCACAACGAATTGATGAAAACCTGCGAAGTGTATAAGGAAATCGCCGCTTCTCAACTTGACGGAGAGGAGAGGAACACATGAGCGGGCAACAAGAAAAAAAAGAAGACAGCGGTTTTGATATTTCCGGCGGTGTGAACCAAGGAGTTGCCGACAAAGCAAAAGACGCTAAAAAAACGCTGAAAAAATTAGCAATATATTTAAGCCCGCACAAATGGGTGCTTTTAGCTGTATTGATATTCGCTTTGGTTTCCACGGCATTTGCTGTCATAGGACCCAGAATCATGGGGAGGGTAACAACCATTCTTGTTGACGGCATAGTGGCACACTGGTTTGGTACAGGGCTTCTCACCGATTTCCGCCAAATGGGAACTCTTACATTGGTGTTGATTGGACTTTACACCATATCCGCCCTTTGTGATTTTGTGCAGGAAATCATCATGGCACGGCTCTCTGTCAAAGTTACCTACAAACTAAGAGCGGAAATATCAGAAAAAATGCACAGGCTGCCAATCAACTATTACGACACACGCACGCAGGGTGAGACGCTTTCCCGCATGACAAACGATGTTGACATGATCAGCCAAACGCTTAGTACCAATCTTACGCAGTTGGTAAGATCGGGAACCACGATCATCGGTACTCTTATTATGATGCTTACTATCAGTTGGCTGATGACCCTCTCAGCTCTTATTGTAATTCCGCTTTCCATGTGGATCATGATGAAAATACTTGGAAAATCGCATAAGTATTTCAGCGCCCAGCAGGAAGAGCTGGGGAAAGTAAGCGGCATTGTAGAAGAAACTTACTCAGGCCACAACATTGTACGGGCCTACAACGGCGAGATGGATGCACGCCAAAAATTCAAACAGGCGAATAAAAAAGTTCATACTGCGGCATGGAAAGCCCAGTTTATGTCGAATATCGTAGAGCCGATTTTTAGCTTTGTCGGCAATCTTGGGTATGTGCTTGTATGTGTCATGGGAGGCGTATTGGTGGTACGCAGAGTGATAACCATCGGCGATGTTCAGGCTTTTATTCAGTACATACAAAATTTTACATATCCGTTAGGTGAAATTGGTCTTGCCGCCAATATGCTACAGGGAACGATTGCCGCCTCCGAGCGTGTGTTCGAATTTTTGGAAGAAGAAGAAGAAACCCCTGATGCAAAAAAATCCGTCTCTAAAGAAAATTACGAAGGGAGCGTAAGCTTTCAAAATGTACGTTTTGGTTACAGCCCTGAAAAAATAATTTTAAAAGATTTTTCTGCACAGATAGCTCCCGGTCAAACTGTTGCCATAGTCGGGCCGACAGGAGCCGGAAAAACAACAGTAGTAAAACTTTTAATGCGTTTTTACGAATTAAACAGCGGCAAAATCCTGATAGACGAAATTGACGCGGCGGACTTTACCAGAGGTGATCTAAGGGACATATTCGGAATGGTTTTACAAGATACATGGCTTTACAACGCCTCCATCATGGAAAATATTCGTTACGGCTCTCCGAACGCTTCAGATGAAGATGTAATCGCCGCCGCCAAAGCCGCTCACTGCCACGGGTTTATCAAAACGCTGCCCGGCGGTTACAATATGCTCCTTAACGAGGAAGCTTCGAATATTTCGCAGGGGCAAAAACAGCTTTTTACAATCGCTCGGGTAATTCTGAAAAATCCGGCAATACTGATCCTTGACGAAGCGACAAGCTCCATCGATACAAGAACGGAAGTATTAATACAAAAAGCAATGAAAAACATTATGCAAGGGCGGACAAGTTTTGTAATCGCCCACAGATTATCCACAATCAGAGACGCCGATTTAATACTCGTCATGAAAGACGGCGACATCATAGAGCAGGGTAGTCATCAACAATTATTGGAAGTCAATGGCTTTTACGCTGACTTATATAACTCACAATTTTCCGAAGGTGTTGAACCTGAGGAATTAGATTCTTAATGGAGAGAAAAAATGAATTTTGAAGAAACAACAGAAGCAGCCGAAACATCTGAAGCAACCGACAAAAAAAAAGGAAAGGGCAAACTCGTTTTGCTCTTGCTTCTGACGCTGGTGCTTGTGATTGGCGCAAGTGTCGGGTTTCACTTTGCCTGGCAAGGCACAGGTTATCTTGTAACAGACAACGCCAGAGTAACAACGGCTTTAATTTCCGTAACACCGACTATGCCCGGCAGACTTGAACGGTTTGTCATCAGCGAAGGTTGTTATGTGCAAGAAAATGAAATTATCGGCTGGGTAGAAAACGACGAAGCAATGCGCTCGCCTGTAAACGCCCGAGTGATCCATTCAGGCGTTGTGCAAGGCCAGATTGTTTCGCCGATGGAGCCGGTTGCGGTAATGGCGGACATGAACAGGCTTCACGTTCTTGCCAACATCGAAGAAACCGATATTCTGCGAATACAACTTGGGCAAAACGCCGTTATCACAATTGACCCTTTTGGAAACAGACAATTTTTTGGTTATGTTTCGGAAATCGGTCAAATCACGGCCGCCGAGCTTACCGGCAACGCCATGTTTTTTAACACCGGCGGCACTTTCACAAGGGTTACTCATTTAATCCCTGTAAAGATCAATATTATCGATGACATAGATTTATCGACTCTTGTCGGGGTGAATGCCAGAGTGCGAATTCCGCTTAGGCAGCCTGTTATCACTTCGCTGTCTGCGTCTGTTCATAACTCTGACAGTGTTGCAAGAAGCAGAAATGTGTATACCACACTTGGGCTTGTAGTTGATCAGATTAATGTTGAAGTGGGAGATCGCATAACAGCCGGGCAGGTTTTAGCCGCACTTGATAACAGGGATTTGACTAACTCGGCGAATGCCGCCGAAGCCTCTTTAAGAATAGCCGAAATAAATTTAGCGGCGGCGGAACATAACCATGAAGCTGTCAGAATCTTGTATTCAACCAGAGCAATACCGAGTAACGATCTTCGGCAGTCGGAATTTGCGCTTCAAACAGCGGCTGCCTCACGTGGGCAGGCTCAAGCTATGTTTGACACAGCGCAAACTGCTCTGGAAAGGTCTGTAATCAGAGCGCCGATAAGCGGAACGGTAACAGCCGTTTTTGCAAGAGAAGGCGGCATTGGTATGGGGCGTTTGTTTGTCATCGAGGAGGATAATGTCAATATCCATTCCTGCGAAAAATGTTAAGAGTCAATTATGTATTTCCGTTAAATCAGCAGGGTTCAGCATTAGCGGACTTCCATCGGGGCGTTGCGTTAACAGCAGCCCCTGCTGAATTATTATAGACGCTTCAGGGTGTATCATGGTTTGAGACCTTGCCAACATTTGAAGGTTTGTATTAAAGCGGCCCAGATAAGTGTTGTTAATGTCGACAGTTATGGCGTAAAGATCATTGCCGTTTACCCACAAAAGGCTTGATGTATAAATGTCGTGATCGCCCTGTCTTGCCATTTCAAGGCTGTTTGGATTTAGCTCGATAAGGCGGATTGCTCCCCGCCCTGTGGCTTCACCGGCGACAGCAAGTATCCTGCCGCCAAGTACGGTAACTGTTCTTGTTCGAACAGTATCAAGGGGTGATCTTCTTAATTCGCTTCCATCCGCCGGATTAAGCAATAGAACTCTTCCCATTGCGGGGTCATTTGTGTTTAACGCTACCCCATGAACGCCTGATATAATTTCCTGAGAAATCATTGTTTGCTGATCTTCAGCTATTTCCTCACGGTGCTGCTGGGCTTGTTCCATTCTTTGTTCAGCGAAATCTTCAAGCATTTGCGCCTGTTCACGGCGTTCTTCCAGCTCTTCTTCTCGTTCAGCGAGCTCTTGCTCTCGTTCTTCGAGTTCCTGCTCTCTTTCTTCGAGTTCCTGCTCGGCCTCTCTGGCTTGCTCCTCTGTAATTATCCCTTCGTTTTGCTCTTCTTGTATCTGCTGTCTTTCTTCTTCGATTTGGGTTCTTTCTTCTTCGATCTGCGCTCTTTCTTCGGCTATCTGTATTTCTTCTTGTCTGATAACTTCGTGTTCTTCTTGCGCTCGCTGCTCGGCAATATCCGCTTCACGTTCAAGTAATTCTACCAATTGCTGTCTTTGCGGAATACCTTGATCATCTTCTCTTCGCATTTCTTCGATAACTCTTTCTGAGGCAATCGCCGCAATATCAACGGCACTTATTCCGGGCGGGCCAAGCGGAATTACCATCAATGTTTGCCCGGGCCATTCATCGAACCTGATAGAAAGTCCGACTCTTTCCCGTGTCAGATGACTTACCACCTGCGGCTGAAATCGATTGGAAAAATAATCCCAGTTACCACGATATACGGCGTTGTAAATGGTGATGTACTCGGCAAGCAAAAGAGCGTCGTTGGCACTGTAATTGTAGGCGGCTTGCAAAAAGCCTTGAATAATTACACGCAAGTTTCGTACATGATCAACCGCCGCATCTACGCCAATCCCGATAATGTCGGCATTAAGCCTGCCGTCGTCAGTGCCGCCGGTACTGCGAATGATAAAGTATCTGTTTAACTGACCAACCTGAAACGAGTACGTATGAGCCAGCCGCTGTTGAACCGTCATTGCTTGCCGTTCCTGTTGCACAACCCCTGTCCTTTCAGTGAGCTGCAGCCCCAAAGCTACACCAATCTGGCGTATTTCTTCTCTGGTATTTACCCACGCATGGGGTCCCTCAAAGTTAATAAATGTTACCGGCGGAAGATCCCTCATCTCATCCTGGTACACTTGGGTAAAACCTAAAGTTGTTACTACAGTTAAAATAATTACCGCGATTAATATTCGTAAACTTTTCATGCACTCTCCTTAACAAATTCTTGGCAAGCTAATTATAGAATATTTGCGGGAAATTGTGAATAGTGTGTGGTGACAAAGTACGCAAAGGGACTGGGGGCTGCGGTGGGCTGGCAGAAAAAACTCTGCCGAAGAGTCCGCTACAGAACCTCAGCAGAGAATAGAAAAGTCTCAAATAAATTGGAATTGCAATGAAAATATTTTAAATTGCTGAGTTTCTTACGCGGGGAGCGGCAGAGATGTTTTTCCTGCCAGCCCACCGCAGCCCCCAGTCCCTTTGCGTACAAGCTGAGAGGGTGGTTTTATTTCAATTATTTGTGTGTGTTTGTGCCAGCCTCCGCCGCTCCCAGTCCCTTTGCGTACAAGTCTGAGAGGGTGGTTTTATTTCAATTATTTGTGTGTGTTTGTGCCAGCCTCCGCCGCTCCCAGTCCCTTTGCGTACAAGTCTGACAGGGGTTTTTGTTTCAATTATGTTGTGTGTTTTTTCTGCCAGCCACCGCCGTCCGCAGAAGCTCTCTGTAGCTACCATATTTATAGCGTTTTTCTCACTATTCTGAACATTACAATTTTGACATCTTTCTCAAAAAGTATTGCGTTTTTTATAAAACCATGCGATAAAATTTAAGATGAATGTAAAAAAACTGCTTGCTGTTGTATTGTTTGTTTTATGCACAGCTCTTGCCTCTGCGCAGACTGAAAGACCACGATTAGCAGTCTTGCCGTTCGGCGGAGGTGTCGGCGGACAAGGCGAGGCTTTTGCTGATATGCTTTCTCAACGGGCGGAAATATTGTCCGCCTTTGACGTGGTTCCTCTCACTCTTGAAGCAGTCGCAATCGCCGCCGAACACAGGCTTCAAATGGGAGCTTTCGTAGATTCAGATCTTGCCGCTTCTGTTGGCAGGCTTCTTGGCGCTGACTATGTATTAACCGGGCACACACGCAGACTCGGCGGCGGCAGAAACCTTGTGATGGCTGTTGTGATTTGTACTCGCTCGCTGGAGCTGGTTTCGGGGTATTATCGGGTATACAGAAACATCTACGAAGCACGGGGCTTTATGCCTTCGATGGCGCAAAGCCTTGCCAGCACAGTTATTTCACGCCCAACCGCAGGGAGCCTGCCAACATTGGCTGTCGCTCCGATTGGTCTGGTAATCGATCCATCTGACGTAGCCATTGATCGGGACACAGAAGCTTTAGGCATAACTGGGCACGACCTCGAAACATTAGCGCAAATACTCGCCATAGAAATAGCCAACTCGGGTGTTTACTCGGTTTTCCCGAGAGCGTCCGTTATGCGAACCGCTCTCAGTTTGTGGGAAACCCGCATAATAGATGAAAGAGCCGCCGCACTGGACACGCTCGTTCAGGCGTTGTTGGGAATTCTTGACGGTGAAGAAGTTTCGGGCAGAGGTTTAGCGGCTGTCACGGAAGTTGGGCGGGCGGCAGGGACTGACAAAGTGCTTTCGCTTGAAGCACGTCCTCAAGACGGTGTAACAACTTTCCTTGCGCAGATACTCTACACGGAAGAAACCAGCTTGCTTGCTGGAGCCGAAAGAGGTTACGGGACAATTAGTGAGGGAGTAAACCGAATGGCGGAAATTGTTTTACTCCTCACCGCTCCTGAAACCGCAGGCGAGCGAATTGCCGCTCTTGAACGTGAACGGCGAAATTACAGATTGTTTGGAGATAGCGCAAGGTTTTGGAGTCTGGGTATTTCCGCAGGTTCGTCATTTGCAGACCCTTGGGCTATTGGCACACTACAGGGAACCATAGCGCCCTTGCCGTTTGTGTTTTTGCGCTTTGGCGGCGATGTCGGATTCATAAGCGACATCGAAGACGCCGGTTTTTTTTCGCTGTACCCGTTTGCGCACCTCGGCTTTTTTCTGCCCTTCAATGTTACCCCGCTGCCGTTTCGCAGAGGGGGACTGTACGTTGGAGCAGGAGGAGGTTTTATGTTAGCGGAGTATCGTTTTAATGACGTGCTCAATCGGCAATCGGCATTTCTTGCCGACTTTAATGCCGGTATAAACATGGCGAATGTGATCGACATATCATACACAATGCGGACAAACTTTGAATCGTTTAACAGCAAAGTATCCGTTGGAATTATTCACAGATTCAGAACAAGGGGAAGATAATGAGTAACA
>Ga0123355_10014757_pt1 | contig 12236 bp, 10 predicted proteins | sample TergutEmb28metaG_3_FD_89872 | JGI IMG/M metagenome (GOLD analysis project Ga0123355, IMG submission 89872) | Embiratermes neotenicus P1 segment gut microbial communities from Petit-Saut dam, French Guiana - Emb289 P1 | ecosystem: Host-associated > Arthropoda: Insects > Digestive system > Gut ...
CAATGCTATGCGCCGTGAATTAATTGATATTGGTCAAAATATTACAGATTCCGCATTTACCGAAGACTTGGATAATCCGGTTGCATCACAAATTGAAATGGCGGAAAAGAAACTATATGACCTTTCTGCAAATACTGAAACACGTGAGTCATCTGACCTTGGGCATGCATTAAAGTCTGCGCTTGCACAGGCAGAAATTGCATACAAAGCAGGGGGCGGTCTTTCCGGTCTTACCACTGGGTTTCGTGATTTGGATAAATCATTATCCGGCCTTCATGGCAAAGAATTAATAATTATTGCGGGACGTCCGGGTATGGGTAAAACGACGTTTGCGCTTAACCTGGCGTTTAATGCGGCGAATGCGATTTTAAACAAAACCGCAAACGATGGATTCAAAGGCGGTGTTGCATTTTTCTCATTAGAGATGGCGGCGGCACAATTGGCATCCAAGGTATTATCAGACCAGGCTGACATCCCAGGCAAAGCTATGCGTGATGGAAATCTTAACGACGTGGATTTTACAAAAATGGCGCAATATACGGACGCTCTTTCACGTGTTCCATTGTTCATAGACGACACGCCCGGACTTTCAGTTCCGATGCTTCGCACACGTATGCGTCGTCTTTCCCGTAAAAATGGCGGGCTTGCCTTGGTTGTGGTGGACTATCTTCAATTGATGCAGGTACCGGGCGGCGGTCGCAGAAACGACAACAGAGTTAACGAATTAACCGAAATGACACGTGGTCTTAAAATGTTGGCCATGGAAATGAATGTTCCAATTATTGTTTTATCACAGCTTTCGCGCGCTGTTGAATCACGTGATGATAAGCGTCCGATGTTATCAGATTTGCGTGAATCTGGATCTATTGAACAAGATGCGGACGTTGTTATGTTTACGTATCGTGATGAATATTATTTGGAAAACCGTAATCCAAATGAAACAGTGGGCTCTGCATTTAAAACTCAAAACTCACGAAGCGAGGATAGATCAGAAAACTTTGAAAAAAGATTGGCCGAATCACGCAACAAAGCAGAGATTATAATTGGCAAAAACAGACACGGCAGAACCGGTAAAGTTCATCTTATGTATTTTGGTGATTATTCACGTTTTAAAGATGATAATACCTGGGTAAAACCAATGCCCGAAGATATTCCGCCGGCGGATGCACCGACCTATGTATCCCAGCAGACCCCGAACGTGGAAGATTTGCCGGATATGGATGCATAATAAAAAAATCGCCTGTTGGGCGATTTTTTATTATCTCATATACTTCAAAACCATAATTCCAATCAGGATAAATATCGTCATGGACAGCATGGCGGCCTGATACGGGGCGCCGAACGCGATTAATCCGGCCCAGGCCAGCGGCCCTATCATAGATGAAAACCGATCAAAAATTATATAAAATGAAAATCCATACCCCAGGTTTTTTGTGTCCAATTGCGTACTTATGTAAGCACGAGATGCCGCCCAGCCAGCACCAATGGACAGGCCAAGCGCAACGGCAACACCAAAGAAAAATGGAATGCTGTACGTTAATGCAACAACGGGGATTATAATTAACCATAAATATAAAATCGCAAAAAGACACCGGCGGATTCCAACCCGGTCGCCTATAAACCCTATGATTAATGCGCCGATTGCGATTGCTATCATATTAACAAGCAAAAGAATCGTTGTTAATTCATCCGTCATACCAAGAACTTTATATGTATAAATCGGATAATTATAAGTGATGGTGTTGAGTGCATTAGTATAGAAAAAGAACGCAATTAAAAATGGTGCGGCGGCGGATGCCATTATGAACTTTTTAAATCGTTTGACGTCAAATCCGATTTTAAACTTGGCTGGTTTATTTGTTCGCTTTACGTCCTCACGATAAAAAATCATCATTGGCATTGCCAAAATTACAAATGCAAGTATTGCCGGAATTAGCGGCGCCAATGTTCCGCCACATGCAATCAACGGCAATGAAGCGGCAAGTCCCAGAGCCATACCCGCATTTGATGAAAATTGAAATATGCCGGATGCACGTGCACGATTTTCTTTGTCAGATACATCATTAATTAACGGGTCGCAAAACACGTATGCCAACTGAAAGAAATAATACGCAATGATTAAGACAAAGAATGCCGGCCACGCCATACCCATGTGTGCAAGCAATGCAACAGTCATATAAGATATCGCAACACCAGCGGTTGCAAAGCGCAGCCATGCAACACGATTACCACGTATATCCGCCATGCTTGCCATATTCGGCGCAGATAGTAAAAGCAATACCGCAACCACGACAAAGATTAAATTGTATGCCGCAGATGGCACTCCGCCGTCCAGTACCAGCCAGCGAGAGAAATAAACCAAGAACGTAATAAATACGATTGAATTCGCAAAATTATAAAGCGACCATAAAAAAAGTTTGTTTTTATTCATATTATGACTATAATGCATTCGTCCGATATAGTAAATCATAAATTTAATAGGGATTTACAAAATGAAAAAATATATTGTTGGTGCGCTGGCTTTCTTTTATGCGGCGCCTGTTGTTGCTGATTGGGATTTTCATGCTAATCTTGGGTTAACGACGATTACGTTGCCGCTTTATGCGGGTGATAATAATATTGGTACTGCATTCCTGCCCCAGGTTGATGTACAATACGGTCCATTTGTTTTACATACGTTCCAAGGCGCTGGGCTTTTATTACCATTAGAGTCATCAAGAACTTTAATAGTAAACCCAGCGGTCCGCTGGCGTACGACACGAAACCTTTCCGGAGACCAACGCGATACTTGGGAATTCATCCAAGAAATGCGCCCGGTGGTATCGTTTAATACTATACTTAACTTTGATCCAATATTGTTAAGCGTACGTGTTGCCGAAGGCGTGATAAGCGATAACCGTGGTGCGACTGTGAATTTTGGAATAACATATCGTAATTATATTACAGAGCGTTTGCATTTGACCCTTATCGCAACCGCTATTTATGGTATGCGGGAATATATGCAAACATATTTCGGTATAACACAGCATCAAAGCAACGTATACGGATTTGATGTGCATAACCCAAATGCCGGCTGGCGAAGTGTTGGTTTAACCGCTATGACGAAATATCATATGACGGATAACTGGTCATGGACTATGATGGGTGAATTATCACGTCTTGTTGACGCTGCCGCCAACAGCACTATTGTGCGCGAGAAAAACCAGTTTATGGTCGGGACAGGCGTGGTAAGGCGGTTTTAATTAAATGAATCTGGTGCGTGCATTTTTATTGTTGTCTTTATGTGCCGCACCAGCTTTTGCAAGCGCAAATGACGCTATGCGCCGCCAAACAACAATTGGTGCGTTTGGTATAATTGTTCCACAATTTGAAGGCTCTGCCCGGTACAGGTATTTTTTAATTCCAACAATTGATTTTCAATATGGGCCATATTTTATATCTATGATGCGTGGCATTGGTTTATCTTTGCCGTTAAATGAATCCCGAACTTTGATTATAACGCCCACCGTGCACTTTCGCCGAAAGCGTGATTTAAGTACAGACTTTGATATTGGGAATGATGCGACAAGTATTCGCCCAACAGCGAATATTGAATTAATGTATGCCTTTGCGCCAGGGTGGGCATTGACTGCACGCATAACCGAAGGCATGGCAAGCGATAATTTCGGCATGGTTTTAAATACAGGCGTGCGCTGGGGCACACGTTTGACAGATGATATTATGTTCAGCATGTTTGGCGGCATAGCATTTGCGGACAAGAATTATAATCAATCATATTTTGGAATTAATGCAAGCGAAGCGATGCGATATGGTCTTTTGCCGCATTCGGCATCCGCCGGACCGAAAAATATTTCCGCCGGTTCGCATGTTCGTTATTCTTTTACACAAAATTGGTCGCTTGATGTGATGGTGCGAGTGCACAGACTCTTGATACCATCCCCATTAATAGAACAAAAGAACCAGATTATTATCGGAACGGGTGTAAGTTATAGGTTTTGATCCGCTATGTCTTGAACTTGATGTTCCAATTTGGAACATCAAGTTTTCATATTGCACAAAAACACCCCTCCAAAGGAGGGGAATAATTTGGCTCGGGTGGTAGGATTCGAACCTACGACCAAAAGATTAACAGTCTTCTGCGCTACCGCTGCGCCACACCCGAATGCTGGGCAATAATAACGCATTATTTTTCATTTTGCAAGAAATTTTTAACTGGCTCAATATAAGTTCCCCTCCTATGGAGGGGTGGCGCGTCAGCGCCGGGGTGGTCTTTAACAAGCTTGTCACAAGACCACCCCGCCCCTTCGGGGCACCCCTCCACAGGAGGGGAGCTTAAACTGAGCGATTTATTTTCTTACCCATCAATTTTCGCAATTCGTCCGAATATATAAATCATGTCTCGGGCGGCGTGTCCATCGGCGCCCGAAAGCGTGGGGTCATTGTTGGCAAGTTCAAGCGCACGTGCGGCGGCAAGTTTAAACAAATCCCTGTGTTCACGGTAATCAACAAAGTAATAAGGCACCCAGCCATGTTGACGAGTTCCAATCATTTCGCCCGCACCACGCATAATTAAATCTTGTTCGGCGATTATAAATCCATCATCAGTATTTACAAGAACATCCAAGCGTTGTTCTCCGTTTTCTGTTAACCTTTCACCGTGCAAAAGCACGCAAAACGATTGTATGTCTGATCGTCCAACACGGCCACGTAATTGATGTAATGCAGAAAGTCCAAATTTTTCCGCATTTTCAATAATCATAATTGTTGCATGCGGCACGTCTATGCCGACTTCTATGACAGATGTTGCGACCAATAATTTTATCCGTCCATTTGGATCGGCAAATTGTTCCATAACTTTATCACGTTCCTTTTTATCCATTTGTCCGTGGACCAGGCCGACTGCATCATCAGGCATACGTTCACGTAAATAATTATAACGTGTCTCGGCAGCCATAAAATCCATGTCTGGGTTGTCCACGACCAATGGGCATACCCAAAAGACTTTTGCGCCAGAGTTTATTTGTACTCTGGCACGTTCGGCAAGTGCGGCAAGTTTTGATGTCCCAAGCTTTGTTGTTTTAATTGGTAATCGGCCAACCGGCTTTTCATTTATAATTGAAATATCCATGTCGCCATAAATCGTCATAGAAAGCGTCCGTGGAATAGGGGTGGCGGATAATGCCAGAAAGTCTGGATTGTTGCCTTTGCCGCATAATGCCGCACGTTGTGCCACGCCGAATCTGTGTTGTTCATCAATTATTACCAATCCCAAATCTTTGTATACAACATCATCGCTGAAAAGTGCATGGGTGCCGATAACAATGCGTGTGCGTCCGGACTTTAATGAAATTAATTTTTCCGTGCGGGATTTACCCTTGTCCCGGCCGGTTAAGATATCAACATGCACACCCAAAGAATCGCATATTGGTTTTATCTTTGCATAATGCTGTTGAGCAAGTGTGTCGGTTGGCGCCATTAATGCGGTTTGGATTTTGCATTCGGCCGCATTTAATGCCGCAGCAAGAGCAACGATTGTTTTTCCGGACCCCACATCTCCTTGGACCAGGCGAAGCATAGGTTCCGTGCGTGCCATATCGTTTTCAATTTCTGTGATTGCTTTGTTTTGTGCGTCGGTTAATTTAAATGGTAATGATGCATAAAGTTTTTCACGCAACTGTCCGTCGCCTGAAACCATGCGCCCAACTATTCCACGTTTACGTTTTGCACGTGAAAGCGCAATTGCAACTTGGTGTGCGAATAGTTCAGAATAAGCCAGTTTTTGAACGGATTCATTTGTTGGCAAAAAGTCATCGTTTGACTCTGCAAAATGAACTTGTTTAATGGCGTCAAAGAAGTCTTTAATTGCTGGTTGCTCATTGCTTGTTGCTAATTTTGCAAACACTTGTTCTCGCACATTTGCCATAATTTTTTGTGTTAATCCGGCGGAAATCGGATATATCGCTTGGTTTTCTGGGATTTTGTCGGCTGTCTCAACCTTTTCAATAAAGTCTGGATGTGTAATTGATGCGCCGCCTTTGTTATTAAATTCCAATTTGCCGGAAACAATACGCACTTCTCCAATTGGTAATTTTTCCAGCCAGTAATCAAGAAAAGACGCCCCATAAAAATTAATAGATACTGGTGCGTTCATGTTATCACGTGCAAGAACCTGGGTCGGTGTGCGCCGTCCGTTTTTTAATTTTATTCCCGCTTTGTGCGACTCTATCTTTATTTGTATGGTTATAACATCGCCCGCCTGTGCGTTCATAACGCTGTCAATCATGCCACGTGGCTTTACGTATGAGGGTTTATGAAGCAAGAAATCAAGGATGCGCCGTCCGCCCAAAAGGTCGTCAAGGCGTGCCGCCAACACGGGGCCGACACCCTTTATAAACTGTAAATCGGTATTTAAAAATTCAAATAATTCTTTGTTCACAGGGGTATTATAGAATACAGAATACAGAATACAAAATATAAAATATCATATTGATAAATTTTATTCTTTATAGTATATAATACGAAATCATGAAGAAATTATTCTTTATTTTGTATTCTGTATTCTTTATTGCGCTTGGGACAAGTGCCTTTGCGGCCGTGGTTAATAATATTGTGGTGGAAGGCAATCGCCGAATGGACGCAGAATCCGTACGTATTATGGCCGACGTTCGCCTTGGCGATAACATTACCCTTGAACGCAGAAATGAAATTGCGAAACGATTACAAATGTCTGGACTTTTCGCACGTGCGTCTGTTGTGCAAAGTGCGGGCACTCTTACCATAAGTGTATCAGAGTCGCCGGTTGTAAATATGGTCACAATAGAGGGCAACAACAGAATTTCAAATGATGACCTTCGCCGTGAGATTCGTATTCGTGAACGTTCGCCTTTTGATGAATCGGTTATTGGTGCGGACGTACAACGTATGTTGACGCTTTATCAAAGACAGGGTTTCTTTGGCACACAAATTAACCCCAAAAGAATTGATATCGCTGATGGTCGTGTGAACGTAGTGTTTGAAATAACCGAAGGTCATCCAACACGTATTCGCCGGATAAACTTTACGGGCAATCGGTATTTTTCTGGACGCCAATTGCGCTCTGCTATGCTTTCCAACGAATGGTCAAGATTTCGTCCGATGGCATCTTTTGATACGTTTGACGAAGACAGGATCCAATTTGATCAACATCAGTTAAGGCAATTTTATATGCAAAACGGATTTATTAATTTTCGCATATTAAATGTTTCTGGTGAATTTTCCGCCGACAGACGTTGGTACAGTGTAAACTTTGAAGTGGAAGAGGGCACCCGTTTCAGATTCGGCACAATTGAAATAGATAATCCATTTCCAGATGTTGATACCGCTGATTTGCGCCGACTTGTTGTTGCGCGCTCTGGGCGTTGGTATAATATTGACCACGTAGAAGAGACTATTTCACGCCTGCGCAGTCGTGTTGCAGAATATGGATATGCGTTCATTCACATAGACGTAGTGCCAACATTAAACGAAGAGGCTCGCACTATTGATTTAATATTCCGTATTGCGCCAACCAACAGAATGTATATAAATCAAATTGCGATACTTGGCAACGTGCGTACATTTGATTCGGTTATTGAACACCAATTACAAGTACGCCCAGGCGATCCATTTTCCCGCCAAGAATTGGAACTTGGGCGTCAACGCATGATGCGAACCCGATATTTCAGTGCCGTTGACATGATACCGACACGTATCCCTGATACTAATCTTATGAACTTGGATGTGCGTGTTGAAGAACAGCCCACGGGGGAATTATCCGGCGGACTTGGTTGGTCTAATATTAATGGATTTATGATTGATGCGGGTATTACAGAGAATAATTTTATGGGCCGTGGCCAAACCGTACAACTTCGTGCATCATACGCACAGTTCCAACAACAATTAATGTTTTCATTTACAGAGCCGCATCTCTGGGGTCGTGCGCTTTCGGCCGGATTTGATATTAATTATACAATGTTTAATTATGCAAGACTTGGGTCTATGGCGTATGATCGTGATTCATTTATGGTTGCGGGTCGTCTTGGTTGGCGCCTTACTGAAAACTGGACACAAATGATGCGTTTATCTGCGATGTTTGACCAGAATAGAGATATGCATATAAATGACGGACAGTGGCAGTCTGTGCAATTGTACACTCTTGGTACGACGTTTCGTTATCATAATTTAACGTCTAATTTTCAACAGCAAACGCACACCGGAATTGTTGGAAATCTTTCCATAGCTTATACCGGATTCGGTTCAAGCGAAACATTCATGCGTTATGATGCAGGCATCACAGGACTTTTAAAATTCTTGGATGACAGATGGCAATTGCGGTCTGAATTAAATGTTGGATTATTACAACCCTTGACATCGGATGAATATATATCACGTATGTATCGTTATTTCTTGGGCGGTGAAAGCCTTCGCGGGTTTGCGATTGCGGGTGTTGGTGGCCGTCTTGGTTATTCACATTATGCAACAGGTGGTCTGTGGCGGATACACGGCACAACCCAGGTGAACTTTCCAATATTTATCCCAGATCAATATCAGGTTCGTGGATTTTTATTCTTGGACTATGGTATACTTGGGCGTCCGCCACTTCGCCAATATCAAGAGCTTGCGGCAAGTCAAACCCCGCCGATGGTATTAAACATAGACCAAGATTTGCGTGCAGCATGGGGCTGGGGTGTGTTTTGGAATACGCCTATGGGACCGATGAATTTTTCATGGGGTTATCCGATACGAAGCCATCCGTATGACCGTGGCCAAAGATTTTTGCTAAGCTTTGCCACACAGTTTTAGTTTTTATAAGTGTATAATTTGAATGTCTGGAAAATGCTTTTGCAAGTACTCTGCAACCAGTCGCCTGTGGCATTTATCGGGTGATTTTTCGCTGCACAAAAAACAAACGTCCTGCAAGTTTTGATTTGCGAGTAATTTTTCAATTTGCCGTTCTCCCATCAAATTATTAAACACCTGTTCATATCCCGCCCAATCAATTTCACCATTTTTATATGCATTTAATAATTCTTTCGTGGGGCTAAGTTCCGGCATATATTTGTATTTATTGCCAAGCGCAGATTCTAGATTCGTGCCACTTGCCCACGGCACAAATCGTGCCGCACGCCAGAGACGAATATCAATTACACACGACACATCCGCCCCAATCAACAGCTCCATAAACTGGTTTTGTGTTTTTCCGCTAAAACCGATTGTATGAATTTTCATCAGTACAAGAATACTCCGTTAAGCATTAAATAACAATGATTTTCTTGCATATAATATGGGCGTGCAAGTCCAATTCGGCAATGTGCATATTGTGCGCCGGACACCATTTTGTTTAATTTGTCTGTGCTTTTTGATTTTCTATAAATATCACGAATGTATTTACAACTGACTGCTATGCTGTATTCTTTGTTTGATTGGTCGGTGATTTTTGCACGTAATTTATCACCATCTTTTTTGAATTCTATATTTTGCGCCGGAATTAAAATTGCGCCAAGCGATGCGCACCTTGTGCCGCGTGCGACCCAAGATTTTTCTTTTACTTTGTTGTTGAATATTGATTGAACGTCTTTTGATACGCTATCACGCAATCTGTCGGCAAGCTGTTTGCCCGGCTCAAAAAACTCCTGGACCTTTATAGATTTATAACCAATGTTTACATCTTCTGTACGATGGGGATATTTGCGTGGCTCGTCAAATGGGGCATTCATAACGATGATAGATGAATATTTTGGAATTTGATATTTTGTAAAATATTTGCCGTCAATCATAAGTCGTTTCATTCGGCGCTCGTGTGTGTCCCAGCCGCCTACACAATAACCATCTTTCATTTTTGTAATATCGGATATGATTATATTTGATGGTTTCATAGGTTCTCCTTTGTATTTTTTTTGATAGGTTTAGATTTTTCTTGCAATTTCCGAAACTTTTGTCAATAATGTCAACATTATAAGGCATTAGGCACTAGTGATAATGCAAATTGAACAATCCCTAGTGCCTAGTGCCCTAGGGCGACCAAAGGGAGCAAGCAATGGCACAAGAAGAAATAATTTTTCCAAATAATATTCGGACTATACGACTTAACGCTGGGATGAAAATGACGGCAGTGGCGAAAAAATCAGGGCTTTCATTGTCTGCTATGTCCAAAGTTGAAAAAGGCGTGCGCCGTCTTAATCAAAAACAGCTTTTGACACTTTGCGGAATTTTGGGGTGTAAATTATCCGATATATTTATCAAAGCTGATGACGAAGTTGCCGAACAATGGCAGGCGGAAATGCAACGCAGACTGGACGAAAACGAAACATCTGGCCTTAAAATATTTGGGTCTGGCGTGCGAGTTCTGCGTAAAAAAGTTGGCAAAACTATTGCCCAGGCTGCCAAAGATGCCAAGATGACATTATCTGTTTATCATAAAATAGAGGTTGGGCAACGTGAACTATACGAAGACGAAGTTGCAGATCTTGCACGTGCGCTTAAACACACGCCTGAAACTATGTTTAAAACAATCGCAGAGCTTTTTGAAAAAGGTGAATTAACAAAACAAATTAAAAAAGTTGGCGAAAAAGTACGAAGTGTTTTAACGCCAAACGCATCCGCTTCTGGTATGGATTTGTCCGGCGCAATTTATGGTGCGAATATTTATGATTCTGCTCGTAAAAAACTGGTGCCTGTATTTGGTGTGCCGGGCGATAAAAATATTACGTTTAAAAAGTCTGATGAAAAAATGATAGTGTCGCCTGTAAATCTTGAAAACAATGTCGGCATGTATGCGATTATTCCAAATGTAAAACGCATGGGCACTATGTTTCCGTCCCGAACCTATTTGTTCGTAGACCCAGATACAGTTGCACAACCTGGGGATCTTGCAATTCTTTTGTCCGAAGACTTTGAAAAACTTGGGCTTGGGGAAAAGACCGGCGCAAACGTTGTTATGGTTCGTGAAGATGCCAAAGGCAAATTGTACGGCCAAGTTGCCGGCCCAGATGAAAAAATCGCAATACAAAGCGTCGCTGGAAAATTGCACAAAGTGGTACAGATTGTTATAGAGTAACTAGTCACTATAAGCGACCGGAGGGAGCGCAAATGAAAGAATCAACAAATCAAATCGCTGTGCGTTTAATGAATCTATATCGTGCGGCGCATGTCATAGATGGCGGATGGGCGGCCGTGAATCCTGTGCTTGTCGCCGAGGGCGGGGATGCGGTTATCCAAGAGATAAAAAAATTACCGACCGGCGAAATGTTGGCGATGCATATATCTGAACTTCGTGCTGGTAAAATACCTATGGATTCGGTAAATCCGGAACTTTTGCCGTATGGCGGAATGATGGGAGTGCATTTTGCAGAACTTGATGCGGACGCACGATTTGAAAATAATGATCTGGATTCATTAATCGCAGAGCTTGAAAAATTTACACCAACTTTGGAATCCATAGAGCGTATTAAAAAATTACCATTTGTGTTACAGTTTGGCGATCGTTGGACTATGGGTGTTCGTGATGCTCTGCACAGTCGGCCGGAATTTGCCGCACGTTGGAAAACAGTGCATGACACCGCACGTGCGTATGAATTATGGGACAGAGCGTCTGACGTGTTATCATGGCAACCAACCGAGAGAATCCGTGCAGAGGTCCAGGCCGATTTGCCAGAATACGAAACATATTTGCCGATGTTTGAGGATGCGGGGATGGAATTACTTTCCAAATTACGCACCTATGTTGCAAGCGTTTAAAAATTCCGCCATACGGCGGATTTTTTATTTGACGTATGCCTTGAAAATCCCCTATAATCCAGAAAAAGGGAGAACCATAAAATGAAACAATTTTTGGCTGTGGTTTTTGTCGGGTTAATGCTTGCCGGTTGTGGTCAGATTTATGACCGCACTCCTGTTGGTATTGGCTGGGGCAACGATGAATTAAATTTATCCCCGTGCGCATGTTTGCGTGTGTTTATGGGATAGGGGCAAACGCTTTGCGTTTGCAGGTAAAAGGTAAGAGGTAAGAGGTAAGAGGTAGGTGGATTAAGAAAATACCTATTACCTATTACCTATTACCTATTACCTGCTCGCGAGTGGAACGAGCGAGAGAGATGAATTATCCAAATAACTTTGATACACCTGTATTTCCAGAGGCACGAAAAATTGCATTTTCGCGTGCTTTGACTATTTGGTATTTTATGGCTTTTTTTTCTATTATTGCGTTAAGTGTTTTTTTA
>Ga0123355_10014760_pt1 | contig 12235 bp, 16 predicted proteins | sample TergutEmb28metaG_3_FD_89872 | JGI IMG/M metagenome (GOLD analysis project Ga0123355, IMG submission 89872) | Embiratermes neotenicus P1 segment gut microbial communities from Petit-Saut dam, French Guiana - Emb289 P1 | ecosystem: Host-associated > Arthropoda: Insects > Digestive system > Gut ...
ATGCTATTCCCACATTCTACCTCCAAACTCCAACGCATTTCCAATCGTCACAGATAATTTAGAGTTATCCTCTGATGTTGAGTATACCACCCAACGCCACCGTCAGTCAACCCCAAGTTTATATATTTTCCGATTTTTGCTTATTTTTTCGAGTTTAACTACATACGTAACAATAATAACGCTCGATAGTAAGAACGAGATGGAAAAATACCGTGAAAATACACTGGTAGCGAATAATTATACCCTGCATGTCTTTTTTCTCCCCTATCACTTCTAAAGATTTGCCACGTTTAATCAGACGGAATGAGAGAAAATGTCATATTTTATGGTTTATTAGCAAATACTTTTCTATAAAATGATAAATTGTCCAAGATTCAAAAATATCACTACGCTTCGATTGAAATCTTGTTTCTTGGGTGTTTTGCAGTTAAAATCTGCCGCTGTTTCTCGGAGGTCACTTGGGTATATATCTGGGTTGTCTGTATGGAGCTGTGCCCAAGCATACGCTGGATATAGCGAATATCAACGTCTTCCTCCAATAATAGGGTGGCAAACGAATGGCGGAACATGTGCGGAGTAATTTTGAGCGATATGCTGGCTTTGGCACAAAATTTCTTAAGCATGAACCTTACGGACTGCTCGGAAATTCGGGATGACAGCCTATTCATGAAAAAAAAGCCCACCTGGTTTATTCTGGTTAGATTTGCGTCATGGTATTCGCTTAAAGTCGAAAGTACTTCCCTATTGCCAACCTGGATAATTCGCTCCTTGTCCCCTTTGCCCACAATGCGGATGCAACCGTCGTCAAGATTTATATCCACCACTTTAAGCGAACACAGTTCCGATACGCGCATCCCCGTAGCAAACAGTAATTCAATGATGACCACATCCCGTAGAGTTGCGAATTTTCCGTAATCCGTATTAGCCAGGATCCGCTCTTTATGAACAACGCTCAGAAGTTTCTCAATAATTTTTAGTGGTATTGTCCGAGGCAAAACTTTTGGCTCTTGAAATCTAGTTTTTATCTTACGGAGCGGGTTCGCCTCGATTATTTCCTCGAACTCTAAGTAATTGGTGAAAGCCCGAAGGCTCGCCAATTTCCTCTTGGCTGTTTTTGGTGCAAAAGCTTTGTGCAATTCTGATATGTATGAGCAAATTCCAGCCTTTGTAAGACATTGTTCGTTCATCGAATCAAGGCTGTTCGCAAACTGTCTTAAATCAATAGTATATGCCTTTATTGATTTTTGGCTGAGTTTTTTATTAAATTCACAGTAATGCAGATAGCTGTCAATTTCGTGCTTAATATTCATTATGCCACACCTTTCAAGAAAATCGCCATATGTTTCCATATGCACTACGTGGACATTTTTGCATAACTAAGAGATGTTGTCAACGGGAGGGGTGTTAGATTGAATTTACTTGTTCAATCTAACAAGCTAAGGTGCAAGAAAATAAACAATTTTGTAACGTGTAAATTATCATCAATTTGATATTACATATATTTTATTCCCAAAATTATACGTGTTTTTAGAAATGAAGATCAACTGGCACTGCGTACCAACATTTACCTAGTTCATCTATGGATATGTCATCCGCTGGCAAGTGCCAATCGTTTGTTTCCATATTCCAAAATGGCATCGAGTCCTTAAACTCTTTGAGACAGATAGCGGCAATTACTGATGCATGGTATCCCATCGACGTGATATCATTTCCCGCACGGCATTTATCAAACAGTTTCAGAGCATTGGAAAGCTCATTCTCGCATCGTTCGATATTTGCAATGAGTTTTGGCCTCACATCGGAAAGTTTTGCTGTTGCTCTTTCCACATCAATATTTCCGTAATCGAACCAGTGCCCATCGCCTGTGTTGTCATACAAACAACCATCGGCGTTTGCCTCCGCTTCCCCCTCATCTTTGGTCAGAGTCAAAATGTAAGTGAGATAGTGCATTTACTCCTCCTTATCTCACAAAATTATGAAAGCCAACCAATTTTGGTTTCACGCCATGCTTTTTCGCAATTTCTCTCGATTTCTCGTTGATTGCGTCAATATGCGGTTTTGCCAATTCTTTTGCCTTTTCGTAGTCGATGGCGCCCATCTTTACCCAAAGATCGATGTTCCGCAGCTCATCTATGTGTTTCGTGTTCATTCTCGGCTTCCTCGTCATTTGCCCAAGCTACAGTGTCGCAATGGTAATATCTCGGGCAGTTTGCATCGCACCAATCGATAGTCAAAATTTTGTCTGGGTGTAGACTGCATTGGTATTCCACGTCATTCATTGCTCTCCCCTATACCTAAACCAAACATTGGTTTTTGAAATATGAAATAGCGTCCGCAATGTCTTTTGCCTCTTCAACGCTAATCGAAACCATTGTGTTGCTGCCTTTTCGCCAAAATGCAATTACGAATTCCTCTCCGTTTGCGCACCTTTCGCCTTCCCATTTTGCTGTACCATCCCATCAATTGCCATTTCTCTCTCCTAAGCTACAATCTATATATAAATGAGATAGCGAGTGTTTGGATTCAAAAATCAGTATTTAGGTTCAATATTTCTTTTGGAACGAAAAATTGCGGTATTCAAACTTAGTTCTGATTTGGCGTGTCCTTTGGTTTTGAATGGCTGATGAGAAATATTCGCCTATTCACGCATGTCGTTTTCTAATTTGTGTCCATTCTGTCTAAAACTATAGTATCCGTTCTTTGAAAATATGATATGATCCAAAATATGAAAGCCCATAATCTCGCCAGCTTTGACTAATATGTCCGTTATTTCCTTGTCTTCGTTAGATGGCTGCAATTGACCTGACGGGTGATTGTGCGCTATGACTACGGAATGGGCATTGTCTTGTATTGCGTGGTAAAACACCTCTCTTGGGTGTACGATAGTTTTGTTGTTGAGTCCAATGGTTGATATGTGTACCCCAATGACTTTGTGCGTGCCGTCAAGCGTTATCACCAGAAGCTGCTCCTGCCGGCTTTTTGCGTACCTTTTGACTAATTGAAATAAGATGTTCGGATGCGTGACCTTGATTTCTTTTTTGGATTTTCGGATGGATATAACTTCGTATGTCATATTTAAGCAATGAGGAGAGTTGAACCCCTCATTACGAACTACGAACCGTCATTGCTTTTTGAATTGTGGGCGGAACTCTATATGTTCGGCTTGAATAACTGCTCTTTCGTCAAAGCTCTCGATTCGCCCGACGACTCTTGCCACCCTGCCACTTTTGCATGATGAACCAAACTTTGGACTTACATAAACGTCGATGATCAGCTTTTCGGAAACCAAAACGAATTTGCTTTCGGAAAAACACTCCGTACCAGATTGGATTGTCCCTTCAATAAGGACGCTGTTCAAATATGCCATTGCTTCTCCTTAATGAAGTGGCGAGAGTTTGGCTCGCCACTTAGCGATTTACTCTACTTCGCAGTAGTCCATCATGATGCAAAGAGCTCGTCATACGAGCCGCAACTTAGAATCTTGCTTTGCATCTCTTTTGTTTTGTCTCCTTGCCCAGCGTTTTTCAATGCTCTGGAGCAGATTCCGATTAGGTTGAAGACATTGCCGTCCTCACCGACTAATTTCACTTTTGGTTTTTCACAGTTAGCCATTTCTTTCTCCTCACACGATGACTTTTGCATCTTCAAGGCAGTCGATAATCCAATCTGGATTACCGTCCTCAGTTCCAGTTTCGTAGCCGAGATTAACTAACTCGATTACGACATTCATCACAGTTACACGGTTCTTGTTGTTAGTTGCCGCTTGAAGAACTCGCATAATCTCGCCCAATCTTTCGTTTGCCATGTTTCTCTCTCCTGTACTGTTTCTCGTATGGAATATGAGAAGACGTAGATTTGGATTCAAAACTATCGGGTTAATAGTTTGATCTTGCCCCGGAGAGATTGATTACTTGGTGCAGTTTACACAGGTTGAACTTTGAAATATATAAATTCAACCGTGTACGAGTGTCTAATATAACTCATAATGGATTTATTGGAATCGTTTACTAATCTGGGTTTTCAATCATTGAAATGTGGAAATAGGGGGTTTACAAATTATCTGTAATGTGATATAGTCTAAATAGACAGAGGGAAATTAGATAACAGAGGATCAATTACACTGGTCAGTTGGTTGCCACGAAACGAAAATGTACTGATGATTGTAACACTATTGGGAATAATCACGCTGGTTAGCCGGTTATTCTCAAATGTGCTAACCCCAGTGGAAGTAACGCTGCTGGGAATTGTTACACTGGTCAGCTGGTTGTTCCTAAATGTGCTATTCCCCATAGAAGTAACGCTGTTAGGAATGGTTACGCTGGTCAGTTGGTTATTCTCAAATGCGCTACTTCCAAGGACAGTAACGCTGCTGGGAATGGTTACCGTTGTCAGTTGGTTTCTCATAAATGCCCAAGTTCCGATGGAAGTAACGCCGTTGGGAATAGTCACGCTAGTCAGCTGGTTATCCTGAAACGCTCTCTCACCGATGTTAGTAACGCTGTTGGGAATAGTTACGCTGGTCAGTCGGAGTGCGAACGAACCAGCGAATGCTCCGTCCCCGATGGACACCACGGGAAAGCCGTCGTGCGTTGCTGGTATGTCCACCGCCGTTGCCGTGCCTGTGTAGCCAGTAACTTCTAAGCCTCCCGAAACATGCCGGAAGGTAAACAGAGCGTGCGGAACAACTGGCGTTACAGCGATTACCGCAAACGACACGCCAAAGCTGTGGGCTTGTATGTTTGCGCCGCCAGTAACCGTTACAGTCGCGGAATATGTTCCGACTGCCAGCCCAGTATTGGGAATCACCGTGAAGGTTGCGCTTCCGCCAGCAGATATGCTCGGTATCGAGGTGGAAGACAGCGTAAAAGAGCCAGCGTTAGCGCCTGACAGCGCCACGTTCAGGCTGCCCGTCGGCTGGTTGCCAGCGTTGGTTACCGTTACCGTGACAGCTTGCCTTTCCCCAGCGCTGTAGCCTTGCTCAAGGGAAGAGAAAGCGTGGTTCGTCGGCATGTCAAGGCTTATGCCAAACGTGGGTGCAGCGATTACGGTAGCTGTACGCGCACTTGCAACGTTGCCAGAATTGCCTGCGCGAGTAGCGACCACTCTAATTGTTTGCCCCACGTCGGCGTTCTGCACGACGTAGGTGGCACCCGTTGCGCCAGCGATTGGGGTGGTTCCGCGCTCCCACTGGAATGAAATGGCACCGCTGCCGCCAAGGCTTGCAGTGTTCGCCGTGAGCGTCTGCCCCACCTGCGGGGTACCAGTTATGCTTACCGTTCCCGTTAGCGGGGGCGGGGGGGCGGGGGTTACGGGACCAACCGCAGGGCTGGTACGGTTGCCAGAATTGCCAGAACTGGTAACGACCACACTAATCGTTTGCCCCACGTCGGCGCTCTGCACGGTGTAGGTACGACCTGTTGCGCCAGCGATTGGGGTGGTTCCGCGTAGCCACTGAAAAGAAAGAACTCCGCTGCTGACAAGGATGGCAGTACTCGCCGTCAGCGCCCTGCCCACCTGCGGAGTTCCAGTTATGCTTACAGTTCCCGTCAGTGGAGCGGTTACGGGTCCAACCCACTGGCTTGCAACGCTGCCAGAACGACCTGAACGGGTAACAACCACCCTAATCCACTGCCGCGCATCAGCTCCCTGTACAGTGTAGGTAGGACCCGTAGCACCAGCGATCGAGCCTGTGCCAAGGGAGGTTCCGCGCTCCCACCTGTAGGAAATGGTGCCGCTACCGCCAAGGTTCGCAGTGTTCACTGTAAGCCTCTGCCCCACCTGCAGGTTGCCACTTATGCTTACGGTTCCACTCAATGAGCTTGAGAATACATTTCTAAGACCCGTAACAACCATGCTGAGTGGAGTTGGCATGGGCATTTGAGCAGCGGTTATAGACAAATCTATAACCCCATCCCTAACTGAAGCATCACGATAAATCATGTCGTAAACAGTGTTAGTAGCTTTAACCAGCGTATACGTATAATAACCTACTTTAACACCTTTCCATATCGCCCCCCCCACCGCCAATATCCCAAGTGTTATACTCATACTTCTATGACCAACTTCTAGACCCTCAAAATCGGCAGGTGCCAAACCTGATGCCCGTTGGAAACCACCTGCGGCTGGAAGCCTCCTCATCCCTTCCTCGCTTCCGCCCTGAAAGGCTTCAAGATATGCGGACAGGCTGTTATATACGCTGGAAGCAACACGCGCATTGTGAAACCGCCGATGCAGGCCCGGGCTCAACCCAGCATAGTCTTCATGCTCCAAGCGAGGCATCGGCAAAGCGTTAATTTCGCTAATTACTTCATATTCCTCTTCCTCGCCTCTAACAAATGCCACGGAAAATGTCCTAGAGGCATCACAGTGATACAAAAATGCGGCGTATGAGATCTGCGATCCGTCCGCAATTGCAATCGCGCTTGGAAAATTCTGTTCGCTAACGAAAAGGAATGTTACTGTTGACCCGTCATCTCTATGAAAGATAACGCTGTTAGTTTCGCTGGAGCCAAGAGCTTCGGTATAAATCAAAACGCCAAAATCTTCTGCCCCGTCGATTATTACGGTTCTGCCCGTATCTGTTTCAGAAAACGTTCCATCATGGTTCACATGGAAATAATGCAACGTAAGGGTTCTACCACCAGGAGGCAGATTAACAAACGTGCCATCGCTTGGATTCCTACAGGAAACCGCCAAAAAATACCCAATAAAGCAAAAATGTCCCACAAAAAAATATGCCGTACTTTGCTTATTGTCCTATATCATATGGGACAATAAGCATTTTGTCAAGCATTCACCCTTATAGTTCAATAAAGTGTAGAACGCAGGGGGAATTTACAGGGCGATGATGAGCGGGCGAGACCTACGGGCTCTTTTGGGCAGGCGAATTCAGTTTTACCGAAAACAGCGGCAGATGTCCCAGGCCGCTTTCGCGGAAAAGGTGAATATTTCAATCGCTTTTCTCAGCCAGATCGAGCGCGGCATAAAGTACCCTGCTTCGGAAACCCTGTCGAGCATCGCGAACGCGCTGGGGGTGGAGGTCTGCGAGCTGTTCAAGGACGGCGAGGCGCCCGCGGGCCACCATAACTTGCTTGCGCGATTCAAAAGCGACGTGCTGAATTCCGTCGAGGCGATCTACGCGGCTTACAAGAAATAGCCCCGTGCCCTGGGGCCGCCGCGCCCGCTCGCTTGAAAATTTCCCCCCCACAAAATATACTGTCGTAGTGGGCAGGGTTGCGCTGAAAGCCGAGGATGTCGAGCCGAAATCTGCGGGGTACGCTTGCGGCGTTATGTTTGAAAGGAATGGTGCGCTGTAATGAAAAGCAAATGCTTGCTGCGGTTCGCTGCGGCGGTTTTGATTCCCGCGGGACTCGCTCTTGGCGGCTGCGCGAACCGGTGGGCGCTGTCCGCGGAGGAGTATTTTGCCATCGGCATGGCTTACTTCGAGATAGGACAAAACAGGACTGCGAACCGCGCCCATTATTTTCGGGAGGCCGAGAGGTGGCTGAACCGCGCGCAGTCGCAGGACAGGACGATGGCCGCGTCCACTTACAACCTGGGGCGGCTTAACTTCGAGATGGGGCGCTTCGACGAGGCGGCGCGCTTGTTCGAGGCTATTTTGTTGCAGGATCCTTACAATGTCCTGGCGCTCAGGGCTGCGGCTTACACGCGGATTCGGACTGGCGAGATCGAGAAGGCGTCGGAATTGTATGGAAGGTTTCTCGCGCTGGTTCCGGAAAGCGCGGACGACGGCTACAACCACGCGCTGGTTCTGTTTGCCATGGGTAGGTACGACGAGGCCGAGGGCGTGCTGAGCCGGAACCAGTTTGCCCTCATGGACAACCCCGATTTCCTTCTGCTCTACGCCCGCGCCCAAGCCAGGCAGGACAGGCCCCAGGCGATTGACAGTTTTGCCACTTGGCTTGTCCAGAACGCGGAAAACGCGGCCGCGGGCAGGGTGCGCTTCGAGTACGCGGGGCTTCTCGAGGAGTGGGGGCTTTACGCCCGCGCGCTGGAAGAGTATCGCCTGACTTTCGACGAGCTGACCCACACTTCGGTAAACCCCTCGCGGCCTGAGGTTCGCTTTGCGGTCGCCCGCGTCCTGCTTGTCGCGGATCCTGGCAACCCCGAGGGGATGAGCGAGCTTAGGGACGCGGTGCTTGACGGCTTCGCGGACTTCGGGGCGATCGAGGCGCTCCTTGACGATGACAGGATAAGCGCCGCTAACATTGACGACATACGCTCGATCGCGGAGGGCGGGCGGCGCGCGGCGACCGATCTTTTGGAAGCGGACGAGGCCGCGGATCCGTTTGCGGATTTTGCCGATGAAGTGGAGGAGATGCTTGGCGTCGTCGGTGGCGAGGCGCCGTATCCCCCTGGCGCCGAATGAGGTAAGGCTGCCCAAGGGGAGTGAGAGCGAATAGTGGTAGTTTCGATGATACAGGTGGTTTTCGAAATTCCTGATGTTGACAGCATCAAGGAAAAGCGCCGCATTGTCCGCTCGGTAAAGGACAAGTGGCAGCGCCGTTTCCACCTGAGCGCCGCGGAGGTTGACTTGCAGGATTCCATTGCGTTCGCGCAGATAGGCGGGGCGCTTGTTTCAAACTCGCGGGTTTTCGGCGAGTCGGTGCTTCGCAAGGCTTTTGCAATGATAGAAGACGAGACGCCGGTCCGCATTCAGGACGTGAGCATCTACTCGGAGGAATTTTGATGAGGAAAATAACTTTTCTGCCATGCCTCGCCCTCGCGGTTTTCCTGCTGACTTCATGCCTCGGCGTGTCAATGGATATAACAATGCGCGCAAACGGCTCGGGGAGGATCGTCCTTGAGTACCGCGTCTCGCAGATGCTGGAAGCGATGGGCAGGCTTGACGGCAACGAGCGCTGGCCCGCGATTCCTGTTGGAAGGGCTGACATGGAGCGCAGCGTTGCGCGGGTTCCAGGCTTGCGGCTTTCGTCTTTTTCCGCGAGGAATCTTCCCAATGGCATGGGCGGCAGCGACCTTGTTACCAGGGTCGCGCTGGACTTTCGCGACACGGACGCGCTTCTCGCGTTTCTCGACATAACCGGCGCGAGGGCGTCCTTCGGGCAGCAAGGCGGGCGGAGCTTTCTGCGCCTGGTTCTCCTGGACCCCTCCCCCCCCATCGATAGCGCGGAGCTTCTAGCTTTGATTAAGGAAGTTTCCGCGGGCTACGAGATTCGAATCAGCATTAATGTGCCTAGAAGAAATACGAACCTTGCGGCGGTGTCTTTGCCCGCCGCGCCGCAGCACAGGCCTGGAGCGCCGGGTTTTTTGAAGCTGAATGACGGAAGGACCGCGTCGTTTTCCCTTGACACGGGGGACATTCCCGCGATTACGGAGGGGCTGGTCTTGGAGTTTTCATGGTAGGGGGATTTTCATGCTAAAAATAGCGAAAAAAATTATCGGCGTTTTGCTGGCGCTTGCGGTTTTTTCCGCGCTTGCGGTTTCCTGTTCGCGGACGGAGCCGCGGATACTTTTTGGCTACATCGGGCTGGTTTACTATCAGGAATCCTGGGGGCAGCAGGAGCGGTACACGTTTTTTATTATTCCCGAGGATGAAGACGGGATTGAGAACCTCGCCGATTTGTACCTATACCACGACCGCGCTCAGCTTCGCTGGCATGTGGGCAGCGACGACTGGGTTCGCTACGATCGCGGCGGGGAAACGTGGATCGGCACTCGGAGCATTGCCGTTGGCGCGGGCGAAACTTTGCCCAGGGGGCAGTTCCGCGCCGTTCTGGTGAATCTCGGCGGGGAAAGGGGCGAGCGCCATTTTACTTTTGACGCGCCGGCGACTCCGCGCTTTCCGTTTCCGACTTTGCAGATAAGCGACGGGAACTATACGGTTACCTCTGGGTACCCTGTGAATCGTTTTGTCAGTTATGACGAGCAAGGCAATTTTCTTGGCTTTTTGGACATTCCCGCTTTGAGCGGCGAGCTGAGAAGCCTGGGTCTCCCTACCCACGCGCGCATGGTGGTGTTGTGGGCGGAAGACGCCGACCATTTTACATCGGCTTTTACAAATGCAGTCCCCATCCGTTAACGCCGCCGCCGAGGTGCCCGCGGTCGATGCGCCTCCCGTTGTTGGAAACAGTAGCATAAAAAGCTACGTCCTGCGAACCGGGCGGGAGACTCCCGCGCAACGGCGCGCTTACGATTTGTTTTCGCCGCAGTTTGTCGTTCCCTTTCAGGAAACGTCCGCGGAACTGGCTTCGCAAGAGCCACTGGATTTTGCCGCTTTGTTCGGGAATGACAATCCTGTTGTCATGGAAATAGGTTTTGGCATGGGCGAGGCTACCGCAGCCATCGCAGCGGAAAACCCTGGCATCAATTATCTGGGCATCGAGGTGTACAGACCCGGCGTGGGGCGGCTGCTGTGGAATATTTCCGAGCGCTCTATTTCCAACGTCAGGATCATCGAGCGCGACGCCGTGGAAGTCATCGCAAAGATGATTCCCCCGCGCTCGCTTGCGGGGCTGCACATTTTTTTCCCCGACCCCTGGCCCAAAAAGCGCCACCACAAAAGGCGGCTGGTAAAACGGCCTTTCACCGAAGCCCTCGCTTCCAGGCTGAAACCTGGCGGCTATCTTTACATGGTTACCGACTGGGAGGACTATGCGGACTGGGCCCTGGTCGAGCTCGGCGCCACGAAAGGTTTCGCCAACACCGCGGATGGCTTTGCCCCCCCGCAGGGCTGGCGACCCAGCACCAGCTTTGAGAAGAAAGGCCTTGAAAAAAAGCATGCGGTAAAGGAGCTTTATTTCGAGGCGGTTCCCTAGCGATTTTGCGAGGAGTTTATGGATTTTATACTGGTGTTCATTGTCATCGTGCTTTGCATTGTTGTTGGTTTTTTTATCGGCAGAAAATTTAACTTTGGGCTCGTATCGAGAAAAACCAACGCGGACATAAGATCGACTGTGAAGGAAATTTTGCCAATCGCCGAGTTCGCAAGCCTGGTGTACCACTACAGCGCGGTTATCACCCACTCTGACACGGGCAAATTTTTCAAATCCAGCATTTCAATCCCGTTCACGGGAAAAAAGGCCATCTACACCATAGACGGCACGATCAAGCTGGGTTTTGACGGCAAAAAAATCAAGATCGACAACATGTATAACAACATTATCGTGAATATGCCTAGGATAAAAATGCTGTCCCACGAGCTGCACCCAGAAACGTTCAGCCTGTACGACGAACGCACAAGCATTTTTAACAGGTACACCCTTAAAGACGCAAACGACATGCAAATGCTGCACAAGACTGGTCAGGAAGGAAAAGCCATCAGCGACTTAGGCTTGTTCGTGCAGGCAAGGCAATCCGCGGAACGTATGTTTAGACCTTTGCTGGAAAACATGCCCGACGTTAAAGGCAAGTACGAGATCGTGTTTGAGTGGGAGAAATGAGGCGTTATTTGCCGCAGCTCTTTTTTGGGAGGGTTTAACAACCTGTGCCCCTTTTGGGGGCGCAGGGGATGCGGGGAGGTTCATTATTTACATAATTTTTTGCCAAGCAAAAAAGCTTTTTCGCAGTCTTTTGGAAATACCTTTTCACGTCTTTTTAATCGCTTTTTCCCGCTGAATATAGTCATGGCATATTTAGCATAATCACTAAATTGATAAGTGGATGTTACTACTAAAACTTTTGAATAACCAAATATTCTTCTCATGATTGTTTTGTAGAAACTGAATATTTTATTATAACCAAAAAAGGGTAATGCAAAAAACGGTACATTCATCGTATAAATAAATGCTGTTTTTATTTTCTTTCCAAATGTCGATGGTTTTAATTCATACGAGCTGTAGGGAAAATACAACCGCTCTAAAAATGAGATCATTTCTCCTGTTAGTGAATTAAAATAAATCGGGGAGCCCAATATAAGGGCATCGCACTCACATATTTTCTGTAAAATTGGTTCTAAATCATCTTTCATTGCACACTTTGAAAGTGTAACCCCTTTTAATTTACAGGAAAAGCAACTTGTACAACCTTTGAAATTTATGTCATATAGATTAATTAATTCCGTTTCCGCCCCAGCTTCTTTCGCCCCGCTTAATGCTTTTTCGAGCAAAGCATACGTGTTCCAGTTTTTTCGAGGACTGCCATTAACAGCAACAATTTTCATTTTTTCCTCCTGCCCCTGCGCATAACTTAAAACATATAAATATATGGCGTTTTCTATTTGGCATTTTTTGTAATAACCTTCCAGAATTGTGTG
>Ga0123355_10014761_pt1 | contig 12234 bp, 13 predicted proteins | sample TergutEmb28metaG_3_FD_89872 | JGI IMG/M metagenome (GOLD analysis project Ga0123355, IMG submission 89872) | Embiratermes neotenicus P1 segment gut microbial communities from Petit-Saut dam, French Guiana - Emb289 P1 | ecosystem: Host-associated > Arthropoda: Insects > Digestive system > Gut ...
AAACCCGAAGCCATTACGCCCAATAGTTTTTTTTTTAACAAGCTTATGAAAATCGGGTTGGTACTAGTACCAACTCCGGGTTGGTGGCGTGAGAGGCTGGTTGGTACTAGTACCAACGCCGGTTGGAAAGTGTTAAAGAAATGTACAAAGGACTATCAAAAAGTCCTGCAAATAATACTGAATATTTATTGAAGATCCACTATGCACTGTGAGCTGCTGCACATGTTACTGCAGGGATATATTTATGCTTTTTGTTATAGTCTGCAATAAATGATTTCATGTACGTGCTAAATCTGTGCCAATTCTGCAAAAAATAAACAGCTTCTGCTGATGACATACAAGACAGCCACCCATGAACACTCAACAACACAACAATAATCACTTGTATAAAACATATGATTCATGCTTTGACAATTTATGAGCTCCCTGACACAGATAGCACATAATACAGTTATATAATACATAATCCATCCCCACTGATTATTTGGGTGTGTGTAGAAGCATCAACAAAGTTTGTTTCATAACTACAGTTGATAACAAAGAGCAGCAGCACATTACTGTGTCTCATCACTGTTCTCAGTCAAAGAAATTCTAAGCTTCCCTCCCACCACCATGAATACCAATAAAGTTCATACTGATGCATAATGGTGTGAAGATGGGAAGTCCTCCCAATTATAACAACTGGTTCAGGAATCTGGGATATAGCAGGTTAAAATCTCTGCTGGTACACCTATCCTGAGGTATTTGGGATTTCCAGTCCCTCCAGGCAAATTTCATGATGAACCCCATATTCAACCACAACCAATTCCTTTCAGATTTTTATAGTTCCTTATTCAAAAACATCCTACAACTTCAATACGTTCTACTGGCAACATCAGTAATCAACCATAACTAAATGAACCATACTGTCAGCAATGTCCAATTATGAAGACCTAGTCTGCCATGAGAACCTTCCCAAAGGTCAATTTTTCAACCAACATCCATAAAGCAGATCCACTGATTCACTGACAAAGAAATGCTAACACAAGATGGCATTTGGGTCCATACTGATAATGTTCATGCCCACACTACCCTGTCTGTAGATGACACATAACAAACCTATGCCACTACATCTTCCTACTAACCCCTACCAAACTGGTTATGGCCTCTTTCATTTTGTCCTATTTCCTGACCAAAAGATGGACTTAAAGGATGACATCACAACAATAAATAAGTGGCTGGATACATAAAAGGCTTCAGAACAATTCCAAAACAGTTTGATAAGCTTTCCAAAAGTAAAAAGATCAGTGAAATCTGGCTGTAAGAAACTCCAACTCCTATAAAGAGGACAAATTTTGTTCCTACTTGCCACCAAGTCTCTTTTTAAGTAAAGTGCAAAACAGAAGCCTGTCCATTTTATTAGAAGCTCATTAACATAACTAAAAGGAACAATGTGACATTTTGTACTTTACAGTTATATCTTAATGAGAATCTTTCTGAGTATGACATTCTTCATGCAAACTTATCCTTCCTCACTAGTTGTACCTTACAGAGTTTGCGTTTCTTTTAAAATAATAATCATCACACTAGGTGCATTACAGATATAAATTTTTGTTTTGATAATCTGCACTACTTTCAGTGTATCAGAACTTATTTGATAAAATTCGAGATGAAAAACTGAATTCACTTGCAGATTTGTATGCCAATTACTGGTGCCAGTCGAAATCTCGGTTAGTGCTAAGTACCAGTATGAGGGGAGATGTGTTCTTCCTATTCAGCAAACAATTCATGCACCTTGTGAAAAGAAAATGATTCTAAGAGCTTCCCTAACCTTGTCCAAAATATCTTCACGATACTCACCCAAGAATAGATATCATCAAGAGCAATAATATTATGCTGCAGCATAAGAGCTGTAACGAGGTACAGGGATTTGGGTGTAGTTTCCTCTGCATTGTTCTGGTAGAAACAGTATTTGAAACCCAGCACTTCACATAAAATCTTTGGATCACACATATAAGAACGCAGCAGTGGAATAAAAAATTGATGATTATCAGGATGGCATTCAAACGATTCCAATATAATATCTAGAACTCGATTAGGGTCCAAGTTAAAACATCCTAGAAAACAAAAAATAGTAATGTAAATTTAAAAAAAAAATTGTTTGTTAACCACCAGCAAAATACGCTTATCAGGTAAGTGTACATACCTATTGTTGTATATCACACATTCTTGCATATACTGTGTTTAACAACATGATGAAAGTATAGTTCTTCTATGCTTCTCCCTTGAAAATGTAACTGCCCTGATAATGTTTCCATAACTTTGGTTAAGTAAAAGAAAATAAGTTCCATGATAATGGTTTAGCTAGATGCAAAACATGTTGAAGAAAATACGAGTATTATATAAAATAGCAGGTATCTACATTTACCTGATAAATGGTGGTTAATGAACAATATTTTACAAATAGACAGAATATGCTCCACTATTAAAAAAATAACATGTTAAATTTGGTGCATTACATAGCTAAAAGGTGTGTCTAAAAAGTTTGGTGAATGGCAACATGGGCCAGATGCGCGCGAATGCACATGGCTATCCAGAGACACGTCGAGAAGCGCCACATAGCGTAGAGTACACGTGACCGTCAGTGTAAACCTGTTGTGGGCAGCCGAACATAGAGTGAGAGGTAGGGTCACAGTGCAATTGAGCAACGAGTGAACATCAAGTTCTGCTACAAATTAGGGAAAACGGCGATGGAGACGCATGAAATGTTGGTGCAAGTGTATGGGAGAGAAGCCGTGAGCAGAAAATGCGTTTATGACTGGTTCAAATGCTTTCGCGACCAAAGGAAACAACTGAGGATGAGCCATGTTCGGGTCGGCCGTCAATAAGCAGAACCCCAGACATGATCGAGCGAGTGCGACAAATGCTGGCACAAGATCAGCAAGTGACTTTACGATTGACGGCGGAGGAATTGGGCATTAACAAGGACACACTGCACACCATCGCCCGCGAAGATTTGGGTAAGCGGAAGATCTGTTTCCGGTTTGTGCCGCACAAGCTGACAGACAAACAGAAAGCAAAATGGATGGAAACTTCTGGAGATTTCATTACCATGTGTGACCAGGATCCATCCTTTCTGTGAACCATCGTCACAGGGGATGAGACCTGGTGCTACCAGGTCGATCCAGAATCCAAGCAGCAATCGATGGAATGGCGGTCACCATCATCCACGCGACCCAAAAAGAGTCGCCTGTAAAAGTCCAAGCTCAAGACAATGTTGATTGCCTTCTTCGACAGCGATGGCATCATCCATAAGGAATTCGTTCCTGTGGGTCAAACCATGAATTCCGCATTCTACGAGGAAGTTTTGAAACGGTTGCTACAACGCATCCACCATGTTTGGCCAGAGTTGCACAGGACTGGACAGTGGATGTTGCTTCGCGATAACGCGCCTGCGCACTGTGCAATCCGTGTGCACCAATTCTTGGCTCAGAGCGGCGTACCTGTTCTCGATCATCCACTGTACTCCCCTGATCTGGCGCCTGCGGATTTATTCTGTTTCCCTGCGTGAAGAGCATCATGAAAGGCGCATGTTTTGTAGACAAGGTAGCAATCCAAGAACGTGTGACAGCGGTTCTGCAAAAAATTCCTAAAGAGGCCTTTGCTGACAGTTTCCAGAAGTTTTATGAACGTTGCTGATAGTGTGTTGTGAAGGATGGCGATTATTTTGAAGGCCAATAAATTTAATTTGTTTGTATCTTGTTTTGTTTGTTTTCTGATACCATTCACCGAACTTTTTAGACACACCTTGTATTACAAGAAAAACTCGAGGATTATGACTACATAAAACACTCAACATAAAGTTATTCTTAACATGCTACTCCCTAACACACCAGATTAATTTTTTCTTGTTTTTATAACTGAGATTTCACAAATGTTAGATCGAGTTCAACACAGCTTCCGTCCTTTCACATAAATTGACTTGAACATGTGTAGCACATCACTGGGTCCAATTCCAATTCATCAGACTTAGTTTAACATTTGAATAGAAATGGTTAAATATAATTAACAAAAGTTTTGTGATTTATATAATTACAAGGAAGAATATGGGACACACCTAAAATCTTTTGGAGGAACCTGCTGTCCCTATCTGCAGGAGTAGCAGGAACTTCTTAGTCACTGTTAACACTAGTCTATCATAGCTCAGTACAGCACAACCTACTTCAGTGCCATGGCAATATAAAATCCCGAACAAAAATCATATAGGTTGTATCTAGATAAAACTTACGGATGAAAAAGAAACAAGGTTAACCACAGACTACCACATTATAGTCATACAATAGACAGTATTACAATTCTCCCATAACATTTTATTTTAGAACTTCTGGAAATATTTCACTCTTCTAAAATAAAGATGAATGGAAATGTTAATAAGGTAAACCGTTTTTAGCACATTGTGAAATACCCACTGGTACAAACACTTTGCCAGTGATGAAACTTACCGGGAGCTAACAATGGGTCAGTCACTAAGATGAGCTGATATTAAGGTACAAATACCTTTCTCATAACAATTGTAAATAAGGTCAACTAAAAAATACATATATCTGAACCAGAAATAAACTTCCCTGCATGCAAATTGCACACAAAAGACCAAAGCCTAAGCAAATCCTTTTCCAGCCAAAACACGATAACTTGTTTACGCAAATCCTACAATATGAGCAATCTGATTCCTCCCTATGATCATTAAATATAAAAGCAAAACATCACCTGCTTCTAGAAGCTAACTTACCTATCAAGGATTTAATTATTTCCAAAATATTAGCAGGAGTAACACTGCCTGACACTTCCTGGTTTAGCTCTGTAATAAGCTTGGCATAACCTTCACTTTCCTCCCTGAAGAGGTTAAATTTGCGTTGTTTGTAACTGAAATGAACAGTCAAATCAATTATCTTGTAGCCTCAAGCATATTACCTCATTTGTTACCCCACAAGGATGCATAAGACAAATATAAAACACTTAAAGAAGACTACTGTATGGTAAATTGATAATTAACCAATCACTGGCAAGCCTGTTATGCCACAGTCCACTGTAATAACTTCTTCCTGAATAACATTAGTAGTAGCAAAGCAGTAACAATGATAGAAATGATGACAATGATAACAACAACAACAACAATAATTCTGTAACACAACCGCAACTGCAAGTAAAAAAATTCTAACTCAAGTGGTTCAATTCTTTGATCACCTACATGTAAGTGCAGCATGCAAACACATCGGCTAAATGGCATTTCAGTGTTAGGTTATAAAATTACATTCTCTAAATATGGTAAAATACAAGACATGCACTGTTTGTATAAAAAAGCATTGAGGAGCATCTGTGTACCCACTGAGCAATAAATATTACAAGTCTGCATCTGTACACTTGGCTTAGTTATCTGGCACGCAAATCACATATTTTCTGCATTGTATTATATTGCCATCTGTGGCCTGTCTGGCTGTACCACACTTTCCACATTATCTCATTAAAGGCAAGGTTTTCAGAAAAAATTTACTGAATATAAAATGTGGGTTTTGACCTCCTCTACAATTTTGGTCAAGAACATTTCTCATTCTGAAAAGAATTCAGTGAGGTATCATAAATTTGCATACATCTTCATGTACAGTACCCATTATTCTTGTCAGATTTTAATCAAACTTAAACTTTCTTGACATATTCTCAAAAAATTCTAGAATTTCAAGTTCTATAAAAATTTATCTGGTGGAAGCCAAGTTGTTCCATGTGGACAGACAGACAGGGCAAATCTATAGTCACTTTTGATAATTCTGCAAGCATGCCTAACAAGACTTTAAAGGCATGAAGCATATAAAATGAAGTTGGCATTACAAGCTATGCCTCGAATTCCTTGTTTCAGAATCCAATACCTGATTTCCTCCACTCTCAGATTAATTACATGGTTTAAATTATTCAACACTAATGGGTTACAAAATAACAACATTAAAGATTTCATGTTCCTGCTGCGGTGTAAACCAGGTCCTCACTCTTCTGGGTTGTTGTGCAGCATTATGTTGGTTAGCTATTTTCCAATGTTTTGGAACAGTCTATCAGTTGAATCTTCAAAATGATTATCATTCCCTTCAGAGCTTATAAAACCTCACTGACAACCTGTCAACTAATCTGATCCTTACCAAGGGTATGAATTTATATTTGCTGCAAATAAAACTTGGGTCTTATTTACTAAATAATATATTCTTTTACCATACTTCAGTCCACAGAGTAGCAGTACATGTAACTTATTGCTATTAATTTATACATTTAATATTACTATAATAAAGACAGCCAAACACCCAAATAAAATGAGTGCAAATTGTTAAAAAGACAATTCTGCTTTGCAGTCTAATCACAATAGTTTTTAAAATACTTACTACAGCTTTGTCTTCACTTTGATAAACTTTGTGTAGAAATTTCTGTTTTTTAATGTACCAACATCTTGAAGTGTATCTATCTCCAAACGTTCTTTCAGCAATTTGTCCGAGAGAAACTGAAATAACAGAAATAGCATGATTACATATCTGTGGAAAAATTTATGACTCTCTGTCCTTAATTTGTAAAATTGTGTTAATAATGTATTTTACATTGTAACTATTTGTACTTTATATCTGTATGCTGCGCTTATTAGTATTCTATATTGTTTTAAATACTGATGCAAGTTCTATTCTTTTTAATTTAATGTATTATTATTACATTATAATCTCTTTCTTAATGTGTCCATTATCATTTTGTAATGATTTGCAGGATGTAGTAGTAGTAGTAGTAGTAGTAGTAGTAGTAGTAGTAATAATAATAATAATAATAAATACCATCTAGGTACCAGTATAAGAATAGACCTAGGGAATCCCCTGCCAGTTGTAAGAGGCAACTATTTGGGGCGACTGTCCTGAACCTACCCTTACCCTCAATATTGCTAGTTACCAAAATCAAATCCCCAACCTACCCCATCACTCAACCTGGCAGAAGGTATAAAATGCACTACACCGATGACAATGGAGAACAAAGTCAATCGAGCCTCGGAAACTGCTTTGGGTATGCAGCATATCACCCGCGCTGGATGTTTGGAAACTGGACTTTCAGCAGAAAATGAGCGACGGTTTCGCATGATGATTGGTGGAGCAAGTGGCGCCATCCCACGTACGGCTACCACAACACCCTGTCGCAGGTCCACATAACAACAAGAGACCCAACCAGTTGAAAATGTTTCCCAAGCCACGCTTGGGACCAATAAAACTGGGAAACCACACCAGCGCATACAGTGGAGCGAAGAAATGAACACATTTATTATGCGCCAATATTACATAATCACCAAATTAGAAACTATTAAAAGTGGATATAGACGAGAATTACATGATAGGTTCATGAGGCAGTACCCGGAGATGGAGATTAGCGAACAAAGAATAGCAGACCAACGAAGGGCCATTGTTACTACGGGCTTACTATCAAAACCCTGGTTAGAAGAAATTAGAACACAAGTGGCTGAAACCTTCAAGGAGGCAAATGTAAATTCAGAGAAAGAAACAACAAAACCTACTGATGAAGTTGAACAAAAAGAAGACAGCCGAAGATTAGAACACACAATGAGTGCAGAAAATCCAGAACTAGACAAAATAAAACTAGAACTTTACAAGGCACTAAAAGAATTTGAGGGAACAGACCCAACTATGCGATATCAGATACCTAAACAAGTGTTCCCGGAAGCTAGCCACCACCATAACTACCATAAACCACATACAAAATGAATCACAAACCCCACCATGGGAAAGAAGACTTAAGAGACAAACTGACAATTTGAGAAAAGGCACTGGACGAGTGCAACAGACCCAAAAAGGCAATACCAGTAAAAGATTGCAAAAACATATCCACAGAATACAAAAAAAAAGTACATGTACACGCCAAACACAATCCAAACAATGCTCACATTATGGAAATACTTGACACCCTCAAGCAAAGGCTATCTGTAAAATCACAACAGCTTAGGCGGTACAAAGAAGCAAATGGAAGAAAGCAACAAAATAGGATTTTTACCACCAACGAAAAAACCTACTATCGCAACCTGAAAAGTGAACGACGATCTGACTGCCATGACACACTGCCGGATAAACAGGCTTTAATAGCCTTTTGGGTGTCCACCTGGGGAAATGCAGTCAAACATAATTTAAAAGTAAGTTGGATAAGAAGGAAGGAAACAAGAGTGTCTAACGTAACAGCAATGGAACATAGCCCAATAACCACAGAACAAGTATCTCGGCTGAATGCTAAAACACTTAACTGGAAGGCACCAGGACCAGATGGAATAAACAACTTCTGGATTAAGCGGTTTACTGCAGCTCATTCTTACTTAGCACATCACTTTAATCAATTCATGGAGGATGCCGGAAACATTCCAGATTTTCTAGTTCAAGGAATCACATACCTACTATCGAAAAGCCACGACTGTTAGGACCCATCCAAATATAGGCCAATAACTTGTCTCTGCATGATCTACAAGATATACACGGCATGTATAGCTGAAAAGATTTATAAGCATCTAGACACAAACAAACTCTTAGCAGAAGAACAGAAAGGATGTATCAAAAACTCCCAGGGCTGTAAAGAACAACTAGAAATAGATTCGGTAGTATTGGAAAAGGTGCATAAAGATAACCGAAACTTGTACATAGCATACATCGATTATCGTAAGGCTTTCAACTCAGTGCCACACAGCTGGCTTATACACGTATTACAAATATACAAAATAGACCCACAGATAATTAACCCATTACAACAGCTGATGAAGAAATGGACAACTACCGTCCAAGTCAAAGTGAAAAATCATTGGATTATGAGTGACCCGATCCGCATACGAGGAATATACCAAGGGGATAATCTTAGCACGTTATGGTTTTGCCTTGCATTAAACCCCCCTTTCTTATCTGCTCAACAGAACAAACTATGGTTTTGGTGTACACTGTGGTATCTAAGAAATGCAATGATTGAACCATCTTTTATACATGGATGATATTAAATTATATGCAGCTACAAAAAATCAACTACAAGAACTTCTGCGGCTCTCTCACACTTTTTCAAGAGACATTAAAATGGTATTTGGGATTGAAAAGTGCAAAACATTATATATTGCAAAGGGGAAACTAGAGATGAGAAACTTCACAACAGAGGATGATGACACAATGGAAGCCATGAACGAGGATGACATGTATAGATACCTGGGCCACATGCAAGCTAACAAATTAAGCAAGCCTGAATGAAACAGAAGCTAGGCGAAGAATACTTAAATCGCACAAAAAGCATATTAAAGACAAAGTTGAATGGAAAAAATATGATAAAAGCTATCAATATTTATGTGACCCCAGTACTAACTTTTAGCTTCGGAATAGTGAAATGGACACCTACAGACTTAGAAAACCTCCACACCAAAATGAGAATGTTATTCACGAGATACAGATTTCACTACCCCCGTGCTGCAAAGGAAAGACTTACTCTACCACGGCAAATGGGTGGCAGAGGATTGATTGATATAACTCGACTACATGATAAAGAGGTGAAGCTCCTTCAGACATACTTCTTAAACAAACAGGTCACATCGTCTCTTCATGCTGCAGTAGTAAAAGCAGATGATAGGTGCACACCACTGGATTTAGTCCGTGCAAATGCAAATGAACTCCCCACAGATGAAGAATATAATAACAAAGTCAAGACACAATGGTCCCAAAAAGCCTTGCATGGCCGCCATCCGTATGACCTCAGCCAACAATATGTAGACATAGAAGTGTCGAACAAATGGCTGACAAACACGGATTTGTTCGCTGAAACAGAGGGCTTTTTAACGGCAATACAGGACCAAGTCATCCTAACAAGAAACTACAAGAAATATATTTTGAAGCAGCCAGACACCGAACAGCTATGCAGAAGATGTGGAAAAGAATTGGAGACAATCCAACACATTACTGCAGCACTGCAGCATGTGAGCAACTAGCACCTACCGAGTATGTAAAGAGACATGATGGGATAGCCAAAATTATCCATCAGAAAGTGGCGGAAGCAGCCGAATCGATTGACGATAAAAGTCCATATTATAAGTACACATCAGCCAATGTACCGGTGAATGAAAATTTCAAGCTGTACTGGAATCACAGCATACTTACAGACAAAACAATACCTTTTAATATTACCTGACAAAACTTTTATGAATAAGAAAACAAAGAACACTTTTTTGATAGATATAACTGTCCCAAATACACATAATCTTGCCAGAACAGTAACCGACAAACAAAACAAGTATCAAGAACTGGCAAATGAAATATATGCTATGTGGAAGCAAAAGGCAGCACAAGTGATACCGATAGTAATATCATCTACGGGAGTAATTCCAAAGTCACTATCACAAAGTTTAACAAGACTTAACTTGCACCCGAATACATATATACAACTGCAAAAATCCGTAATTCTTGGCACATGTTCAATTGTAAGAAACTTTTTAAACTACAAGTAAGACCACCGAGCCTAATCCTGTTGATTACTACATCCCAGGATAGGTGAATGTTTCCCAGCCAAAGCTGAGAAGTGAAAAGTTTGATGATGATGATGATAATAATAATAATAATAATGAAGCTCAAGTGCATTAAAAAAAACGTAATAAACAATCAGCCCAATGTTGCTGGCTGTCTGAAATGGCAGTGTCCAGATTATATGCCAGTTCCTACAACACTGCAATGTGGGACTTATGGGGTTCTGCTAACCTTCTCAGTTTCTTTCACAATGAAACAAAATCTTTGTCTGTCATCACCACTGTTTTCTGCACATGATGTTTCAGCATCAATTACACTGATGACATCCAATATTATAGATGGCATATCATTGTGCAGATTCTGAAACATAAAACAAACATATACTATTACAGCAAAATGGAAGTTAAATTAAAAGTCAAAGTTACAACAGAAATTAAACAACAATACTTAAATACAGGATTAAAAATCTGTAATGATGGGCATAGCAGTAAGAGGTTGTTCAAGTAAATGAAGAATAAGGCAAGTAATGCATGCTGAAATACATGCATAGTTGACTGTAAATGGGGAAGGAAAGAAAGACATACCAAAAATTGGAATAAAGGAAGAGCATTAACAGAATACATCCAAGGCTTATCCCTCTAATGACAGGACAGCCCAGTGCAGACCAGCAATGCAGTCATTCAATGCAGTCAAACCCTGCTACAGTCTCCCCAAACACAGCAACACCCTAGTTTAGCACCTATGAAAGTTTGTAAGCAGGTATTTACTGTTATATGGTACTCTGATTTCTTGCATTCTTTGACATACTGCCACAACTTTAGTGAACAGACAGAGGCGCCATTTGGGGGTTGACTGTATATTACTTCTGTTGTCTTTTGGCAACATAATACACTCAGTGTCATTACACTTTCATCTAGTCTTCACAAAAGGACTATGTTAATCTTTCAATTTTCTCCTTCAGAGCCATTTGTTCTGTCAGCAGCAAATTATGGACACCAAATTCTTATGAGAAATATAGAAGCAGATCTATGGTAAGAATAAAGATTACCTTTGACAGCTCATTTATTTAAATATATAACAGCAGAGTAGGTCAAATTTATTTTCCTACAACTTCATACTGCCAATCTCTGTCTAAACATTGGAATGAAACCTCTCTTAATACTGGACTGAATATGATGGAAAACACCCAATCACATCAATTTATTTCAGTTTATAACAAATTAGATTTAAGCTTATTATGCTTGAATTAGAAATGGTCAGAATCCTTCAAATATCAGGATGACATCTGATTTCAGTAGCATTCCACAGAGAAGCTGAAAGAATGGTAAAAATCAGTTCAGCTGAAGAAATAAAATGACATAAAATACTTACCACAATTTCACCTAGTGTGGTAGCAGTTGTCTCTCGTCTCAATGGCCCTTTGATACCGTGCCATATTAATTCATAAATTAATCTTGTAAGGCCTGTAAGTAAACACAAATTAATTCGCCATTTAGAAGCCATGATGTTTTTAAATGATACCAAAATGTGACAAACTACTCACAATAGCCCCCTTCCTCACTTAACTTTTATCCTACCAGGGTGGGTATTTACATTTTTGTGCATGTTTCTTTAAAAAAATAAGAAGAAGAAGAAGAAGAAGAAGAAGGAGGAGGAGAAGGAGGATAAGGAGGAGGAGGAGGAGGAGGAGGAGGAGGAG
>Ga0123355_10014762_pt1 | contig 12234 bp, 12 predicted proteins | sample TergutEmb28metaG_3_FD_89872 | JGI IMG/M metagenome (GOLD analysis project Ga0123355, IMG submission 89872) | Embiratermes neotenicus P1 segment gut microbial communities from Petit-Saut dam, French Guiana - Emb289 P1 | ecosystem: Host-associated > Arthropoda: Insects > Digestive system > Gut ...
CAACCACACCGAAACTCCAACACACATCGAACCAAGAACAATACGACCAATGTGGTAATTCAACAGAATAGTCGCAAGCTCCCGATGATGGATATATTAATGTCCGAAACATGTTGAGCACATGAGAAGTGAAATAAAATAGCAAGTGACATCAAGTTGGTCTTTTATTCTTCAACTTTCCTATGTCGTTTTGTCCTACAAAACAATCTGGACGAGGCAGAGGGATTCAAGAACGTTAAAACAGAAACTGTTTAAAGCCATCAGGTTTAGCTTTAAAAATGCTGCATTTTTTCACACAACGTTTGTCTATTCCTCGTAATTCTCACAATAAACAGCCATTACTTCGCTACACATAATTCACGATTTGATCTTTCTAATAGAAGTACAATGTGTTACCTGTGAGGTACAAAATAAATCTTTATATCTAATGCAGCTTACGTTGATTTTCATAAGTTTGATGACAGCTCCATACTACTGTATGAAAGAATATTGACTACAATTAAGAATCACAAAGGCTGAAATACGTCAGAAAAATATTTGTGTTTTTAATGAAACAACAAATATTCTGACTTCAGTGTGCAACGTCTTTTGAGGGACTGAGAAGTTTGTCAAGTTTACCCTCACTTATTGCATTCAAACTGAATGTCTCTGCCCTAATCTCCGACAAATTACTAACCGTTTAAACCGCAGTAGTAACTAAACATATGTACTTCCTGCAGCAACAGTAGGAAAGCCCCAACTTACCACACACACAATACTTACATATTCATAAGATTTTCACAATCAACGCGTCTTATTTGTCTCTAAAAAGTATTAACTGGTTGGTCTCTGTAATGGACGCGGGACCGTGTTCTCTGTGAGACATGAACTGAAATTTGTATAAGCTGTAGTTTATGAATGTCATTGTTCAAAGGGCCAAATATTCACAAGGGCCGTTATGTCTCTTGTATTTTATTATAGGCCTAATACACAGCATATAATCACAATTTAAAGAAGCGGCAAAATAGTTTCTGTCACATGAAGGAATGGGGAGTTACAGGTTTCTACGTTAAACACAACTTTAGACAGTGATAACTAATAGCCCCAAGCCGTGGCTACTGAACGTATGACAGACACCGGTAGAAAGATTTTCTTAGCCATAGGTACTGACGTTTCTGCCGAGATCTCCTGCATTACTATACTAAAAGATAAAGCAGTCCCGTTACAGGCTTGGAGTGGCCCAGAGGGTTCCAGGAAGTTAAGGTTCCCAGATTACATGACAACGGCACAGGATGGTGGTAAGGTTACTAGCCTTACGCACCGGCCGCCTTTACCCCCAGGAAATGCTTCTGGTACTCATTTCTGTTAGAGGCTGAGTCGACCCCAGGGCCATAGTGCGATCTGAAGGATTATGTCAATGAAAAATTCCAGTGACACCATCTAGGATTGAACCAGCGACCTTCCGATTTGTAGCACAGCACCTTAACCACTGTGCTACCGCGGTTCCCCGCATTACTGTACTAGCAGCAGGAAAATGCACGCAGATGTGATGTTAATTAAGGCAAAACGGAACCAGACAAGACAGGCAATTTACGTACAAGGTAGCATTGAGGTGCTTTCGCATAACCATGGTTGCCGTGAAAAAGCAATAAGTATTAAATAGAACGAGTGTACTTCTGTATTCTTGCCTTAGCTACCGCCCAATCAAATGGCATCCTTCGTGTGTCGTATTATTTGTTATCTAAGGCCTGTCTGTCTCTACCATATGTTTCCACATGATCTCATAAACGGCAAGGGTTTCAGACCAAAAAAAAAAAAAGTACATCTTTATTTTCTCTACAACTTTAGTCTCAAAGGCTTCTCGTTTCTAATTCTGAGAAGAACTGAAGGAGATGCAGTCGTGAATGTATATTGCTGTTCATGTAAGTCACCCGTTATTCTTGTCAGATTTCAACGAAGATTAAATTTTCTCGATATATTTTCGAAAAGTACTCGTATATCATATTTCAGGGTAATCGGTTCAGAGGAAGTAGAGCAGTTCCAAGAGTTCGGAAGGACATACGGACGGACGGACAGACAGACAGATCAGCAAACAGACATGACGAAGCTAATAGTCGCTTTTCGCAGTTTTGCGAACGTGTCTAAATAATGAGTACCAGCAAACCAAATGTTTTCATTGTTTCCTACTTTGCAGTTTGAAAGCTAAAGCACAGGTATGTAGAAAAGTCACTCCTGTCAACTATAAATAAACACAGAAGTAAATAAACAACCATTATTTTTATTAAATCTTAATAAAAGGACGTTCGCTTCCAAAGACACGGTTTTTAGAAATGCAAAGAAATATGGGGCCCGAAAATTGATCCAACAAGATGTGATCATCTTATATCTTTTGAAATAATTCAAAGGAAAATGGGTCTGAACTGACACGAGAAGTTTCGCATTTTAAAGGGAAACAACTTTTGTCTGCCTTAAACATTCCGGAATGAAATTATTTGTTTTACGCGCCGCCATATACGAAGCGACGTTCCAATTTCGCTCACAACACACACTTCCTGTTCTGCGTTGGATACAGCTAGTGCATTCTGTGGGCAACATTGAAAATTAGCACGAAACCGGCCACAAGACCCAAAATGAACGAACACGTAAATTGCATGACATGCGTGCTGGGGAAAAGAATGCATTCTACTGGTAGTCTGACAAGTTAAATCAATACTTCGGATGTGCTGCCGTAAATTGTTTCAAATAGTTTGGTTTGTAAATAGCATTTAAGAATGACACATTCCAAGCATTACGCTTCTACTTAATTGTAATTTGCCAGCTACATTTGACGAATGTTCTAAGAGACTATGCCTCCCGACAGAGTAAGTAGGTCTATGTAATACATATAAGAATTAAGTGTTCTGGTTAACAGTGCTGTACCGTGCTTACTGAAGTTTCAGTAGCTTGCCTTGTCTTTGGACTTTCCGATTGGGAACCGTTAATTCTGAATCCTGCCAGCAATTGGTAGGTGGCCTAGTGCAGTTGCGAACAACAGTGTTTGAATAACGCCGACAAACGTTTTTACATGAGCGTGACTCGAACTGCCTTTCTCGAGTAATTCAAAGTCTTATGCGTAGTAAGCCGCGCTGCTATTGTGACTTAACAGCCGACCTCTGCGGAGCAGGATACTTCTTCAGAAGCTGATAGTTTTTCAGTCAAGAATTTCCCCGATTTTTTTGGAAGCCGAAGGTTCACGACCGTGTTCACAAGAGACCGCCACTTGTTCCTGTAATGAGCCAGAGGAATCCAGTTCATTCCCTTCCATCCTAGTTCTTTGAAAGCCATTTTAATATTATCCTCCCATCTATGCCCCGATCATCCGAGTGAGTTTTTCCATCATGTTTTCCCTACCAAAACCTTGTATGCATTTCTCTTCTGCCCCATACATGCCACATTCTGCACCCATTTCATTGACTTTGATTTTCTGTAACTGGACCATGAAGTCAAATCACAGTATTTTTTGGGATACATTGTATTCTCCAAATGTCTGTGATTCTTTCCATTCCTTAGTTTCATGTTTTATATACTAGCTGCATCCATGCAGCATAACTTTTTTTAGGTGTTTGGTACATAGTAAAATCAAGTTAACACAGGTTGTGTCTTCTGTCTGTGATACATAAGCATTTGGTGTAAAAACTATTACGAATACATTCAGCTAGTAAGGGTTGCTGCTTCTTTTCTTGAAGCCAAAACGAACGTTTTATGTTTATCTCATTTTACATACTTGCATATATTCAGAAGAATCAGAAGAGTCAGTACGGAACTAAAGCACTTCTAAGCATACAAGTGTCAACATAGAGGAATATGCTATATTAGTGCAGTACACACTTGAAGATCATTTGTTATTTCCAATATTTCTTAAATTGCTTAGTATTTAAAAATTAATTTGATTCAGTTATGCCTGTTGACACGCTGTTTTGTAAATTTCATAGTCAGCTGACAAAATATCTAGCTTTAATAGCATTAAAATACTCAATTTTTTACCAAATGAAATGGAGGCCAGCCTCATCATTTTTAAGTGCTCCCAGTTTTTTTATACAGAATGTTTGTCTTATACTGCGCTCCATAGCTGCTTACAGTGTAACTGTTTCAGGCAGAGTGGCTATTGTGTCCAGCTTTATCATTATTCTTAGTGTTTCAGTGTGATGCTGTAGGGGCAGTGACATAGTAATTAGGTGCCGTGGGTTTGTTCCGTATCACCATTGATAACCATCATTCACTGTGTCTCACTGAATCACTCAAAAGTTAATCTTATTTCTGCAGTTTGTCATCTGTTTAACTGTCAATGTTTCCAGTATAATGAATGTGGAAATAGGACTGTTCCTTATTCATGTTGCTGTATTTTATAATACAGGGTGCTGTAAAGCAGTCTTCGCATAGTACAAAGAAGTCTAACACTACAGCTCAAAATAAAATTGTTAAAGATGATACCAAAGACCTACATTCTAAATATGAGTTGGGTAAAGATAAAGGAACCAACAAAACAAGAGATCTGTCAACCTCTCGTACTACTAAAGAGAGATCCCAGCAAGAAGACCACAAACCAAGATCTTCAATTAGAGGGAAGCTAGAAGTACTAAAAAGCGAAGTAGAAAAAGTAAAAGGATCTTCTAATACGGTGAAGCAAGACAGAGTTAGACCAAAGGAACTTCACACTAGTAGCCGCATGACAAAGGAAACAAATGACAAAAATATAACATCTGTGTCAGTGTCAAGTCAACCCCCAGGAAAGAATCTGGCAACAGGAGGCACAACATCTCATAGGACTGAGCAGTCACATCGTATATCCCGTGGTAAGTAGAAATTGAGTAGGTAGTATGATCTATTGCTGTCACTGTTGAATTCTTGGGCCTTCATCTAATACAGTAGCTAGAATTCTGTAGGTACAAATTTTTAGTAATTTTAAGTCCAGTTTAACCTTTCAGGGACAAAATACAATCTGTATTATTCAAAGACTCATTTTGTTTTACGCAGTAAATACCATCCAACATGGTTATAATAACCGATCAGTTAATGTTGTAAAGGGAAAAAGTTCCTGTTTATTCAGAGATACATGCAACACACATAAATCCACTATGTGGGCAGAACATAGAATGCTGAATGTTACACTTCATTTTACGTATGGTAACCACTAGTCTGTAAGAGGTTACAGAAAATGATTGCAATAAAGTGAGACATGAAATATGGTAGCAAAGAATGAAAACATTTCACTCATTTTGTGTGAGCAGCAGAAGGTGAAACTGTACCTTGTTAATACAAATGACAGTTTTGACACAGCTGAGTCCACAAGCAAAGTAAAGTTTTATCCCTCTGCACATCTTGACAGCATATGGGGGAGTGGAAGTATAGCTCCCCTCATTCTTAACCTTGGCACTAGATGGGGAAAGAGACTGCAGTGAACCCCAGAGCCAGTCTTTATGCTCTGGAGCAGAGCTGTGTCTCTTGTCCCTGCCAGACATTGGACCTTAATTTCTCACATCCAGCCCATAGCCTAGTCGCTGTACAACTATGCTGTCCCAGCTCATGATTTTAAAGGAATTTTATAAATTTAATTCTACTTAGAGCTGTCTTTCGTGAACCATAGCATGCAGACACGGGCAAAACCATCATGAATTTATGCACTTGGGTTAACTTTTCTATTTTTATCAGTTAAATTTCATATGTGAGATTTGAGGTTATGAAAGTGATGCTGATGATTCTTGGATTACTGTGAAGATGGAAATAGCAAGCTCTTCCAAAAAGATGGGCATTATTTACCCATCTACACGGTGTTGTATCCCAGAAGATTTGAATCTTCATCTACAATTACATATTTTAATTCCATAAAAATTATATATGTATTTGATCATGAATGTAGAAGCACTTATCATTTTAGTCATGAAATTTAATGAACTGGTTGAGTAGATGGGCAGAATCAGAATCAGCTTTGTTGGGCCTATGGTATGATACATATTTTTCGTGCATCAGAATAAGACTGTTGTATAGGTGTTTCAATTTTCATGTTCTGATTTTGTTATTTGTTATTTATAGCTGCAGAGAAACCACAGCTTACTAGCAGCACCTCCAAAAGACATGTGAAAAATAATGTAGCGCCCTCTTCAAGTTTGCAGAAAGGGAGAGCAGACAGTAGGCATCAAGTGTCTACACAAAGAGAGGTAGCAAAAACAGAAAAACTGCCAAACAAAAGTAAACATCCAGGAGGGAGGGAACAGAACAGGGATCGGGGTCGACAGACAGGAAGGGTTGATGAACCAAGCAGATTGGGTCGAGATCGCACACGGACTAGAACCTTGAGTCCACGAGAGGTGAAGTTGAAAAGAAGTGACCTGGTTGGAGAAGCAGTGCAAAATCAGGGGTTGAGACAAGAGCAGAAACAGACTGCTGAGAACATTGCCGCTGTCTCGGCTGTGACCACAGACTCACTTCCACAGGGTAGTGGTAACAATAATGAACAAGAAGAAGAACATGATGATGGAGGCTATGAATATGAAGACGATTTTGAGGTATTCTAGTAATCTCAAAAGTAATATTAAACTGAAAGCAGGATTTTAAAAATTAATGAACATGACCTGTGTTTGGGATTGGAAGATTTTGTTCCTTTTGAAATTACTTGGAAACCAAACACATTACAATGTAAATCTCCTTAAACTGAAACTTCATATCCAGGCTTATGACTGGGAGAGCATTGCACTGGACACAGAGAATATAAAACAGACTAGTATTTAGACAGTTAAAGATGTTGTATGGGTGATATTTATATGTATGTACAGTGTTTCTGCTTTCAGTTTGGTGCAATAGAGCACAAGGTTGAGGTAATCACAAATGCCAAATTAAAAAATGGTCAGGTTATAGATACGAGGCATTCATGTAATAGGTTCACTCTTTAGTTGTAGTAGAAAAAGCCATATGGAAGATAATAAATATTTTTTGGTTACTTTCATTACAATGCCCTATGTAGTTTATTAGTATTAAAATTGTGTTCTGAAGACTGTTTGGAAGACCATGCTGTAATTGTTACATTGTGTACAATGCAAATAATTATTTGTTTCTAGGATTATGAATCAGATTTTGAAGACAGCGTGGATTCTGATGCATCTGATGAAGGAGCAGACATCAGAAATGATGACAGTACTGAATCAGAGCTTGTAGAACTAACACCCAGACATCATCCATTTGTGGAAGAAGAGAAGAAATTAGATTCCGGCAACTATGACCTGGCAGATCGGAGGCAGAAAACTAGAGAAATTCAAGAACTCAAGAATGCACTTGAGAGAGAGAATGAAGCACTGTTTGCACAAGGGTAAATTGTGTGTTATTTTGATCTTTTAAGTCTCTCTTTTTATTTATTGTTATGTATGAATATTTGTAACGTCACTTCTGTAAGTGCATGGTTATATTCAGTTACACAAACAATTTAAAAAAAAGCTTTGTGTCTAACATGTGTGCCATTTATGGAACTAGACTGCATGTTGTTTGTTTTGGTAATGTGCATGTTTTTCCACTTGTAATGCAAATTTCTTTAACCACAGAATCAATGAGAAAACAACATTATTTATTGGAGCATAAATTGAAAACCAGCATAAGACAAAGCATTTGAGATTTTCACAACAGTGAAGATTCATTTTGTGGTGTTCTGAGTTAGTCTATTGGGTGACTACCAAAGTTGCAGAGGGCTGTGCTAGGAGTAACTTACTGCTTCCAAGATGCATGTGTGTGTGTGTGTGATTGTGTGTGTGAGAGAGAGAGAGAGAATTTTATTAAATTCGAACTTATAGAGGATGTAGGGATGCTTTCTTTCTTTCTTTCTTTCTTTCTTCCTTCCTTCTTCCCTTTCTTCCTTTCTTTCTTTCTTTCTTTCTTTCTTATTATTATTCACCCCAAGATTGTGCCTATTTTCCATAGAAAGTTCAGGACTTGTCCATGACATACAGAAGTAGCCTTGTGACACATGCATATTGTAGTTGAGGACAGGTTACATGGGAAACATGTGGGCTTTCATCTGAAGGTATCTGCAGCCAATACAGTCATTCAGCATGCAATCAAAAGTGAGATGAGAAATCATAGAAGAGTGAACTCATTAAGGACATAATAAATGTCAGTAACCAATGAGTGGTTTTTCTCAAAATGTAAAGGAGTGGGTTTGGTCACCTATCTGTTGAAAGATCTATGATAGTAAGTTTAAGTACAATGAAATAGAATTGTGAGAAAATGAGTTTTACAAAAAAAAAATTATGGATACGATTTCAGAGTAATCAATGAAAACTAACATGTCATTAGTGGGGAGGAAGAGAATATTTTCAGGAAGGCAGATGAGTTTTTATGCATGGTGTTATGTTAAGAAAAAGTGTCACCATTCCATTAATATTAGTGTTTATAAGAAAAATTCTGAGCTTGTAGTATGTGTGTTTTTACATTACACTTGTGTTGATGTCACCCCTTAATCCCAATAAATATGATTTCCATATCCATGTAGATTACGTAATCCTGTATGGATTTACAGAAGGAAAATAAATGATATGGTACGATGATATGATAACAGGGCTGGTGAACCTTTGGCACATGTGCCCAAAATAGCACACAAAGATTTCCTTGGCATGCAGAATTCACTGCTCTCCAATTTTTTTATTATTTCTTTTGTCCAACCAGCGTCTAAACATTTTGAAGAAATGTGTATACGTACACGTTCCTGACTGTGTAGAGACTGTGTATGGATTACTGCTGCTACCAAATAATACTGCAAGAGAAACATTTTTACACAAACTGGGAGCGGTGTGAAGTGTTGACTGGATATTTATCATTGGGGCATTGGTATGGCGGTGACTGGGAGAGTCTGTGCCATTGGACAGAATGTTTTACAACTTTCTGTTCAAACAGAAAGTAGTAAGAACGCCAGTCACTTCCATGTTTTCTTCCTTTTTTCATTCCTCGAGGAGACCTATAGTAGAAATATAATATAACAATTACACTATTAACCTTTTGGCGCCAGAATTATTTTTTTAATTTTAGCACACTCTGTATATAAAATGTTAATAATACAGGAACCAAATACGTTAGATTTATGAAACAAACTGCATTTTGAAGGGGAATAAACGGAGAGTATATACCATTTTTAAAATATTCAGTACCTATATTTGTTGAATAAATATATAAAATGCAACGTTTAGAGGTTAGCGGTGTGGTGCGAACACTATAGTCGTCATTAGGCGTCAAAGGGTTAATGGATTATACAATATAATTATAATGTGCATTAATAATAATAACTTAATAATTAATAGTTATGGAAGGCTCCAAGACCTTATATTTCTCTTCAGAGTTCCCATGTGGACACAAAAGTATTTCTTTAAAATTTATAGAGAATTTGGGCACATGCCCTGAAAAAGGTTCACCAGCTGTGTTATATAATTTAGTATGATCCCATTTGTATTCTGCCTTCAGCATGAACAGTTTATCACTGACCACATAGATCTCATGAGAAACATTAAATTAGATTGTGTTAAGTTACTGGCATCAGTATTATGGGTGAACCAATGAAGTGTGAACTCTGATAGCGTGAGATATTCTGGATGTAATGGTTAAAAGGTTGATTACTTAATTTAATCTTGTGTCAGTCATTTGCGAGATTTTTGGTTCCCACACAGACCTTCCTGAGGATTCACGTCTTCTGGGATGTGACGCTGTGTTGTTGGGTGTGTGGTCACCAGTATTTTGAAGCATCTGGAACACCATCTGGCCTGAAGATGAAGGCACATTGATTGTTTGAAATGTTGGGAGCCACCCATCTACCCAGCAGTGCATTGTCACATGCCAGAAGACTTGAAATCCTTACACCATTCATTATTTTCACTTCACATGCAAGTCCACTACAACAGTAATTGAAATATTCTTGTTTAAAACCATGTACATATACACAAACAAAAAAAATGAATAACTTGGAACCATCTCTTATGATTAGCATGAAATATCAAAAAATTTTAAAATTTTTGTATGTTTTCCCAACAGAATATCAGAATGTGGTTTCATGAATGCACCTTCTGATAATAGTGTCTTGGTTTAATGTGAAGCATAGTGTTTGAAACAGTTTAGAACCCTTTGTAAGGCAGTAACTATGAATGTTTCCATTTCTTTGAAGCCTGCTGTTCATTGATTCACTTAGTTATGGCTCGTTTAATTCTGGCATTGTCAGTAGCTCTAACTCTATAGCATCAATGCAGATTAATGATATAAGGAACCTTCTAAATGTGTATTTACTAATGCACGGTTTATGTTTGATCAGGGGAATTAAATCTCACATGGTAGGGCATTATGTTGTGCCAGCTGATGAGGGTTATGAAGAAGGAAAAGTGGATGATAAAAAATTCTCTACAGCTGTTACACATTTAAATTTTATCAATTTTACCAATGCAAGAAAAAGAAAACAAGAAAAAAAGGTAAGTTACAGATACCAAGTTTCTTTCTTACTGTACTGATACCAAGTTTCTTTCTTACTGTACTATTTTGTATCACTGGATCCTTGAGTAGTGATGGTCCATAGCATAAGCACCAACCAGACTACACAGGGTTATTCCCTTTGAATGAAGATGACTAAAACTGATGTGGATGGTTGTCAGCAGCAGTGTTTGTAACTGTAAAATATATTTGTTTATTGATTCACATTTTACACATTTTTGGTAATTTTGACAATATTGTATTTTAACTTGTGCGCGTGCACGCACACACATACACACACACACATCTTTGACAGAATTTACTGTGTTTATGTGCCTTTGTATGTACCTCCCTGACAGTAACCTAGCAGAGGTTGAAACATGTGGGAGGATTGAAAGTGACTACTATTTATTATTAGTGGTGCAGTTTATTGAGTCAACTACTGTATAATCAATCTGTTGTATGGAATATGGATTACTTTCTTTTTGTAATTTGTGTTCCTTCATATTGAGCATGAGTTTTCATTAACAGGCAACTGCAACTGCTAAGAAGAGAGGCGAGGAACTTCTGGACATGATTCGCCTTGATACAGTAAATTTCACTTTATTTGAACTTGCTCCTGTTCCATATGAAGTGTATATGAAGACCTATGGTTGCTCAAATACTCTGCAGGTAGTTATCAGACTGCATGTCCCGTCCCCCTTCACACACACACACACACACACATAAACTCACACACGCACGCATACTATTGGGAGAGTAATTTATTATTTATATTTTTCCTTGGTATCCCATCAAATCAGATAAATGGGTACCTCCTGTTGTTCCCTGTTTGTAACACTTTTGGTCCACCCACTTAGAGCTTTATCTTTACACTGTTGAGTAATCATTCCCCCTGTGCTGATTCATTTTTGCAGTTGTCCTTAAATGTAGAAGATAAGAGAAATCAGGCGTAAATTGAATTGGATGAAAATAGTTTTGCGGTACTGGTCAGTGCCATATTTACTGCCTCTATAATACCACTGAGGGGTCAAAAGCTGACATGGTCTCAGGGGTTATACAGATGCTGATAAGTAAAACCCACAAATCCTGAGAAAACCAACTGCAACAACAATGGCGGCTCTGTCAGCAAATCCTACTCCCATGTCCACGAAAGCTATGGCCGCGTGACCGCTGGGCAATGCAGCTAAAACTGCAGCAGACGGGAGAGGGTGCAGGTGAAAGTCCAGCGCCTTAAAACTGGGCCCATTCAGCTAAGGGAGCACAACCCTACAGAAAAGCATGCAGGTCTAGAGGCATCAAGGTGGCAGCCCCACCACTAGACTAACCCTGCAATGGGCCGGTAACCTATCCAGGAGACACCAAGATACTCGTAAAATCCTCAAAAGGAGGAAGCGGACCAACACTCGATATGACAACAAGGCCAGGTTTGACGGACAGAGATTTGGGAAACTAAAAGTAGCCACATGGAATGTAAGGGGAATTGCGGAGAAAATGGAGGAATTACAAACAGAACTGCTGAAAAGAAAAATTGACATTGCCATTATAACAGAAACAAAGAAGAAAAATAAAGGATCAGAAGACATAGGTAATTACGTAACGATTTACTGCGGGGTACCAGCTAACCAATGGGCATCATCTGGAGTAGCAATTGCAGTTAGGAAAGACTGGAAACACAAGATACAAGACTACACTTGGATTTTGGACAGAATAATTGAAACTAGAATAAAAGTACTGAATAGAAACTTTACAATAGTAGGAGTATATGCGCCGGTAGAAGGAAAGGAACAA
>Ga0123355_10014763_pt1 | contig 12234 bp, 8 predicted proteins | sample TergutEmb28metaG_3_FD_89872 | JGI IMG/M metagenome (GOLD analysis project Ga0123355, IMG submission 89872) | Embiratermes neotenicus P1 segment gut microbial communities from Petit-Saut dam, French Guiana - Emb289 P1 | ecosystem: Host-associated > Arthropoda: Insects > Digestive system > Gut ...
ACTGCCCTTGTATGTTTTGCATAACTGCTTAATAAGTATTTACTGTACAATCTGAAGATGGCCATTATCAAATGCCGAAACATGTAGTTGTACCTTATGTAGAAAATACTTCATATTCTACCAATAAATACAGTTGTGTACACACACTCTACATTAGGTATATCAGCCACTACGGTTACCATCTGACCTGGGTACATTAACACTCATGATATTTACCGCCAGGGTTGGTGGCTGTTTGTTGGGGTCTTCGCAGACATCTGGGCGATGAGAACGCAGGTATGTCTTGAGGTCCCCGTGGGCCATCAGTTCCATCACTACCAAAACTGGTTGACCCTGTGATACGACACCCAGCAGTCGTACAACATGGTGTGTGTTGAAGGCCCTGTAAAAGGAATGATGGAATGGAATACTCAATCCATTTTGCAATACACACACTAGCTGACAACAGATCAAATGACACAACATAAAAAACTACAACCTGATCCATTGTTTTGTCCAGGCATAAAATCCAGTCTCTTGTATTATAAGAATGCAGACTGATGGAAGGCATAGCTATTCTTTTCAAATCTGGCTTAAATGGAAAACCCATGGGTACTTGACAGAAGTGTTAGGTGAGGAGGGATCTGTACTAGGAAACAGAAATATGTGTGATAGCAATGTTTCCCAACTGAATACACTTGCCTTCTAATCAACACTGCACTTCGAAGTAGTCTCCTTGGGACTGAATACAGGAAGCCTAGCAATTCCACCCATGTTCAAAGCATTTCATGATTGCCCGACTGACTAGTCACATGACACTCTCAGACATGACCAATTACTACTCCTCTAGCCCTCACCGTTTCCCACGAAAATATAAAAGTGTGGAAACTTTTTGAATTACCCTCGTACAATGCATTACCACTGAGGGAATCCATGACAATGACATTTTGTTTGCCATGAAAAGGGAAAGCAAGAGACTTCAATCCAGTGCAGTGTTACTTGGTGTGGTTACACAAATTAAGGGATTCAAGGTGTCAAACATTACTACTAACAGCAAAAGGCTACAAGACTTTAATTTTGTACCTGGTGAGCAAACATAGAGATTGCTTTGCTTGGGGTCCCACATCCCTCTGGGGATGGCTGATGGGTGCATATGCGACAAGAGTGGCGTGTGCGCAAGATGAAGGGAAGGAGGGAGGGAGTATAAAGTCCAGTTTAACAGTACCACCCTTGAAGCTGAGAAATAAAAAAACTTGGCTACAGTATAGTGTGGGTGACTCTGTCACATGTGATATTAAATACCTTCCCACGTGGACACAATCTGCTGAGAACTGATCCTAAACCATAAATATCCATTTCCAAGCATTCATGAAATAACCTATAGTCTTTAGTCACACCAATGAAAAGAGTTTCACATGGGTAAAAGAAGTAAGTGTTAAGGGTAGTGAAGTATAGAGTACATACTACAGAAAATGCTAAACTGATACAACTTCAAAACTCTACACTGTCAGTGCATCTACACAATGCACACTACCTAAGTTTTAACTTATGCTCTCAGAGTGAATTTCTTCAGTTATTGGTTCATCCATACTTATGCACAAAACTGGTATCTGGATGTCTACAATCACTGAAGGACAGACAGTTCCTTAATTAGTGAGGCAGGGATCACAAATCCTTCAGGAGCAACAATCTTACTGCTTACATACTCAATATGAACACCAACAGCTCATGCAGGGTAAAAGTCGATTTTTACTTATGTTTAGTATTGCTGTAGTTGCAGCATGTTTCTTTTTAATACATCAATATAGCACACACAACAAGCAAAGTTCCATCTGATGCACCTTGCATGGCAACATATCTTACAAATTTTTATATGCATCAGCATCAGACTACCTGTCTCAGTTAAAAATCTTCTTAACAATGGACAATATGATGGTACCACCACAAGGACTGTTAAAAAAAACAACTGCTTATTTTTCCTCTTTCATCACATGAATCAATACAGTTTGTCTACATTATTGCGGGGATGTAGAATTACATTCGAATTGTTTCTAATGCATACTTGTTAGCTGTGTACAGGTCGCAGGAGTTGTGTTAACATTTTCAAGGTGTAAATAACTACAGGGGAAGTATGCATCACTGTATGGTGGCTGATCCTGTGCCTTATCTATACTAGAGTACACGGAGGCAGCAGGATGATTTAAGATCAAACCATGGCATCATAAAGTTCGAGTATCACAAACACGGCAACATAGATAACAAGTTGAGGGTACTTCCGCAAAGCAATCGTCAGGGGCCCCTTGTAATTATTAGTGATGTCACTCCCAGATCTCATAACAGGGATCCAGAATACTACTTCTGTCGGAAGAATGAAACACAGCTCAAAAGAAGCTAAAATGAGTTTTAATATTCTGAATCTTATCTATGTCACTGCATAAATATATATTAAATTATGCTCTTGGCCATCCAGACCATACACAAATGTATGTAATATTATGCTATATGATAACATGAATGTGATAAAGTTGTGTTTCCAGGACAAGAATACTTACTTCATGACAGAAGCCTCATTAAGAAATTCACTGCGTTCTCTGTCTGTGGCATGCTCATTCACTGTTTTGATAGCACAGCGCATCTCTGGATGACCTTCCACAACGTCACGTACAATGCCCTCATATACCATTCCAAAACTACCCTGGCCCAGCTCTCGGAGCAGCTCCACCTTCTTCCGGGGTACCTCCCACTCATCCGGCTCATACACTGTTGAACAGACACACATGGTACATGGGACCAATTGATACCACAAACGATGTTTTAAAACTGGCCAAAGATCTTAGGGTATGGGACAAATAACAATGATGATGTTTCACTGCTTGTAGTTTTCACTAATGTGAAGAGCTGTGATGGTGGTAGTCATGATATGTAATTAAATGTTAACTATCCAAAACTCGCAAGATTTGGGGCTGTCACAGTTGTGTTGCCAAGGACTGATGTCTTCTTCAATGTGATGCTGGGTCAATGAGTGTGTGGTTCCCAACATTTTGAGGGAATGTAGGTCCTTGTAAACATTAGAAGCCATTAACCCCATGCTGCATCACTTCTCAGAATACCTGAATCCCCCAATCATACTACTCTGAGATTTGTCATCATCAGAAAGTGACATAATCATAATGATTTTAACAAGAACTTGCTACATGCAATATCCACACTTCTGGAATTTATGTATCAAAGAACTTACACATAAATGGGTTGACATTTCAACACAAATTACTTTCTGACATGGAGCTAGTCTGCTCCCTGAATTTCCATGATGCACCAGTAAAACACCTGGCTGGGGATCACTATGTTACTGCTACGGTAACAGATGGAAGTCAAGTCATGGAAGTGAGAGCTAAGTAAGAGTTTACTGTGCACAGTCCAGATGGGAATGCAGCCTGGACAAACCTACAGCGACTAGTTGTGGGTGCTTGCCTGTCGAACGCTGTGGTGGCCAAATGTACACCCCTGACTTGAACACAGGTGTGCCAACCACTAAACTGTGAGGTTTGCTAAGGATGAGTATGTCAAACATGTTTCATACATGGTGAACGAGAGAAATCTATACCATATTTCAGGTGCAAATACTAGACAGACCACTATAAAAAGTAAAACGTCAGAAAGAACTGGACTAAACTAGCAAACAGTATGACTGTGATAATGGTTATGTATATAAGTTTGACAACCAATATCAAGGTACAGCATCTTCCTTCAACATTTGATAATCATTCAACTAGTCAAGATACGTGCTTTTATGGAACAAGAATGCTCACCAACTACATTCACAAACAATCCAAATGGATCCACTTCAGTATTCACCTTCCAGTCTCCCGAGTGCTCCCATCCATTCACATTTTTAACCAAAATTTGAAAGGAAATATTTGAGATACAATTTTGTTAAAAAATACCAACAACTTGCTGCTCTGAACATGGGGGCAGCAAGTTACTTTGAAATGCTAATGTCCGTCTACCAAACTACACTGTATCGTACCCCAGAATACTATAACCTTCAAACAACAAATGGCAGATGTACATAAAGTTAAGTGACATCATTTATACACATACACACACACACACACACACACACACACGCGTGTGTGTGTGTAATAAAACAGAGAGTATGAGAGAGGTGGGTGGACACTTACCTGTGTTGACATACTCTGGGTTCACAGACGCAATCAGCTTCACATTTGGGATTCCTGGGAGGCATCTACGGCGCATATACACAACCACAAAGACGAATGCAAAAATCACTAACCCAACACCCACCCCAACGCCTATCAGATAATCCGTACTTGATGACGACGGCTGCTGTAACAGAAGTATGACAGTGTCATTAGTACTGTGCATGAACAAAGACTGAAGTGTGACTTTATGAATACAATGAGAAGTGTGTCTCATGTGACATGTGAGCAGAGTAACAGAGATGTTCTACAAAAAGTGACAGAATGTGCCTTATGGAATAATGACAAAAGTGTGCACTATGAATAGTTACTAAGCGTGCTTTACTATAACAGTGACATAGTGACCGTGGTATGCCTTGCAGAAACCCACCTTTATGCAGAAGTAATGTGGCTGGGTGTAGTCCCCATAACCTGCCAGTGACATCGCACGAACCCGCAGGCTGTAGTTGCCAGGTGGCAGTTTCTGCAGCTTGTACGAACATCCATTGTTCAAGAACTGATTGCGTGTAATGCACTCCACCATCGGGCTGTACTGCAGTATGAAAAAACACATGCCATTACACACTGTTTGTATCTCCAAATGAAAGTAGAAGATACCTAACCTATGTAGATGGGTCTTCAATTAGCACCTTACCACGCAGGATGGGAGACAAGAAGGGGTAAAGCTGTCCCTGTTCTTCATTAACCATCATCACACCATGAAAAAGCATGGAGGGAATGACACTTGGCTCCATACTAATACTAGATGGGGATCACCAAGTTTAAGCACCAGCCACTTTACTCTCAGGTAAAGAGTTTCTGGAGCCAACTGGACAGATGACTGGGTGGGTCCCAGAACCAGTCTGGATGCAATGGTAAATACAAAAATGTTGGATCCATCTGGGTATGATGATTCCTTTGTTATCCAGCACACAGTCTAATCAGAATTCTGCATCAGGCAGTGGACAGAACAGATGAAAGCGTGAGAAAATTATACATTATACGAAATGAACTACAGAACACGGAACAAACTGGAGCAAACACGCCAGCATTTAAAAGTTCTAACATATCAACCGAGAGAAATAAATTCAGGAATTACTATGAAATGGATGGTGTGTTCTGTGCTTTGACATGTTTAAAAGGCCTCAAATAGACCAATACTGGAAAGGACAAGGCTTATGAAGGTGAGACAGGACACACACATGCAAAGTTTTGATTCCAGCAACTACTTGCCTCTCATGGTGGGTCAGCTGGGTAGTTACCCTCAAAACAGAAAAAGGATCAGTTCCAAAATATTCTCACCTACTTTAATCAGGCAATGGACCAGAGGTAAATACTTGTATAGACATCAGAAATCAGAAAACACAGAAGAGCACTGTATTAATTGGCTAACAGAATGGATTCAATAGCTCTCTTTTTCATGGAAATGTACTGCAAAAGTACACTTATGGTACCTCTAAATGGACAGTAATCTACCTCCTTTCTTGGATTGGTGCACATGAACTAAGAAACAATGTTGCAAATAATGACACAAAATACATACAGGCGGAGGAGAGAGAGAGAGAGAGGGGGGGGGATTTTATTCTATGAACAGGAAAGGGCATGTTTTATATTCCTCCAATTTTAGTGATCCAACAGTGCACTGCCAGCCAAGGGCTACCACACTGCCTCTTTTCTATGGACATGTTTTCTTGTTTAACACAAAAATTTCCATCATTGTGGGTTTTTTTTTTTAATTTGTAGAAATGTCCAGGTTTTTGACCAGCTCTTGTTTCCTAGAGCTTCGACCTATTTTAATGGTATTACAAATCACAAAAAAATATTTCTACTTTTTAAAAAACACAATTATAATACGTTACTACTGTCTGGGCCAAAAAATTAAAAAAAGTTCAGCACTTCACCTGCAAAATGTCTTGGAAGAAATTCTGGGTAACCTAGCCTCGATAAAAACACGCTTCAAAATGTCTCTCAGAATTTCATACCCATGAAACTGAAAGTACTACTAGAACAGAACTACGGCGAGGGACTTTTATTTAATAAAATTCACTATTTGTATGTCCTCTTTTTTTATGGTTGATATAATGGGAAATGTCTCTTTTCTTGTGATGGATATATATATATAGTAGCCCTGTGCTAGACAGATTGGTACTATTCACCACTACAATGCTCCCACATTGCTAGAAATCTTCGGAACCACACAGCTAATTAGCATGTTCACTCCTATATACAACCATGGTCAGGTAAGGTATTTCTTGGTCCAAGCTCCCATATCTGACTATTATCAGATAGGATAATGGTATGGTAAGAATACAAAAACAAAGACGGCACTTTCTGCATAGGATTTTGCATGCAGTTTTCACTTTAATCAGTATATGGTGACTGCAGTTGCATTTTGAAACCTTTTCCTCATCTTTGAATATTCCTGTGTTGAGTGATTTCTTTTTCTTGCAATTAGTGACAAGACACAATGGTGAAGAGAGGGGAGTAGGATACTGTATAGTGCAAAGAAACATAAAACTCTATGTCTCTTTGCACTATACAGTTGTGCCGAGTTTTGAAGATGATGCTATTGTCAAAATTCTTCTGTTTGAGGATTATGGTGATGAAATGATTCCTTCAGGCAGTGGTAGGTGTTTGGAAGATGATGCTATTTCTTCTATGCTTCTGGCGATGATGTCATTCCTTCAGACAGTGGTTAAAGTGCAACTGCAAGTGAAATGGAATTCTGCCAAAAATGTAGTCCCCACTCCATCCAGAGATGTGCATTTATCACACCCAAAACAAGATTAGGACTTTCAGTTTGTGACCTAAGAAATTTTCAATCTTCTACCTACAGCAGTTTAGAAGAAAATTACATACAAAAATTAAGTGCACAGTGTAAGGTACGTATAACTGTAACACTAAAGTGTGAGCACGTAACCACTGTTGCTGTGGAAAAGCAATAAGTATTACTTATTCCAAGTGTGTGTCTGGACCCTAGTTATCCAGCATGCAAAGCACATGTGCCATATTGTAGTCACCTGTGACCTGTCTGGCCTCACCATCTTTTTCCATATTATCTCACAAATGGCATGATTGTTGGAGAAAGTTATTGAACATAAAATGTGTTTTGATTTTTCCATTCTTAGAAGAATTTGGTGAGAAATTATCAAAAATATATGTATGTCTCCACGTTAACTACCTGTTATTCTCATCAGATTTTCATTAACCGTGCCTTTTCTCGAAAGATTTTCAAAGATACTCAAATATCAAACTTTTAGAAACATCCATCCTAGGTGGGCACAGTTGTTCCATGCAAGTGGATGGACAGACAGACATGACAACACCAAGTCACTTTTCACAATATTCTGAACATGGTTAAAAATGGCTGGGCCAGCTGTTCAGCAGCCAGTGGGACTGCTGGAAAGAATATGTAACAGTAATCAGTAAACTGAGATTCTAAAAAACCTCTCTTACAACCTCAGTTTCTTTGTGAGCTTAATGTATTTCATGTATTTCAAAGTTAATTCTTTAAACAAGTTTCAATCCAAATACACTCTGTAATGACTGTGGGCATGCATTGTGTAAACAGTTTAATTTCACATGCCTCATATGGACTTTAAAAGAATCTATTATTCCCGGATGTTTGGATAAACAATATTTTAACAACAATTCTGTAAAATTTTAACATAACCTTAATATATACTGCCAACACTATACACTGGTGTTGTAACAGCATAGTTGCCAAGCCTTCTTTCTATCATTAACAATTTGACAAAGCTATGTGCTAATGCTGCATCTTTCAATATATTTACATACTACCTGAGGATGGTTATAAACAAACAAAACATGTAGAAGTGATTCCCTATTTGTGTATCAGTGTAATTTATTGCTAATAACTTACCTATGATCACCCTTTTTTTTTGAGTGTGTAAGTTCCACTTCCTGCATTTTACACTTTCCTTGATTTCACACCAATTTGAGGTGATTGCTACAGAAGTCTATAATTGGGGTTTAACTGTATACACTTCCAGATACCCAGAGGCACTGACTGCTCCACATCTTTTTATCCTTAATATTAATGAGAATGGGAGACTGGGTGACCCTAAGGACCGCGCTGCATATGACTGTACAGCTGATCAGATTGGTACTTGCAAGTGAGGATGGAAGTGGTGTGATTGGAGTAAGAGGTTTACAGGGGCCAGCAACCCATATCAAAAGGAGGTTGGGGTACTGAAGTTAGAGACCGGACAGGTATCTACACAGCGTGGTCCAAAAGTTTTAAGACTGATTTTTTTAAAAATCAAAGACACAAATCTTTTTATCTAATTCAAAATAAGCTCCATTGGTATACGTACAGGCTTTTGTGCAGTCATACAGTTTCTGAAAATCTGCCAAAATTTCCTCTTTTTGGACCTTCTTTAATTCATCAGTTACAGCTTCTTGGATCTCAGCAACATCCGCAAAGTGCAGACCTTTTAACCTCATTTTCAACTAGGGGAACAGAAAATAGTCTGGTGGAGATAAGTCTGGAGAGTACAGGGTGTGATTGACAATCTACCACCATCCTGTGCCATTGCCACGAAATCTGGGAACCTTAACTTACTAAGAACTCTCTGGGCCTGTCCAGGCCTGTAATGGGACTGCTTTACTTTAGAGGGGGTGATAAAGGGTTTAACATTTTTTTGGGTCAAAAATTGGCTAACACTTGCAGCTTTGTGGGTGGGCGCATTAGTGCGAAGAAGAAGAAGAAGAAGAAGGAGAGAGAGAGAGAGAGATATCGACAGCAGAACGCAGCTGGACAAACCCATCGAATGCGCTTCAGGAGGCGATCCATTACTCATTTATAAAATTCTGCATTTACTGTTTTTCCCTCTGGTATGAATTCTTTGTGCACTATGCCTCGAGAGGCAAAAAAAATTATCAACATGGTCTTGACGCTGGACCTTTGCAATTTCAGTTTCTTCAGCCGAGGGGATGTCTCGCCAACCCATTCAGAACTCTGTCGCTTTGTTTCGGGGTCACAGGCAAAACACCAGGTCTCATCTCCTGTAATAATTTTGTTAAAAATACTTTTGTCTGCATCGGCCATCACGATGTCTTGGCAAAATGTGACTCTATCTTCCCTTTGCTCAGGTGTCAAGAAGTGTAGAACAAAATGTGCACACAACGTTCTCTTTCCCAAATCCTCTTTCAGAATCCAAAGAATTACAGTCTCGGGGATGTGCAAATATTCTGCCATCATTCTTGATGCGATTTGACGGTTACTTTTGACCAAATCAGCAACAGCAGCAATGTTTGCCTCAGTTCGAGTCGATTTTGGATGGCCACCTCTCTCGTCATCTTCTACCAGCTCCCTTCTGTCTCGAAAATGAGAATACCACTTAAAAAGTTTTATCAGTTCAGAACCTCACTCCCGTAAGCCTTTTGCACCAATACTTGTCTTTCTGTCACAGATAGATCGGCTTTGAAACATAATTTTAAGGCAACTGTTATTTCCGCCATCCTTGATGAATAAAGAAAACTGACTTTACAAGCCAAGTTATAACTTGTACACGGTTGAAAATAAACAAATGAAACTCGGTGTGTGAACGGATGTTGGTTGATAGAACTTAGTGGGTTGGTCGATAGATCACTCTAGTTTTCTTATTTAAAAAAAATCAGTCCTAAAACTTAGAGACGGCACTGTGCAATAATATGTGCCTGTCGTATGCTGCGAACAGATGGTGTTTTGGTATAGTTTATCAAATACAGTTGCTCATCAACCATCTGATCATTTTAGTGACATGATCATCTCTGTATGTTAAATTTACTGATGTAAGTTAATGTACAATAACAATGTATGTCTATCACCTAACACCTACACATCATATTGCCTGAGATAAGCCTTGTTCTCCACTGTACAGACTAGCCAGCTGATCCAACTATCTACCTGCATAATATCAGGGCATGCAGAACAGTGGGGGGGGGCATGCGTGCATGCTTAGAAGGTAACCTATGGATCAGTTACAAAGTTGTGAAAAAGATGTTTCAATGATCCTCCAGAATAATGTACATGAATATCTAGTCTGACGATAGGTATACTCAAGCACCAGTTTACAAAAACAAACTCACATTTGGATTTTCAACACTCTTGTACTCAATCTGGTACGTGAGAATGATGCCATTTGGTGATGGTGGCTCATCCCACTTTAGTTTCACAGTGCCAAGGCTTTCATTCAGTACCTCCACCACAAGCTTTGAGCTGTCAACTCTGTCTGCGCTGACTGCAACACAACAAAAGGTCTCACTGCACTAACTTGCTACTGCAAATACATATATGTGTTCTGAACAGGGTATATTTTACACAGTTATCTGAATAGAAATGTACCCATGTCACTGCTGGTACGGTCTTACGCTCTCTGTATTACTGTGTAACTGAGATTACGGTATTCAACAATGATTTCAAAAACTACATTCACTTCCCTCCAATTTCCCACTGTTCAAAAAAATCCTTGTATGTAACTTTCAATGCTGATAGCACTGTTAAGGTACAATGATCATATACATGTTCATTCAACATTCCTGGCTCCAAATTACACAATTATCAACCTCTTGTGCATTCGTCATACTTCCAGCATTCACCTGCCTGTGTGGAAATTCATGCATAGTGTGTTAATGCTTCATTAACAACTACAAGCTAAATTCCCATGTGGCGGTTACACAGGTGGTATGGGCCAACCACGTTGCTGCCACAATTGGGGCAACAAAATGCCAATACCACAACAGAGGCAACAAAGGTCAATGAGTAAGCTGTGTGTGAGAGAAATTAACAAAAACAACACACCTTTTGCTATGTCATCCACGACTACAAATAACAACTGTGTTTAACTTTACGCTTCTTCCTCATGAGGAAGTGTGTGATAACTTTTACAGACACACTTTCATTCATTATTTCATAAATGCTGGTATTTGTTGTGAAACAAGACGACGCAGGTTATAATGCTCACCATACAGGAGAACTCACTCACTGCATCAGACTTTTCTTCTGTAAAGCTGCTCATTCAATGTATGACACATCACAAAAATGTTTCACATTAAGTCTTAAAGAAAATGGTGTCACATCATCATCCTATATAATAACCATAAAATCCATATGAAGACACACCTATCTTCCAATATGTTAACATACCTTTATACAATTCCTGTAACAAGGAAAAGTGAGTATCCACATCTGTTAACTTATTTGTTTACTCATGTCTCATTTTATGATGTTTTTCGGAACATATGGTGTCACATCATAAGTGACTTATGAAATGATAAACTGGCATGGCTTTGGAAGGAAGAAATAGGACCCAAATCAAGGTATGATCCAACTATTCACCTAGAAGAACTAAACAAACCAATGAAAAACTTCAGTCATGATGGGCTACTTCCTCATAAAAACCAAAATCATGTCGAAAGTGCCACTACTAAACCAATTTGCCTGTCTAGTACATGTTACAGATTTACCGAGTGACAGAGTGCGGCCCGTCTGGAAGCTCTTCTGAGAACAGTTCTGTGTCGTGTTGCTAGGTTCATCTGGCACAATCTCGCGGCAGGCTTCAACAGAAATGCTGTACTGTGTATAGTGAGACAAGTTCTGTACCGCTATTTGTGTCTTCCCATACACCACATGCCTGAAGCTGTACTCCAGCTGGATCGATGCAGCAACACGTTCCCGAGAGTGCAGGTGCACATTCCCTTCAGTCTTCTCTGGGTACCTGCAGACCGCACGTCAAGTCACCGAATTACATCCAAGATAAAGATATAATCAAATGTTACCAACACCCTGAAATTTGGTTGCCATGAACAAAGTGATACAACATAAAATACACCTGTAACTTTTATATGAAGTAACTGAATACAATCAATACTTCACGCATTATAAGCTTATATACTTATGCAATGCAATGGCCATATTTTTTATAAGATCTGTTAACCCTTTCCCCGTTCAATTTAAATCGCTAGTGCCTGGGCAGAAGAGCCGAGTTTTTTCACGGGACATTTAAATTTACGTACTATACCAGAAACGCTTTAGAGCGTTTAGAGGGGGAGG